>JGI24159J19872_10009509_pt1 | contig 12738 bp, 11 predicted proteins | sample Ectturendosymbi4_FD_19872 | JGI IMG/M metagenome (IMG submission 19872)
GTTAAGTAGCAGTTTACCCGTGCCAAGAAGTACAGCTGACGAAAATTCCAATCATAATCATTTAATTGTAGAGGAGAACAGTTTTACTGTGCAGCTTACCTGTACTGATGGAAACTGCAGTTCATCAATTTATCTCCCAGAATTTTACCTCTGTTTTGTTTCCAAAACGCTAAGTTTTTGTTTACAAATTACATGCATACACGTTTGTTGATCATACTGTTTTTTTATGACATTTGGTCATTCAAAGTTATTAAGACAACAGAAATGTAATTATTAACTGGGTCACCTATCGTCCCCCAACCGCCCATTTCTGCTTCACCGCCCCCAGGTGGGCGGTACCGCCCGCTTTGGGAACCACTGCTCTAAATGATCGATGGATATTTTCGATGCGTGGAGATGAGAAACAAACATGATCATTTTGGCTACGTAGACCTGCATGACGTAAGAAACGTTAATATAATATACTTCCTGGTATGTTCCTAAGGAAAAGCGTCTTCTCTTGCCAATAATGTTTGTTGTCCTTGGGTAACCATGAGATCACTTTATTCCACGCAGCAACACGCTCATGTCCGAAGACATCGTTCCTCCGTTTGAAGGTTTCTTCAAATTTTCTGACGGCGAAAAAGGCCGCAGAGAAATTCTTATTAAGGTCCTTCCCAGCCGAGATCTCGAAGAGGTCGAGGAGAAGTTCATCATCAACATTGACCAGTATTCGCCTGCCGAGCTTAGTCCTGACAAAGGCAGTGCCACTTTCACAGTTCTAAAGAAGGTAAGAGATACGTTGATGGACAAAGCACCCGCGAATGTTAGAAACTAGCGTCAATAGTGTGCTGCATTTCTACTTCAACGCGGACTTAATGCTGCACCTTGCTGATTACCAAATGGTTTTGGATCATTTTGTTTTTTTCTGCTATTTTTTAAAATTTAACTTTAGATCATAAATTCAGTTAAGTATTCTTGACTGGTTTCAAGCGCGGAACATATTGGAAGGACAACACAGTTTGTACAACTAAAATAATGGCGTTCTGACAATAACCTTTCAAGCTTTTTTAAGGAAATAACGAGCTCTAAACTTCTTACCTATCCCTCTGAGGCCAATGATATCATTGGGTTTTCTCAAACAAATAATATCTAACTAGAATCGCAAAGTGAGGAACAGCAGCTTGCAAATACTTTTTCCACTTGAAGCTATCTGGCGGCATGCAAGACTGGCGGATTTATGTGAGGACGCTTGAGTGCTCAGCCTAATAAGATTGGTTTATTTGCAGGGACATCCGAACGGTATTATTAGATTTGACGATCCAACAGAAGCTGTGCCAATGCAGGTACTTCCACCTTCAGCTGCTCATCATATTTACATTCTTAACTTGTGGCTGATATCTGTGATTGTGATTTGTAGTTTGATTTATTGCTATGCCGTTATTATCTTGAAAAACTTTGGTGCAGGCAAAGAAAGTGGACGAACCCAGTTCTGGGTTTGTTCAGCTGACCTTTCCCATCACAAGGGATGACAAAACAATTGGTGACGTCAACGTTACTTGGTCGATCACACCAGCAGCAAATCGTGAGACCGGTGCTGATGCAGACGACTTTAAAGAAATGTCTGGTACGCTACCACGTTTTTTATAAGTACTTTTGCTTCTTTTCAAATTCGTTTCATTCTGGTACACCTTGCGTGAGCGCAGTAACTATTTGAGCTGAGCTCGAATTCCTACTTGCAACTTCATCTGGGTATCTGAACGTAAGAGACGCACTGGGCACGGGAGGGCAAATGAGTTTGTCTGTTCTGGTTGCGACGACACGCGTTAGAGCGCAATCACGGCATAATGCTGATACCCTCGTGTTGGTGTGGACGCTTCGATTTGAATTAAAATGACAGAGCGCAGGAAACATGACGGTATGCTGCGCCAAAAAAAGAATATAACCAGCGTCAATGATCGTTGACCCGCAGCTAATCACAGTGGAACCCTGTNCAATTTGCACAATCCACGAAGTGTTTAGCTTGTGTTTAGCATACGGCATATNTGCAGCTTTTTTCGAACCAACTTTTGGTTTCCCACGAAACATGAATCGCGGCAAGAATGTCGAACTTTCTCAAAATCACGTCCCCGCAAGTCGTTGCAGGGTGCAACGCAAACATTTCGGCAACTGTTGCTCGATGCGGTCACTTTGTAACTGGCAGAATGTATTCTTGCATGCAACGTATTTTTCGTTTATCTTGTGAACCTACTGATATGCCGCAGCGAAAATCTTTTTTTAATTCTGTATAAACTATGCATATATTTTACTGGATATAAATATGAGCGTTGCACTTCTGCTCGATTAAAAAAAGTTGGCTGCAACATCAGGTTCGGCCAGCTTGGTGCTTTCAATACATTCATTTGTTACGAGTATGACGTTTTCGTTTGCCTGCGGATCCCTGCGATTAAACGTTTTTGAACCATTAAAGCAGACGAGGTTTGGCCAATTTGAAAATGTTACAGAAGCAAAATTCGGAGCTAAGGTTAAAATATCTCATCTCTAGAAAATTGCGACCTGAAATGCTTAAAGCCTTGATTCGAGGAATTCTTTGGCTGACTCGTGTGTGTCAAGTGGCCTAGTGTTCTGGGTGGGCACCTAAAGATTGGCAAACTGGGTGATCATCCCCATATGCATGAGGGGAGACAGGAGAGAATGCACCAACTGCCGGGGTATCTTTTTCCTTAGCCTCCCTGGAAAAGTGTATGCCAAGTGCCTTGATAAAAGGTGCCGCGAAATAATTGAACCAAAGACACATGTTTTTTTGAACCCGAGAACGCATACGACCGGGGTCCTTGTGAAAACCTTTGGGGAGTGTTATGGGAGTACGGTGTTGACGGCCGCCTGTCACTGGCCGTCAATTCACTGTATTCCCGCTCAGAAGTTAGCGTCCGTGTCGGCGGAGTTAAATCACAACCGTTCACAGTGAGAATTAGACTGCGACGAAGGTGTGTGCTGTCTGCACTCATCTTCATAGTCTATATAAATTGGATAGACAGTAACAGCTGAGTCGACGAAGGTGTCACTGTTGAAAACTACAGGATCAACTATTTGCTTTTTGCCGATGATTTGGTGCTGCATGCATCCTCTGAACAAGGTCTGCAACATACACTTGATCGGTTTTCAGTTGCGTGCAAGCAAACGGGAATGAAAATTAACCCTAAAAAGACCGGGGTGCTTTGTCTCTCCAGAAGCCCAAGCCAGTTCACGCTGCAAGTTAGCGGCAATACATTCCAGCAAGTCTAGAAGTTCAGTCACCGTATGGTGGTATTCACAAGTGACGGAAACGGAATAAGGAGATTGATAGACGGATTCGTAAAGTTAACGCACTTCCGCGTGAGCTCTGTCGCTCCGTGGTCACAAAACGGGAGCTTTCAAACACCACAAAGCTGTCAGTTATTAAATCGGTCTTTGTTCCGATCCTCACTTATGGTGATGAACCTTGGGCAGCGACAGAAAGATTGCAATCTCAAGTGCAAGCAGTAGAGATGGGATTTTTGCGAAGTATTCACGGCGCGTCACTTGGCAACAAAGTGTGGAGCTGTGGAATTTGTGTAAAGCCCTGACTGTTGAGCCGCTTCTCCGAATCGAGAGATCTCAGCTACTTTGATTCGGGCATGTGACCAGAATTTCCCAGGAAAGGTTTGCGAGGCAAGTCCTGCTGACTACACCCACGGGAAAGCGGCCCAGAGGCTGACCAAGGACCAGGTGGTGTGACTGCATCTCCGACCTTGCTTGGTCCCGCCTTGGTGTGGAGCCAGCAGAACTATCTGAAAGTACTGAAAACCGTAAGGAATTTCGAGTCGTCCTTACCCTAGGGGTGCTGCTCGCGACCCTCTCCAGAACAAAAGTGTGTATGAAAGTGAATGAATAGATGAAATGCAATGAATGGAAATGTTTTACTATTTCAGAAATATTATCAGAAACTATATGAAATTACAAGCCTTTTATCAGCAGCTGTTTTAAATTGCGGTACATGTTCACCTTCAAATAACTACTGATGAAGTTTGTGAGGATGTTTCTGACTGCTCTATGGCGAAGTTTTATACTGATAATTCTTTTTTCTCAGTAATTTTATAAAACTAACAATAGTATTTACGATGTTTGAAAACATCCAAATCAGTGGCGTACCCAACCTAAAATTTTTTGGGAGGACAAAAATTTTGACTTTAACCAAGCAACAGTATTTTGTTTGGGACACCGCCTCTCAAAGCACAAAATGACAAGATACGCTAAAAATTGGGGGGCATGGGCCCCACTGGCTACATCTATGATCGTAATGGCTATTTATGAAAAGAACTGCTTCCAAAATTTCTACTTGTGATGTCGTGCCTTTGCAAAGTCGCGTAGGAAGACCCGTGACAATGCGCGTATCACATGCTTTAGTATTTCTTTCTGCAGCAAAGTGTAGATATTATCTAGTACTTGCTATATAATTGTGCAGTTATAGTGAACGTTTGTTGAAATTCACAGGTCATGTCCTCATTTACGACGGGCAGAGCAGCACAGACGTAATAGTAAATGTGGTGGCCGATGACGTTCCGGAAATTGAAGAAAACTTTTTTCTTCAATTAGTGTCCGTGGATGGAGGTGCGGAACTGGATGAATCTGACATTGAAAGAAGTTTTTCAATTCGGTGAGTTAAATGGAATGGTACAGGGAAGTTACTATGGTTGCTGTCTTATAGTGATAAGTTAATTAATAGCACTTCAGTTAATTTCAAATATCACCTCCTTTAGGATGAACGGATGCCAACGTTGTGCGCAGTGCGTGTTTACGGAAAAAACTTTAATTTCATTTTGTGAAACTGTGAATGCCTGTCGTTGTCGTTTCCTTTGAGCATGTTAATAAAGAGTTGAATTGTGGCTGTTCTGCTACAACACCGTCATTGCAGTAGTCCACTGACAAAGTTGTTTTTTTTGTGGTAAAATTTTGTATCTTTTGTTTTCAAGGAAGTTTTTTTTTGTTGTCGCTACTGTATACTAAACGCATGTCGCATAATTCATATATTCAAATAAAAATACTTCCGCCATTTCTCAAACAATTCTTAAATTCACACCTCGGGGACGTTGCCGGTTGCCATGTTTTAGTTTACGTTTAAGGAAATATTTCAAAGCGTTTTATAACTGTCCGTGCGTCACTGTCAATATTTTACTCCGTTTTTATTTTACGAGAAAACGTTTTATCCCAAACATATTTGTGAGTTTTTTGGTGAACGGGTGAAATTTCTCTTATCGGCACTTGTCCGAAACTTCTGATATTTGATTTTGTTCTGTAGTGTGTGGCGACATTTTGTGCAGTAGTACTGGGTTTCTGTTCCATGTAATTACGTAAAATGTCAAGTGACTGCGTCTTCTAACGTGTGTTCCTTAGCGGAGGGGTTGTTTGTAGATCAGTTCTAGAATGCACGTCTTGCGAGAGCCTGATTGTATTATCCTGTACGATGGCTCATCACTGTCATACCAAAAATTTGTTTCATTGTTCAAAATTTTTTTGTTGTTCAAAACGAAAAGTTTGTTTCAATGAATAAAAATTTTTTTATAAACTGCGTTGTTAAAATAAATTAAGAAAAATTTGTCACTTTTTAACAACAAAAAACAGTGCTTTTTCAACAACAAGAAATTTTTATTGACACAGAGCTGTGCTGTATTACTGTCAAGTTGAAATTTCTGTATTCAAAATATACACTCGCCTGACACAGAATGCGTGCATTCATATGGAACGACGAGAGCTTACCACGCCAAAAGAAAGTTTTTTGCGCTGATTAGAAGCCGTCAAAGCAATACGTCCTGTACTGTCGAGGTCGATAAAAGCCAAAATTTGAGCCACGAATAGCGTAATTTTCAAGTAAAGAGCTGAAAAACTACAGTCTTTGTCTGTTAAGTCTTGCAACGGGCAACACTGGTACTTTGACACTAACAGGGTTTGTCGTGGCTCATCAGTGTTACACCACAGTGTTACACCACTGATGAGCTCCAAGGTAATCGCTGTTAATTTTTTCAAAAGCCGATTTATTTGTGGCAAACTGTGCTGCATTATCATTATATGGAATTACAGTATACACTGTAGGTATAACGAGAAGCACTGACGTGGTGGTACTGATGCGCCACAACGTGAGAAAGATTTAAAAAAAACAACTTTTTATCAACGACAAAAAAGAATTGTTTTACAAACAAATTCGTTTTTATGGGTGACACTGATGATCCACCCTGCACTCCTGGTCATTATTGGCTTTCGTGTTACTTATGATTTCGCTTGTTACTTTGCTGATCAAAAGCAATCACATTTTTCAGAGAAAATGACGATCCTCACGGAGTGTTTGGTGTTGTTGACGAAGATCAACTGATTTACGTTGATGAAGAAATGCACAGGATATTGCGAATTAATGTTACTCGCCAACGTGGATCGTTTGGCAGAGTTGCTGTCGGCTTGGAGGTCTTTTTCGACCAGGCAAAAACTTTGAAACCCTCTTATCTTACCTATCTGTAGTGAATGTGTCTATTTCTCAATCCTAGGCGAATCTCCACTGTTTGTAAATCCCTTGCGAAGGAAAGTAATGCAAATTATTGTAATCTTGCTTGCGTTGTGGCGTTGTTGTGCTTATCATCGAAAAAGCGGCAATCAATCGAGTCTCCCACGCTAACTCAGTTTTGATTTCCTTTCCTGCAGCCAGAAGACGGTGCTTCATATCTGACTACGAATACGGGAACGGTTGAATTTCAGGAAAGAGCAAAGTGGTCAACATTTGAAATACGCATCAAGTCGTTTATATTTCTTGCTGTCGGAGATGCGTTCACGGTCCGGGTAAGGAAAAGCTTTTAACAACTGATGTAGTCTTTCGTTCAACCATTTGATAAACCAGTAGCCAAGTAAGTACGTCGGAATGCCATTGACTTGTGCGAGAAGCGCGGTGCTATAAATAAATATGAAAGGATAATAAAGCACTTTGTTTTCTGTCACTGAAAGCTCTTCCGCAGCTCTGGGGCTGCCGGACTTACAGTACAGTACAGCTTTACCCACAGTTGGTTTTTAAAAATTTATTTCGGCTAGATGCTTTTACTTCATGAACTTACACTATTGTTGTTGCACCAGATACTTCACTGCCATTATTTTAACCAGAAACACCAATCGTGTTGATTAGCCATTCTGTAAACAAAATATTTTTGCACTCTACACTCACACTTATGTTAACTACAAAACTTGTGAAAGGCTAAATGCATTTAAAAAGAACATTATATCTGATACCGTTACACCTTTTTTATTATCTTATCTAGATTTTTTCAGTGGCAATCCTAGTGCAGAAACTTTATAGGGTGGGTATATGGAATGAAAAGTATTTCCCTACTGTTTTTAGAAAATTGATTTTCTTGAAGTGGTTAATATCTGTTTAATCATCTAAAGTACTGTTCACCATTTTTTTCTGTGATTATTTAAACACATTTATGCTTTTTTCAAAGATGCTCCTTCAAAAAAAATTTTTGTGATTAGTTTTTGCAATATTTGTACGGAAAACATTCCTCAAATGCAAAACGCTGACGTAATAAGTGTGCATCCGTTGCATAAATGGCAAGCGCAGGAATGCCAAAGCGTTTGCGTTCACTTGCAGACATAAGCTTCAGTGTGACTGGTTGATTTTTTGATATTGATATAGAGTGGAGCCTCTTTTGGGCCAAGAGTGAAGCGTTAATGAAAAATCAAAAGCGGCCGTTTGGAGTTGAAACATGGAACTGGCGCGTCTTTAATGCCACACTGTGTTTTTTTCGTAGTTGATTTCATTGGAACATACTGACGGGAGGTCAACCAACTCAAAATCCAGACTGTCCGTTCTGTACAGGAACGCGACCGTAACTGTACCCCCAGAAGCGGGAAATCCCCAGATTGGATTCGACGCAGCGGTGACGCAGGTCATTGATGGTCAGTATTTCTCTTGCGCTCTTGCAGCAAATCTCAGTCCTGTTGCGTGATTTGCTTGTATCACTGACCTTATTTGTATTTCATTCATTGCTCCACAGTCGAGCAAGACTTGTGCGAACTCGTAGTGACAAGGATTGGGTTGTACGGTTCCGTGCTTGTCCGATGGTCGTCGGGATATTCAGCGCTGCGCGCTCCGGAGAACGTTGAGCAAGGTCGCACTCTCCCACAAAGTGGTGAACTGTTCATGGCGAATCTTCAAAAATCTGCGAACATTTCGTTGAAGGTCAGTGTTAATTATGTTTGTAACATTGAAACATTGATAGTTTATTTTTCAAAAACAGCAGCAGCGAACAAAGGAAAAAATTTAAACGCACCCGTACTTGTTTACGAAACTGTGTTGTGAAAGGTGTTCTGGTTCATAACTTGCTAGTTAAAACTAAGAATGCTGTTGGTGGCGTTTTGCTGAAGTTCCTTTTTTTGTAGCATACAAACTGCACTGACCTGGTAAGGAAGTTAGTGTGTACCTTTGAAAACTACTGTTTAAAGGTTCTTTTTCACAACTTGTCTGGCTGGCTGGGATAAACAGAATGGAAACAGGACCAAAAAACGGCATATAGTGTGCATACGTAAGCGCATAAATGGTACAAGAGGATTGGAAGTGATTAAATAGATCTATGTACACGCTAAACCAAGTCTAATTGGCCGTGTTGTCACGGTCATGTTGGCGGCAGCACTGTCACGTACACTTGGCTTACTGTAAACAAAGATCCAAACTACTACTTCCTCCTTTATAAGATTATGCTACTTTTTAAACATGGACAAATTATATTCTTTAATGATCTTTTCTTTTCACCCATTTATGTTACCCCAACTGATAGCTCTAACACAGAGGGAAAAAAACTTAAATTCGAAGGCAGTGATAATAACCTTCAAAAGACCTACTACAATTGGGCAAATACTTACAAACTACAAGCACCTTGCTTGAAGCAAGAGAGCATGCCATGGATGTGTCGGGTCCTTGCGGCCACTTTGCACTTTGTTAGTGGCGTAACTACATGTTTGAGCCAGGGGGCAAAACTTAGCTGAAGGGGGCCCAATAGCCAAAACTCAGAAACAAGTTAAGAAATGATAGTGAATGTCTGGATGTCATGGATGTCTATACTAGCTAAAAAAAACGAAAATAACCCGAAAAACGCAAAAAAACAACAACCTAAAGAACACATATCAAAATGTCTACTAAAGGGGCCCCAGTTTTTACATTTAGCTTGCCAGGGGGGGAGGATCGCCCCTTTGCCCCCCCTGTCAGTTACGCCACCGCTCTTTGTGGTAACTATGGGAAACACAACATATCAATGGTGCCATGTTTTCACAAATAATGAGCAAAACTAAAACCTTCCCGCTCAACCAAAACTTGACATGCGCAAACTATTGTATTTATGTAGCGACTTGCGTGGTATGCCATGAACAATATGTCGGTCAAGCCAAGAACAAGTTTTCCAAGAGATGGTTATTGCACCGCAGTGATTGTAATAGACCCAATTGTAAAAATTGCAAAGATGAAGTGGCCTTGTTGCGGCACGGTTCAGTGTTCCATGGTAACGTAAATAAACCATCGATACAGAAAGCTTACACCGTTACATTTGTTGAACAACCTAATTTTCACTCTGAATATCTGTGATGATAAATGGTACCACCAACTTGACGCACAAATTAATGTTAAAAACATGATCCTTGCCCGTGTGAGATAAATTTTGTTTCCCTTCGTACTGAGCGTTGACATGTTTTGATTTTCGCCGCCAGCGTGCTGGTGGCTTTGGTTCTAGTCAGTCACAGTGTTTCAAATGCGCCCAGTGTGGTTTGGTTACCATCGCTACGAAATGCACTATTAGTTCACGCATTCTGCAGTTATTCATAATCATACGGCGTGTTGCTTCAAGCTCAAATTGGACATCTCTCCTTGCCATTATTTGAATTTATCTGAAGACGACGTTTTCTATAGTGTTAACCATCGTAGCTGGCATTGGCATTTATTAAGTTCTTGTGATTTTTGCAATAAGTTTTGAAGCTTCAGTGAATGCATTTCGTTGAGTAAGACGTAATTTCTAGTTCTGATTGTCGCAGTTGGTGTTGTGCGATTTTTCACTACACTTTCGAGGTTGTTTGCTTTCTCTGACCTTGTTTTAGCCTTCAACGTTTCACCTGTTAGCATTGCTTACAGATGATAGGACTGACGATGCGTAGTGTTACGTGAAATCGATTGCCTATAAAGCAAAGAATCAACTTGCGATGGATTCCTTGCTTCTTTCACCTGTGGAGTGAAGTTACTTGAATACAGATATGTACGAGTTTGAACCATCGCAAAAAGATGAAAGCAGAGCCCAGTCGGCTGATTCTTCGAGAGCCTACAGAAAAACTAGAGCTTTTATTTGCCATTTACTTCCCTTAACGCAAGATTTTGCTGAAAACATGTCCCGGTCGGTGATGGTGTGATGAGACTTGCACTCCCCGTGAAAAGGTTTTTGCCGTAAAATTTTAGAATATATTACTGACAGTATATTACCTGGCAGTTTTTACAGATTTCTGCAGTTATCTTGCAAATTTTTGAAACACAAAGGTGCGGCAAAACTTGTTCGACTTTTTACGTCATATCTTCGTTTTGCCTAGACTTGTGAGTAAGAATGCAATCACTTGTGACGAGAGGTTAAATAAAAACCAAAAATAAAGGTATGAAGGAGGGAATTTAGCGTGGGAATTTATAGGGACAAGCAAATTAGCTTAAAACAAAAAGAATTAGCAAAACCTTGCCCTCTCTTTCCTTCTTGTCTTGCAATAACTCAACCACGTCCAATTTTTCTTGCAGCTTATACGCAGCAGTGGGATTTCCAACGCGTTTGCAGTTCACGTCACTCAGGTGACCAGCAGAGTAGGAGGTGGAGCAAAGGTGCTGAGAAACCGTGATCTGGTGGAAATTGATCCCAGCGGCGTGGTGGGATTCTCCGAAAATTCTCTGAATTATTCTGTGGACTACAGTGTTAACGAGGTACCCAAAACAGTGTCCCAAAGAGCTTTTTCAGTAATATTAGGCTTGCCGGGCTATTACGAATAGAACGTGAGACTTTACCGTGCTTCAACTTGCATCGCTTACTTTTTACGACTGATATGCTTTTCCTATTTGCAGTGCAATCTGACTGTGCAAAGGCTGTATGGGAATCGATATGATGTAAAAGTCAGCTACAATGTCGTCCAACTGACAGCACAGCCTGGCGTAGATTATGTAGCTCCACAAAACGACGATTTCATTTTAATGAGAGACGGTGAATCGGAGGCTCCTCTTCGCATCCGACTGATAAGCTCTTCGTTACCAGAGCTTAGCAAGCAATTCATGGTGAAGTTGACAACGATTGAACAACCTCTTAACATTTACAGCGGTTAGTTTCTCGCAATGGTTGTTGCTGTACTTTTGTCTTGATTTGTTTTGTAGTTTTGCTTGTTTCTGGATCGTGGTGGGCCTCTTGCTCTGATGACCGGAACGCTATGCTATCATGATTATGACCCCAGATAAGGGTTCAGCGGCAGCAATCTGTGTCGTCTCGGTCGTGTATTTTCAAAAAATAAAAGCGGAAATTTGAATCCTGAAAGCAATTGCCATAATTTGTAAGGCTTGTTTTTATAAGGCCTGCCTGGTGCATGACAGTTTTTTACAAAATATTGACGCGTAGTATTTTTGCAAACTAAAGTTGCAAGTTCATTCGAAACCTACCATTGTTTAGGTTTGTCTCCCAGACTTCTGCTGAGTCGGCGGGTCAGTCACGTGACAATTCCAGACTCACGTGACGCGCGAGGTGTGTTTGCGTTCAGTCAAGCCACGATCCGCACTCAAGAAAATGTCGGTGATCGATCTGATGTCCTGATCTTAATGCTTAAAATAAAGCGAGAAGGTAAGTCGATCCTGCAACTAGGAGATTATAATTGTAACTGCAAAGAACCGTATCGTTTCATTTACAAATCAAGGGCTACTTATTTAATTCTTGTTATTGCAAACTTACATATTTCTGGTTTGCGGTCATTTTATGTGCCTAAAACTTTCGTTGAGAAGTAAAAACGATACTTTTGACGCAATTTCTAGAATCCTCAGCAGGTTTAACTTTTTCGTTATTAATCAATTAGATTATTACGGCTTTTAATAGCAACAAACCAAGAAGTGCTTCATTTACATTATTGTCTAGTTAACGCATTACATTCTAAACGCAGTGTGGCAGGGGTGGTCAAAAGACAACCCGCGGGCCGTATCCGGCCCGCCAACCAGTTTGATCTGGCCCGCCAAATACCTTGCACCAGGGGCGCAACCAGCTCTTCATTTCGGGGGGGCAATTATCATGAAATTTCATTCGATGACGTCATCGTGCTTATTCAACCATGGTACAACGTTTTCGCAAACGGTCACATATAATAATAATGTGTTTTTGCCCGCAGACACGAAGTCCATAGTATACAAACACACACATTCTGCACATCGCTGGTTAATGAAAACAGACAAAACAGAACGTTTCACAACAGCGTAGGAGGGTGAATCACCGGTGTCAAGCGAAATATCTGACTTCACGCCATATGCGCATGCCCAGAGCAACATTCAGCATATCAAATACGCTGAGAAAACTGATGATTAGGGCTTAGGATTTGATGTTTAGGTAAGTGTGTCGGGTTAGGGCTTATGTTACAGTTAGAAAAAGAAAAATAATTGAAGTCTAAGATTAAGTCCAATATTTTTCACTGGTTTTACTTATTCCCGTACTGTAGCTTGTTGTG
>JGI24159J19872_10009510_pt1 | contig 12738 bp, 11 predicted proteins | sample Ectturendosymbi4_FD_19872 | JGI IMG/M metagenome (IMG submission 19872)
GCGTTTCATAACATTTCCATTCGCCTGTACTGACCCGCGCGTTAATACTTTGCAGAAGGAAGAAAACGCCGGCGACGATGTTATTTGTCTCGGCGAAGTTCTTCCATCAAAAGAGCTGCAAGAAAAAGCAGAAAAACTTCAACTACCTCGCCATTTTTACAACTATTTAGAGTCTGGCGGTATCGCGACCACGGATGATGACGACGCTGGTGCGGTTACTGTGTTGGTTTTTGTCGGTCAGCTTTTTATACTTAGCTTTAATTGAGCGCTAGCACGTAAAATAATGCTTGTTTCTGCTGCTAAAAGAGTATCGTTATTTTCTTGAACTTCAATGTCGTATAAAACGACGTGTTTGTAATAGTAATATGTCATATCAACGTAGTCTATAGGCGTTTTATTGCCGACATTTAGTACTGGAGTAATTTTTTATCGCAATCTTTCCAATCAACAGAGTGCTTACCTTGAAGTCAATGCTTTTTTGTTTTGCGTTTGTCTTTTCCTTTCACATAATTCACTAGCACGGTCTCGAAGTCTCTGCTTTCATTGAATGCAGCTTCAACCGAACCACCGGCCTCTGACACACAAAATTCGCTCGCTTCAAGCAAACCTGTGGGCAACGCCAACCAGAATGACCGACAAGCCCCTGGCACTGATTTGCCTGCAACATCAGCCAACACCTTCGGTGAGTTGCACAGCAACTTGACATTGTGCTGGTAAAGATGAGGTGCAAGCGGGAAAATATTTTGCTAAGTTTTATTTTTTTGTTTAATTTTTTGACCGCTATTGCTTGATTTACAATAAACAGATTTTCCTTTTTTTGCTGTGTCAACACACCACCCGCATCAAGTCTTGCTTTCAGTGATGGATTCTGTTGAAGCATATTGCCTTGCTATGTACTGTTTGTCAAAAACATGCAGCCAAACCCAGTTTTCGCGGAAAACTTCGCTTTTCACGAATCATAGCTTCATTGTCACCTCAATCAGTGCTGCACCATGCAAGCGATGTGATGCCGCAGATTGCCAGGTTCAATTTTTGTTGAGATTTTGCAGAAAATCATTTGCGAAGTGTTTTCTTCCGTACCATTTAAAACTGCAAAAATTTAGGCTATTTTTAATGACGACTCTGTATCGTTATTTTTAAAAGTTATTGCGTTTGCATCGTGTAAGCAGCGGCTCCTTCTTCTGACTTGTACCAATGTGTGGCATTGGCTTTTGATGCACTCCCCCATTCACCACCAGCTATGTTCCGTCTAAGGTGCGGGACTGCGCAACTGCGCAGTACTACCAGAGCATTTGCGCAGTGAATTCTCATTCTCGCGCACTTGCAACATTCCAAATTTAATATGTGTGTATATTGCATAACTCTTTCAACGTTTGAAACGCTTCACTGGTTGTTTGTCTACATGGTTGCGCAATTGCGTGCGCACGTAAACAGTGTAAAATTTACTTAGAGGGAACACTGGCCACCAGACTCCCGGATTTTGGTTGAACTCATGTTCAACGCTCAGCTGATACATCCTCGAACTGTGCTGCAGTTATGCCAGAGTGATACTCGTGCTGTGTCGATCCTTGTCCTGTGCTCAGCAGGTGCGCTGGGTGGAGGTCTGACGTCGTTCACTGACTTGGCCGCCACTGGCGCGGCGAGCGGTTTCAACTTCAGTGGAGTGAAGTCGTCGTCGGATGATTGGAAACCGGACGATAAACCTTTGTTCTCGCGGCACAATGAGATCGATGAGGCCGATGACCAAAGCAATGAACTCCACCAGGTTTTTACTTTCGGTTGCTTTTCACAGACCTAGCAAAGTTTTGCCTCCACAGTACGTCTGTGGTAGCGATCTGTTACAAAACAGGGTGTTTTCTTGGTTTTAATCGATCGATCACGTTTCTTGTTTTCGGCTTGAGCGGCGTTTCGATGTTTGTTCTCCCGTTACAGGATAAGGAGCGAGACGACCTTTACTTCGCCCCTCGCGTTCAGTTGCCTGAGTTGGTCCCTGTGGTGACGGGAGAAGAAGGCGAGCGCGAAGTTTATTCTCACCGCGCCAAACTGTACAGATTTGATCAGGTAGGGATCGTAATTAACTTCACACAGTATTGGTGCTGGAACCAAGATTTTGATTTGTAGCGCAACCAAGGCTTCGCGCGTATACGTGCTCATCAGGTACTGACACACTGTGATCAACTTTGCTCGGCTTTTGATTGGAGGGAAACGTCAGTTCAAGGCAAAACAAACGCTGATTTAGACCAATTAATCCTTTGGTTATGAATTAAGTTGTTCAACGGCGATGCTGCTGACCACTGATGTTGCCTCTTACCAGACTACGTCACAATGGAAAGAACGCGGCATTGGAGACGTCTGCATCAAACACAACGAGTCAACGAATCGCTATCGGATCGTTATGAGAAGGGAACAAGTACTTAAGGTATATTGTAATGCGGCGATCAAAAACAACCAGAAAGCCGTGTTCAAAAATAAATAGAAGAATCGTTTGGGGAAGATTCAACTTAGGACTTGGTCAAAAATTATTCATAAGAGCACAGGTAGTTGTTGTTTTGTGCAGTGCTCAACATAAACCTAAAAACACTATCGCGAAATTAGACGTGTGCGTCAAACGCACTCAAAAGTGAAATTTGAATTTGGTGCCAGTAAAGTTTTCACGTTTTGACAAAGCATTTGTGGTTTGGCGTCAATTGCGTCTTCGAACTGAAGAGCACGAAAATATCGGAATCACAAAAATAGTTCAAGTTCCATCGCGGGGGCTGAGCTCATGACAGTTTACTGTTTATTCACGATTTAAAAACGACACCCATTGATTGTGAAAAGTCGCTCGACGTGCAAAATATAAACCGTGTGGTTCTTGCGCAGGTCTGTGCCAACCACTACCTGACCGCCGCCATGAAGTTCACACCTCACGTTGGATCGGATAACGCCTGGACCTGGGTCGCCGCTGACTTCTCCGATGGCGAAAGTGACGTCAGCATGGAAAAATTTGCCATCAGATTCAAAAACGGTGAAATTGCTCAAGCGTTCAAAGACAAAATCGAAGAATGCAAGGTTGGTCGTGCATCAGACCTGTCGCTTCACTGTTATTCAACCTAGCATGCATTGTCTTCAAGCACTTTAAGCAATTTTTTTTAGTGTTTTAGGGACCCGATGGTCCCGAATCAGCGAAAACTATCATCGGGTCCTTAAAATCAGAGAAAATCAGTCCCTACAGGTCCATACCGGGTACCTAACATTTTCCTTAAAAAAACCTGCTTTAAGTCATTCTTCTGGCGATCACATTTATTTTGTTTATTTGCCGATGTTCCACATACCTATTCAAGCATTCTTTCTTTAGACAACTGCTATAAAACAAGATGAGTAGCTGAAAGGGCATGCATGCTTGTGTTTGATGTTTTGGGAAATAATGTGTGGCGCAAGGTCGAATGTGATCAATGTTCGACCGAAGCATGGTGTTAGTTTGGGGAACTGAAGCAATAAATATTTCAAACACTTGCGGCGTGTATTTTAGTTGTTACCCTGAAAAACGACTACTGAAGATATCTTGAACACGTTTGTCATTCGCTTTGACTTGCGCAGGTGCTCCTGAGAACTGATCCGAATGCGAGTGGCGCGGGCAACAGCAGCGGAGCCACGTCGACCTTGATCAATCAAGTCGAAAAAATGAAAAATGAATTGGGTTTTTTCAAAGACAAGTTGCAAATGGCGCCCAAAGTAGATCTTCAGAACACATTCACAGAAGGTGAGGCGAGCTGAACGTCATGCAGAACACGAGTCGTGCTTGACGTGCATTCGAGGAAGATGGTTTCTCACTATTGTTTATTTAGATTTAGCGGAAACAACTCCGGAGAATTTTGATGTGGCCAACGTCGCACTAACCCCTCTGGTCGAAAAGCATTTGAGGGAGAAAAACCAGGCCAGGAAAGCCTCCCTTGGGTATGCAATATTTTCTCCTGCGTGTGTTTAGATTTTCACAGTTTTTCAAAAAAAACATCCTTTATTTTGCAGTGAACCCCAGTCACGTGGTAACGAATTGGAGGAACCGAAAATATCAGTTGAGGAGAAAGGTAATGCGTTTGTTTAATACGGTGTTGCTTTAGTTGCCTGCGTGAGCTGTTCAAATTGCCAACACCTCATCTTTGTGACTCGAAACACCAAAGCCTTCGTGCTCCAGTTGTTTACTCTTAACAGCAGCGTCGACCGGGAAAGCCCCTTTTAGTTCAGACAAGTTCAAGTTCACGCTGAAGTCACAAAGCGAACCTCCTGTGTCGGAAAGTCCCGGAAAATCTCGCAACGTCAGCATATGCTCGGAAAGGAGGTGATGGTTTTTGTCAGGTTCCGGTTGATGACAATGTGCGCATGGTTCTTCTCACACGCGTACACTCTCCTCATCCGACTCGTCTCGTATCCTTTATTTTTCAGTGAGGGTTCACACGCGGATAGTATACACTTCGAACCAAAAATACCTTTGCCTGATAAAGTGGATGTCGTTACTGGCGAAGAAAACGAACAGGTCAGTTAAAAGTATCGTGCATTGATGAAATCGCACATTCTGCTTCAAGTTGCTTCACTGGTAAACGAAGGTTCTTGCCCTTAGTATAGTATCACACCCCGCAATTATATTTAGTCCGTTTGTGTTACTTACCACGAATTTTCATTTGCTTATTTAAAATATAAAGGTGATGTATTAATAAACGTTTACCACTCGAGGACTTGATTGACTTCACGGAGGTATCAGTTCCGGTGGTTTCCCATGCCAGTCCTGCATTTCGACCAGTCGGTGTGTGTTTCAGCCAAACACTGTTGGCCCACTGTTCTGCAAGTTGCTTAGGCATCATGGTTTGGCATATGAGTAATATCGAATTCGCGTGAAAAAATTTGCGGTTGCCGGCAGTACCTTTTTATCCCAGCACGAAGAGCACAGCCATCGAACCCATATGGTCATGTACTCCCCAATCTGCAATCGAACAAACGGTTCAACGGCTGTTTTCACTGCGCAGGTCTTGTTCGCTCAACGTGCCAAGCTTTACGTGTTCGATCGCTCGGGGCAGCAGTGGAAAGAGCGTGGTTTGGGTGATCTCAAGTTGCTGCAAAATCTCAAGACCTTTCAGATACGCATCGTCATGCGCAGAGAACAGGTGAGTGGGGGGGGAGTCTGGAGACCGCCTGTGTGTTGCCATCTCAATCCGACTGCGCAGCACTGCGAGGTTCGTAGTGCGTGGGAAACACTGTTGTGTCGACTTAGTAAGTCGTGCAATTTATTTCGTCCCTCAAGGGTCCCGATGAAGTTCGTTTTAACTATTTAGTCGTGTGCGCAGGTCTTCAAGGTCTGTCTCAACCATCGTGTGAGTGACGACATGAACTTCGCTTACAAGGACAACTCCGAACAGAAGGTCCTGCTGTGGACGGCGACAGACTTCTCGGATTCGGAGAAGGCGGACGGAGAGGTGCGTTGATGCAGCGGATAGTAAGGACAGAAAAAAATAACAGCCATGTTATTGGTGGAAACGGTTATGTTCGTAATTTTGTTGCCTGTGTACTTGTTCTGTAAGAACAATTTATACAACACCCCTGGATAACTTCAGCCAATCGGTATAATCTGTTGGAACGGCGTGATCTTCACCATGCAGCTGATTTTAACAAGATGCGCGCATATGTAAAGTTCTAGTACGTTGTCAGTGGCTTCGTTGTCTAAACGCTAAGCCGCCATGGGCTCTTACCGTTAATCTCAACGATTTGTTTAGCTGCTGCAGTTCGCTGTCCGCTTCAAAACTGCCGACATCGCATCGCTATTCCTTGAATCAGCGGACGACGCGAAGCACGCTGCGGGCGAAGGAAGACTTCTGGAATCCTACGAAGACAACAAGGAGCAATCTTGTGAGTTTTATCTGACATACTTTACTGAATGTAGCCTCATCAAGCCATGCTGGGTCGTCTCAGTGATCCTAACTCAGGAAATCAGTGTCTTTCCCTGCTGATCGTCCAGGGTTCTGTTTTATTTTCAGCAGATCCCGGTGCAGATTGTCCAGTGTCGACTGTTGGCGATCAGGTGCCTTCACAGCCATTTGTTAACTGCTTTATTCACATAATTGAAGTTCCCCGACTTTAAATATTGCATGACGTCTTCTGTGTATTTCCCCTGCGCCGGTTTTATTGTGCTTGAAAATACTCACCTACGGTGCCTTCTTTGCGTTCAGTTTTCACTTTGCGCCGTTCTTTCGATGCAGCCATCGCTGATGCTCGAGAAGAATCATCTGTCGTTTCCAATGGCGATGATAGCTCGGCCCACCGTTCGCCTGTCAAAGTACCAAGCAAGCCGGCTCTTTTCTCTTTTGCGTCAGTGCAAAGTCCATTCAGCAAAGACTTCACCAAGAATTTCAACTTTGCTGAATTCGCAAGTGAGTACAAAATGCAAACAAGAGCATTTTTAAAAGTTCTCGCGGAACTGCGATAATGTTCTGCAACACCCAGGTGCGCGACCAAATCACGCTAGTGCTATTATTATTCAATTTTGCCTTTGACAGAGGACCTTAAGCAGTCAAAGCCTGCGGAGCCTGCACAACCAGAGAAGTTCAACTTCAACCTGAGCTCGATGTCATTCAACTTCGGCAGCACGAGTACGCCGGTGTCGCAACAACCAGTGTTCGCTGCCAGGCCAGCTGCCGAGGTGACGTTCGTCAGAACATTGGTGCTGCGTTGTTCTTGTTATACTACGACCTGTTGATTAACTAATCTGCTATGGAAGAAGAGAAATCGAAGTATTTGTTGCAGGCGATCAAACCGCAAGCTTTCAAGTCGTTATTTGCTTTGGAGAAGGCTCCGGAATCGACCTCGGAGGACGACACTGAAAAACTGAAAGCAGCCGCCGAAAACGTGATCGCACAGGCTGAAACCAGTACATTCCAGCTTAACGCACATGGCGCTCCTTTTCGTTTCGGAAATGCACCGACTGGGTCAAAACTGACCGAACAATTTCGTGATCTGGGCCAGCTGACCCCGGAAGGTAAAACCGTGTTGGTGTGAACTTTCAGCGGCGTGCATTGCCCGACAAAGGTCTGCCTGGAGAACCTGCTTTTTGCTGCAGTTGCTTTCTATCGTGCTGCTTCCTCAAATTCTCTACACTGCGTATTTCAGTGATGAAATGCCAGGTGGGGTTGCTCGCATCTTCCAAGCTTTTAAAGCAGGAGCGCACAACTTGCGACCTTGGATAATAATTTATGCGGCCTTGCACATGTAATTTAAAATATATGTTATAACGGCCGTGCATTAATACAAACTCTTTTTCTACTGTATGAGGATGCTTCGCGGAAAGATGGCCAAACAAACGTATGGAAGCAGGCTAGGCTGAATGTGTGGAAGCAGAAAAGAGGCAATGCAAAAAAACTAAAAATATCGTACTCAATGGCGGCGGTAATTCATATAAATAAACATAATGCGGCCGGTAATAGCGAAAAGGTTGTGCACTCCTGTTTTAAAGGCTTTGGAACATGTTATACTCACCTCGTGTGCACACGGAGTGTTTTTGTCAACGCAGAAAACGCGTTGGAATTTACAGTGGATCGGATCCGTGTCGTTTGTATGTTTCGCGCTCGCTCCGCAACCTACTAACAATATTGTTTGCTACTTTGGGATGTCGCGTTTTTTCAACGCGCCATTCCGACGTAAAGCGGCCTTATACTCTACTTTTTACAGAATCATCAGGTGAAGAGGAACCCGTCTCAGCCGCTGGAACGAAAGACGATCCCGATCAATCTTCCGACGACGATGACGTTATCTTCGTCTGTGAAGCGACGCCAACCGACGATCAGCGATCTCGCGCTCTTCAGCTTCAACTTCCTCCCACATTCTTCATGTACGAAGACCACGTGTCCGAACGTGGTAAGTCACCTTTAGTTTGATCTTGACCTTGCCATAATTAAATTTTATTTACTGATAAATATATGTGTGTATTTTTTTCTTGTGAACGAAATTGAAATTGAGCATTGGCAGACATAACAAACGATCAAGAAATATCAGCTACAAACGGCAGCTCGTTGATTAAGTCGCATTTTTATATATTGTATGCGGTGAGCTTCGGCGAACTGTTGTTGTCTTTCATCAACTGCCGAACCGACTTTATTCAGAAAAATAAGGTTTTCTTGCAAATTATGACGATTGCGATTGTTCAGGCGATTCAAACGCACTGAGCGACGAGGAAGACGCCATACTCGCTTACATCGCTCGTCGCGATTATTCTGATCCTGACGCTGACGACGCCAGCGAGATTGAGGACGACGCCAGCGAAAGATCGCACGGCGACGGACAGCGCGACATATCTAGAGATTCTCAGTCGGAACCCCCCAGTCCCGATCAAAGTATGACACCACTGCCAGTTAGAAGTGCAGTGTTTTCAATGGAGCTCTGAACCGAATTTACTTGCAAAGTTTGATCGCAATGTTTGCTTTTCATCGCAGCAACTTGGTGCTACCGCTTTGTTATGTATTTTCTGCAGTACTGTATTTCTCCGCACTGGGTATTGTCGCAGAGTATTGCTAGTAGTAGAGTGGACAGCTTCCGTCTCGTAAAGCAACTCGTTGCGCTCGGACTGAGAGCTCAGTAAACATGTTTGAATGAAAAATTGCTTGCAGGGAAAATAGGAAATACCGTTGGCAAAAGCTTCATAATTTATTGAACTCAAGACACAATGAACCTTGCTTGATCTTGATGGGAAACAAGAGTCGTTACTTTTCGTAGGCGACCCCACCGATGACGCAACCGTCGACGCCAACGAAGGAGAAGAAACGCGCGGCGTCTTCGGCAGCTTCACCACCGCCCCCAGCTTCTCCTTTACTGCAATGGCGGCAAACGTCGCCGGCAACTCGCAGGCGTTTGGTTCTCGCAAGGATGCCGCGGTAAGCACTGGACAGTTCGTTATCTCGTTACCCGCGTTTCTGAAAAACTGCAGCCTAGCGCCACAGGCGCAAAGATAGGGCTGCATTGTCTTTTGAAGTACTTCGAAATTGAGCGCATCCGACCGTGTTCTTGAACGATTCTTTTCAATTCTACGCTCGGTGGCGCTAGGCTGCAGTTTCAAATGCGATTAAGTTTCCTTGTTATTTTCTTGTACTCCGTCAGTGTTGTTGCATACTTCTGTACAGTAGACAGTAAAGCCGTGGTTCTGTTTAATTAAGTAAAGAAGGCTGATCACATCTGAATTATAAAGATTGATGGTGCTTTAAAGAGAAATTGTTAATGCCTCTTTATTAAAGCAAGTGCTGCACGTGCGTTTGGTGAATGTAGTTCTTGTGCAAAAACCTGTGCAGAAAAACATTTGTTAGTCCGTCATTTGTACATCCGCTTCCTCACCCCCCACACCAGACTTTAACAAATCTTCAAAAAGTTATACCTGTCATGCATCTCAGTTCCACTTGTATGTTATATTCTTAGATCGCTGAAAATACATTGTTCAAATTTTTTTTAGAAATGCTTAACGGCGATCCCAGAAAAAATTTCCTAAGCAATTTTGCAAGCAAAAAAGTTTTGTTACGACAAATATTCATGCGCGAATGACGCTGTTAGTAGCGGAAGCAGTGGAGAAAAACTGTTCCTGGAACGTTTCCCGCCGGAGAATGTGGTAGCGATATAAAAGTCCCTGCTGGTTGCCCCTGGCAACTGAAGCGTCACGTTGTTAAGTTATCAGTGAGTGACACCGTAGTGATTGTTTGCGTTGATACAGTTCACCGTGTCGGAGTCAAGCAAGGTCCTGTTCGGTGGCCAATCAGAAGAAAAAGACCCGGATGCATACGACCCCGAGTACAAGCCTGTGCTTGCCGAGCCTCCTCCACTGATCGAGGTGAAAACCGGCGAAGAGGATGAGCAGGTAATTGAAAAAGCCACAAGTATTTCAGTAACTGTTACTGATCGATCGATGATGCAGATTTCAGCTAATTCTTTTCTTCACTGATGTTCGTGTCATGCAGGAAAAAACTTGGATATCTTCACCTCGGTTATTTCTGTCCGTGTCTAAATAACTATTCACAGAACGCGTCGTTGTGAACGTACTGCAAGGTGTAGTGTCTGGGAAGGGTCTTATTTCCGTTGGATATTTTAACTTCACTTCCTAAAACGTGTTTCAGATATTTAAAATGTATATAAGGATGCATACTATTCTCTTATTGGGTTTTTGTACGTTACGCTCCGGTGTGACTTGACAATCCTATTTGTTTTACGTTTGGTGTACGTCATAACGGTTGTGGCAAACATATCAGCAAGCTTCGATCACGCTGACTGGTTCGTCATCCAGTCTAGTGTCAGGCGAGCGGTACTTCTACAGTTATTCACACTAACAAGCTTCCTGTGTTACTTCGCTAATACAGCACCACAAGGTAAGGCACACATCTAATCTTCCGATTTCCTGCCTGTTGTGAGCAAGCGACAAACTGGTTGCTGTAGATGACAAAGTTTCGTGCGATGTTCATTCGAAGGTCACTCAGTCCCTATTGAAAGACATGTCAAGGAAGCGTGCGTCGCAGCCCTGCACTGGTATTGGTTGCAGTCTTGGGAGGGGATAGTTCAGATCAACGTCGCAGGTGTTGCAGTTGGCTTCAGCATCTTAATCGGTTACAGTGTATGTGACTTAATGCACACCTTCACTGAATGATACATACACAATTCCTTTCACGTTTTGCGACGCTTTTTAACCATTCACTGTGTGAACTCTAACCCGAGTCATCTTTGGTTTCAACCTGCTTTGTCGCTCGGATAGCGATGAGTGTTGGTTCGAGCTACTCGCCACACTTCCCGAATGATGCGAGTTTGACGTAATGTGCTGCAGTGTAAGAAACTGTGAGCCCAGCCAGGGTTGCCAGATGAAAATTTCAGTAATTGTTGCAAACTTTGGTGATTAATATATTCTTTTGATGCGTGTGACAAACATTTAAGCCTTGTGCGTGTTGGAGCTTTCCAGCAACCGCAGCGCTTTCTCTTCCATGTTAATCAAAACAGACCTTGCATCTTGTTGCACCATTCGTCAATGTCTGCAAAGCGCAGCGGAGCGAAGTGAATCTTTTATAAATTGATCTTCGCAATGTTTTCTACAGTAACATGACCGCTGAACTAAATGTTTTTTGCGACTGAATGTTCGCCGGTTCCTTGGCCGAACAGTTGAAGTGCCGACCTTGTTTCTGGCATATCGGACGCCGCTCCGGCGCCTGTGTGTTGGACCCTGGACCAAAGTACCCTGAAGTACAGTCATGGGTCCAAACTCGGTCCGTGGTGTCATGTCGTAGCTCAATTAAAGGTAGTGTTGCAACCTCTCGGTTGGCGTTGCGCTGAATGCGCGGTTCACCACGAACGGAATGTGCGCGAAGAACAACACCATATATATGTGGCGTGAAGAAGCAATAATAGAGTGATCGCGGCGTGTGATCTCTGTTATCGCTTGCTGCCACAGTGTGAAGCTTTGCGCACTTGCCGCTCGGGCTTTCCAATCGCAACAGTAGCAACCAAACTGATTGAAATCATGCGCTAGAAGAGTTAAATCTTCTCAACTTGCACTAAACAACAAAAATCTTCGGGAGTTTCATTCATATTGTTTGAGAAATGCAGTTTGGCCAGTATAGAACCGACAATTTGTCCACTTTTTGTCTCGTGCTATTCGTCTTGGTTGATGTTGCTGCTTTGATATTTTTGGCAAAACGTGGTCCTACTTGTGGCTGCAGTTATTCTTGCAAAACTGATTCAAAAGCCTATCACAATGTTTGTCATCCTCAGCAGTTTTTAGTCGGAAATTGAGTCATTGCTGTGGACGTTACGTCAGCCTTGGCGTCACCCGTCGTTCGTTTTTTAAGAAATGACGCGGAGCACGTGAGCGACGCCACTGATAATCTCTAGGTGACCTTGCTGTTAAGGTCGATGGTTGGTCGGCAGGTGACGTCTGTGCTAGGGATTTACTTGCTGTGATGCTGTCACGCATGAACGCTTCGCGGTTTGTCAGGTTTCTTTGCTAGTGCCATTGAACTTTACTTCTCTGTATTTGATTGGTTGACTTCTATCCGTCGCATTGTCTCTACGCAAGAAAGCGTCTACTGGCATTAAACACCATTGCCAAGTTAGGCATGTTGATAATGCGTTGCGAACCACAGCACTTTTATTAAATTGTTCTCCAGCATCACCGCGAGCATTGCTATCCTACAATATGTATGCAGCACCAATCAGAAACTCAGTGCTTATTGTGTTCTCATGCCAACCGCATCACAGCAACATCTTAATTTCGCAGCGTTGGTGACCAGTGCTTTTTTAAAGGGTGTCGTGGTGGAGCTTTAGGGTGCCAGCACCATTTTCCCTTCTATATCTGATACTTTTAACTCACTTTCACAAAAACGCAAGTTTCTGTCGAAATATGCTTTAAAATTATTTGAACACGATATTCACTTTTAGGAAACAAACTAAAGACAATTTCATAAATAGAAAGGTTGAATGTAGGCCTGCACACTCATTCATTTTCTCATTTTCGTGCCCGCTTTTCCTTTCGGGAGAGTCGCGGGGCCGGCAGCCCTAAGAGGACCCAAAGCACCTCGCAATCAACAGCAATCAACAGAAATATCAGATAGTTCTGCTTGCTCCACACCAAGACGGGACCAAGCAAGGTCGGAGATGTAGTCACGCCACCTGGTCCTTGGACAAACTTTGGACCGCTTTCCCGTGGGTGGAAACTGTAGCCTGCAGGACTTAGTTCGCCATTCTTTCCTGGGACATTTT
>JGI24159J19872_10009512_pt1 | contig 12737 bp, 9 predicted proteins | sample Ectturendosymbi4_FD_19872 | JGI IMG/M metagenome (IMG submission 19872)
ATAGGAACGTATGCATCCTTCGTTTTTTTGATTCTCGAAGCAGTTGGGCTTACTGTGATAATGCTACTAAAGTGATGAGTGTTGCCAACGTTACTTTCTGGTAAGAACGCCTAACCGAGCAGTTCCTTTCGATGCGCTTTTACTATGACAGCGTTATTCTCTTTACAAAACGGTGCTCGTCTCCAAGCGAGCACTTCACTTTCAATGCGNTCTTTCTGTGAGAGCATTCTCTTCGTGCACCTGAAGGTGCTGAGAGGTGGTGAGCTGCGCCTGGTGAGAACAGTTGGAATGGTCAGACTTGACGAGATCCTCTATGAAATTTTAAGCAAATAATGACACTAACACTGAGACCACCACCACAAGTTTACTGTAGCTCATCGTCTGCACAAACCAATGTTATTATTAGATCAGTATAATTTAGACATGAAACCACCTAGCTTTATATGACGCCAGGGAATTCATGCCTTGCAGTAGCCTAGCTTTTGTCTGGATGACTGAAACAGAACACCAAGTTTTTCTTCAGACAGGATACCATGTTTTCCTCCGACACGCTTCAGTGCTATGTATGCATGCAGATTTAGCTACATATGTGCATGGATAGCTAAATGCGTGCAGAGATAGCTATCTCTGCGCAGAGACAGCTAAATATGCGCAGAGATAGCAGTTTTTGTGGTAAATCTGTCAGGTATAATATTTTTACGAACGGCGCCCCATAGACGTGACGTAACAGCAGCATTTTTCAGATTGAAAGCAATCTGTGAGACGCAAACGCACACCAAAATGAGCGGTGTGCAGCATGTGTTTAGTTTGCTGCTTTCTTTGTTGTTACGCTTGACGGTAACATCTTTACCAGTGTGGACATGCCGTCAAATATAATAGGTACTTTGCAGGTAAGCATGCGTCATTGATACTAGAAGTGCGTTGAAGAGATTTATGTTTTGGTTTTACGAGCAGCACATCAGATAATTTGACAGAGTTCAGTGAATTAATAGACGCAACGGATAAAGCGAAACAGCGTGAATCAGAATAAAAATTTTACAAAGTATGTAAACCTCCAACGACTGCGAAACCAGTGGGACGTGCAAGGCAAACCACCGAATGGGCACATGGGTTTATTCACAGGTGAAGTTTGAAGTAACACTTCCATGAAATATAAAAAGGTGAACTTAGCGCAATTTCCAAGTATATAACAAAATCTCCAAACGTGGATCTAAATGCAATTTAGAAACGCCTATTGTGTAAAGTTGTCGTGAACAGCTAGAACAAAAAATGTTTTTGAAGTCTACTGCGCTCATAGCGGGCACGAACAACAGCAGCACCAAAGAGACAAGCATGCAGATCTTATGATGCCCTGGAGACTTAACTCCAAATGGATGGACAATGCCGACAATAAAGCACAGCTTTCTGGGATGCTTGTTACAAACAGACAACTTTCCATTAAAAGTGTTTTTTCGTTGCGATGATCCATTTGTACTTGCGAATCAGAGGTTAATAACATGTCTTTATAGAAATTAAAAACAGATGTTGCAATAATATCTGCACAGTAGAAAAGGATGCAGTTGGCAACACAATTTTTGTTGTTTCAGAAAGTACAACATTTTGCTCGTTTTCAAGGAACTGGCTCAACAGCAATTTTTAGCGTATAGTCTAACACGCCAAATGCAACCATAGCAACTTTTTAAAAGCTACCAGCACAGTGTAATATGTATTTAGATTGCGATAAATATTTCGCGTGAAGATTGGCACTTTTTTCCATCAACACTGCACACTTCCAAATTATTTTCTAGCCAACTTCTTAACTGTTTGGAAGATTTCTTGTTTTGCAATGCGACTATTGTCACATTGCATGATAGCTTGTCTACCGCACGTCAATCTTACTTGTGAAGCAGCCATTATCCGAAGTCAAAATTGGAAAAGGTAGAACCAAAAATATATGGGTGCAATATTAAATTGTGAACCCACTGAGTGTTGCTCACGCTAAGTTCTCTCATATATTGAAACATTTTTCTGAACAAACGCAACAAATGAAGGAGAAGCTTATAAAGAACTTCACTTTACTGTTGTACGCACCTCTATTGGAATTGTGTGCCAAGTCAAGTAAATGTTGTGGTGACAATTAAAACGACTTTGAAATAGTGGTCGCTGTATGGCGCCAAACTGNACGTGATGTCATCGAACAAAACAAGCGGTCAACAAGCACGGAAACAATGAAATCGCCTTTGCGCCATAACCTGAAAGACGAAACTATCGTCACGCCATGAAGAGCGGAGCAGCAAATCAATAGAATTTTCAATCTTTTGTATTTGCGTTGCGCTGAAACTACGAGAGTTGATTGATTTACTTTGCAAGTAACAAAGGTGAAGGTGTCACAAAAATTCTGCAGATACCGCAGGTATATACTGCAGAGCTTGGCAAATTAGGAAATGTTCTACTGTCGATATTAGTAAAGATTGTGTAAACTCTTTTGTAAAAGCGATAGTTTTTGAATTCATTAAAAAATGATCTGTGGTTCTGGAATGCAACAATGTTGAAGGCATAGGTTACTAAAACTAGCATTTTGAATGCTTCTTGCAATTTGTGAATTTGAAAGTTAAGAATTATCTGCTGTAGCCACAATTCGTGAATCAATATTTCAATCAAAGTTTCATCCTAAATTTTCGTGTAGCTTAGTCGAAGTTGTTTTGAAATTTCTTCAAATCGCTCAAAAACTAAATTTTGTAGGGAAGTTAGGAGATTTCAAGATTTATTAAGTATTTGTTTTCACTTACATGTCTTAAAATTCTCGGAATATGCTTCTACCTGATTCAAAATACAATGTCCTACATCATGGTATCATGCGCGTTTGTTTTTTCATTGAAAAGTAATTGGCAAAGAATATTCTTGTTTATATATTCATTCAAGAAACTGCAACAAAACCAGAAACAAGTTGTTTCAACAACTGAGTTAGTCGGGCACGGCTTGTTTACGAAAGTCTGTCTATTACTAACTCACGCGAATGTGGTAATCGTGTTCGTTATCTGCATTTAATAACCTTTCAAAATGTTACGACAAACCAAAGAAAAGCGAGTGTTAAACTGACTTCAACGAGAAAATCAGATCGCCGGTATCAACAACAAAAATAGTGTTAAAGAAATGCTGAGACAGGCGATGAGTTTACGAGAACCAAGAATTTTGTATTCTTACTCAAGTGCAATAGTTTAGGAGCGATATGAACATCATTACTCTTTTGTCTTTATTACACACGGACAAAGGTATCACATTCCTTCTTGTTTCAAAGATCTTCCCAAAACTAAGTGACGTTTGTGGGTAAACCACTTAACAATGCCTGCCCTTTATATCACAAAAGATGATTAACTTTCCGACTAGAATGTCGTTACCATATTACACATTGTACAGTACACTGCGAAGAAAATTCAAACAAAGTGCAAAGAAGTCTTTACCAGTTTAGAGTGTTTAAAATCACATCCACAATTTAAATATCAGTTTAGAGTGTAACGCATTCTAACTCTTGCAAAACGTCAAAGCGGATGCCTTTCCATTTCCTGAAAATTGTGTCAATGCAATCTCAAGAAGCAAAATTCACAAAGCACATCAGAATAGCAATTATCAACCAAAGCATTTCATGCCACGAATGAGTTCCTCGCGATTTTTTTCGGCAACAGACTGCTGCAGTTAATGCAAGGAACCAGAATGGCAGCATCATAGTTGAGTTGTGTTTCGCAACTTTCCCAAGTAGCTGCCTTTTAGGTGACGACAGTGCCGTATGAAACAGGAAGGTTTGCTGAAACGAGAGAAGATATTGTTACCGTTAGCGCAAGCAAAATAATTTGTCATCAATCTTAAATTAAGAAAAACAACAAGGTGTTGCAGTCATCAACAATATATAAAAGAAACTGGCCAAACCGGTTAATTTCACATCTAAGTTTTCTATTTCTGCTATTTATCAATACTGCCCTACCCAAAATTTTTGTATACTGTATCCCACGTAAGCGTGGTATGCAGCCCCACACCTTAGATATTGCTGATTGTTTTATTTTCTCCCCGACGCTTTGACCACTTCTGGTTTGAACTCGTTTTTTTTCTTCATACAACTGAAGTCCAATTTGAACTGCATTTTCTTGTGAACCCTTATATACCTACACATCCAACTAAACTCTTGCTAACAACTCCCACTACCGAAAAACGTATTCCACATTGCGCGAATACATTGTTGCAGAAATACGTGAGTTTTCCTACACGTGATGTCAAGGGGAAGAACCGTACAAAGGATTCAACTGGGTGTCACGTGCAGAGCGCAATGTCCGAGCGTCAGAAACATACATGTGGTTCTAATGAGCCAGTGAAGCCTTTGTCAACACCACCAAGGTAAATACTGTTTGGCGAAGGTGACGAAAAAATTGATTTTAACCAGTAGCTGAGATCCACCCACATATAGACTTGCAAACTATTGACTTAACATTTTTTAAATATTTTTTTAAGATATTGTGTCTTTGCTATGCGACTCATAAATTTATGTCACATTTGAAGTTCCACATTGTCTGCATGCGTACAAGTTGTCAGTGTATGAAAGACGCTCTGGTGAACTTCGATCTGTTATACCGCATCAAGTTTGATAACAACTTTCTGACAAGACTACTATTCTTTATAAAAATGTTTCAAAGTGGCAGATGCAATCTAAATACAGTAACGCCTTCCAATAATAAACAAAAGGCGATATATACATGAAAATTGTTAGGACAATTCATTGTGAGCTTATCCACTAAACTGCATATTTTAGAAAGTAGATTTTGTTATTTTAATTTTTGAAATCCTTTTTGTCTCTGTGCTCAACTTATTAAAGTATTGAAGCCCAAGGAACGCAATGATTCTCGAACTTTGACGTCCCCATTTGCAATTATTTTTTTCTTATTACGCAGAGGAACATTTCACATCACTGCAAAGCTTAATATTGAAAACAAGTTTTACATTTAAGTTTGTCTCCAAATTATGTTCTCTAGTGTTTTTGGTTTGTTTTGTGGCTGGTTGTGTGATTGATTTATGGTATAAATATTTGCGGTACTTTCTGAGGGAGCTTGTTGTATCTTATTTAATGTGTGACTGTCATGACACTACACAGTGACTAAGTATGATATTATTTTTCCAATCGGTACATAAAGGCAAATTTATCTCCCAATTTAACTCTTCAGTCTCCACAAGATTTGCCACAGCAGGTTTTTTAAGGCGTTTTAGGGACCCGAATCAGGTCCATAGAATTTCAAACCGGGTCCCTAGAATCAGAGAAAATTATCATCGGGTCCCTAAAATCAGACAAAATTGGGTCCCAAGAATCAGAGAAATACAGGTCCCTACAGATCCGTACTGGGTACCTAACATTTTCCTTAAAAAAAAACTGGCTACAGCATCAGTGTTTTGTCTTTGGTGGTGAAACATCAGCTACGATAAAAGTGATAACCTTTCGCCTTCACGTTTTGACTCAAATGAGCTACACTAAGACCCAAAAAAATCACATAGCCTGAACAAAATGTTTGTCTTAAAACACCAGGAATACTGTTCACTAAAATTGATACCTACAGTGTTTAAATCATCGCAAGAAGATGAAAGCAGAGCCAAGTCGGGTGATTCCTCGAAAATGTACAGCAAACCTCGAGAGCTTAAAAGAACTTTTACTATACCATGGGAATTCTACTCCTTACCTAGCTTTTACTAAAACAAACGTTTACTAGGGGAATTTACAAGAACATGCACACATGTCTGCCATGCAAAAGAGCCATTTCAATACAAAACGTTTGACAAAATAAACTAGTAAAGCCCTGTTGCGTCCAAACCTTAACTGGTTTGACTGTCTCTTTGATCCTGGGGACTTGGAAACACGACCCACCCGTTTCAACAGACAGTTCTCTAGTGAAGTAAAAATTTAAGCAAAAGCTTCTAGGAAAAGCACAATGCAGATCATACAGACCACAACAGTGTAAAGCAAGTACCGTAGTTCAGAAGCTAGTAGTCGGGCAGTTAGGCTGGTGGTCGGGCAGTCAGGTAGTTTGTCAGGCAGTCAGGTTTTCCACAATCACGGCTCGTGTCAAAACGCAAAAAGACCTTTCATCAACCCTACTCATGTGCCACCCTCAAAAATGGCAACTACCAAATTACGTAGTTCGAATGTCACCCAGTTAACAGGGAAGTCAGACACGTGTGGCGTACAAGAACAAAAGAACAGCGTCAACAAATCATTGAACTTTGCAATTAAAATTAAAGCAATATCGCAAATAAGATGTGAAACTTGAGCGTTTGGCTGGCACAGGTCAGTTCTTTGTTCGTTCAGTTTCAGGTATTCGCATTCTGAAACAGTCGTAATATTTGCAAAATACGTTAAAAAATCTCTTATACAAGATTTACAATGAACTCATAAACGCAATCCTACAGGGTTTGATAGAAAATGTATCTTGAAATCATGTCCAGTCTTGCCTGTTTCTAATTGTTTGCAAAATTTTCACGTGAAAATGCTTCACAGGAAAAAATTCTGGCCTTTACAAGACACCGTCGCAATACGATTCAATCGGTTCGCTTCGACATTGTGTGGCAGCAAAGGGGATGATGTTCTCAGCAAGTAAAACGAGAGGTCAGCGAGTTCATAAAGTAAGCTCTTTCGCCAAGCGTGAAACTTGAGTCGCGCTCTGCCAAGGAGAGGCTTCAAAGTTGCGCCCCGCCAAAGAGAGGCTTCAATCTGGAAATGCTAAAATTTGTTTGAGATATTGTACATGTTGGGGGAAAAACATGGCTTGAGATTTTCCGAATAGGTAAAAATTCTCGTTGATCATTTCACGTCCGCGAAATTATCTTTATTTACGTTGTGGTTTCACGTCCGCGAAAAAAGATCATTTCACGTCCGCGAAAATTATCTTTATTTAACGTTGTGGCTAGACGGACCTCTGAATATGACCTCTGCAAACATCACCGCATGGTCAAATGTTGACAGGAAATGACTTGGAAGGGCTGGGATCAAATGCGATGCTGAAACCAAAACTCTGCGGAGTTGCCTCCGGTGATGTCGTCAAACAAGAGCAGAGGTCAACAAGTTCAGCAACAATGAAATCGCCATTGCGCCACAAAATGGTAAACGAAACTACTGTTACGCCCAGAGGAGCAAAACAGTAACCCAATACATTCAAAGATTTCAAGGGAAATATCAAAGCAGCAAGTAAACACTTTAGCGTTTGAATTTGGTTTGGAAATTCCATATTTTTCTGAAACAATGTTGATGGTGTAAAGTGTTGTCGGCAAAATCAGAAGCTGTGACAGTGCAAGACAAGAGAGGCAATCTGTAGATGGAGTGAAATACAGAAAAAGGTTTCATAAAAGTTTACTATTTTCAAAATCAACTAAAATAAAATAATTACAAAAATGAGAACCTTTTGTGAGGCATTTTAATTTCTTCAAAAACCTGAAGTGGGCATTTGATCATTTAAGGTGTCCTTATTTCTTAAATTAATGGTCACAGAATATTGAGTTCGTAAAAGTTAACATCATGCTGGTCTCGCTAAAGCTGAACAGCAAACTGCTTTTGCAGTGCTCGCGACGCTGACCCGACATAAAGGAGTGTTACGTGAATACTAGCTACAGGATATTTGTGGCAGTGAGGTGGAAGTTTGCTAAAATCACACGAATGAAAGCGTTCGAAATTTGCAGAAATTTTCATTCACTGTATTGTTTAAGGAATTCCCCTGATATAACGATTTTCTGTGATTTACCAAAGATTTTTTGAATGTTTTTGGAATAGCCAACTGAACAGAGTGTTTGTGACCAGTGGCAAAGTAGTGGTCCACAGAGTTTCACACTTAAATCCAATGGTTGTTCGGTTCAACATGTCGTAGCAACCTTTTTTCGTTTGGCTGTAGCGTCTTTAGCCACAGCTGTGTTTGAGACTACAGTTCACATGCTTTTGTAACTACTCTTCACAGTGGGAGTAAGCAAGAATTCCATCAGCAAATTTTTAAAAGGAAAAAAGTTTATACACCTTCTGTCCTTTTTAAATCGAATCATTTGATCAATGCTTACATCTGAAGGGTTCTTGAAATGTTTTCAAGGGCGTTTTGTCGTTCTGTGATCTTTGAAATTATACTTCATGCCTACTATGAATACCTTTTAGATATAGTTACGTAGCACATTTATTCAAACAAATATTTCTGTATAACAATGGGGACTTTTTACTACACAAGCATTTAATATGGAACAAATCTGCACGTTATTCTGTTCAATTACAGAGTTCAATGTGATCAGTAGTTCAATAATGAAAAATGTCACGACTTTTCAAGAACTTTCAAGGATGCCGGAAAATACTCAAGGCTAATAAAATGTTAAGTATTTTTCAAGGATCAAGGAAATAACCAGTTTTGGTATAGCAAATTCAAGGAAAGTCCTTGGCATTCTAGGACGTCTGTCAACCTTACCCTACTGTGAAGAGTCCTTGCGTGGTAGATATGCGCAGGTAAAAATAATCGCAAAAGATGTCAGCAGAGCCAAGTGGGTAGATTCCACGAAAACATACAGGAAACCTAAAGTTTTGAACTGTACTACTTCAGTTTTTTATCATTTCACTCGCACGCTTTCGCTTGGAATTCTTAGGTTTTAATATGCGGTAAATAACCTGAAGTCGAATTCCTATTGAAAACGTTTGCGGGTTGATTCAACGCTATCACTGCGTGGAAACTTATGCTGGAATAATCTGTTTTTTTTTCATTTTTCAACCTCAAGACTCTGTTCGCATTGCACAGCACGTATTTTTGCGGGATTCAAAATCGTTTTCGTCTTGTATTTTTGAATCCATTTGTGACACGATTTACGTTAATGCCACTTTGATTAAATCTTCGACTTGTTGATACAAAATGAAGATGTTCGTGATCAAGTGAGGAATAGAGTACAAATAATCACAAGCACATGGCACAACAGGCGTTTTCACACAGATTTTGCAATTTGTTAGATGAGGATTTTGTGTACTGAAAAGGTCAAATCGTTGAACCAATTTTAAAGGCATCTTTCTTACTATTGATAAACTTTTAGCAAAAGAAAAATAGAGCAGAACTAAAGTATTCTAATGTTTTTAAGACACAGATGTGGAAAGAAGGCCACTGATACTTTCGACAAATTTCAAAGTAGCCAACATTTTCTGTCGCCTGAATCTTTCGCAAATGCAAGCTCAAGAAACGAGATGCACACAACGCAAAAGAATAACTATTGTTAACCAAAGCATCTCGTGCCATGGACGTTTTACCCACGACTTTTTTCCAATGCAAACTGTTGCAGTTTTTGCAAAAAGCCATGTTGTAAACGTTATAAGCAAAGACTTGGTTAAAACTTCCGCAAGCTGCTCCATTTTTGTTGACCACGACAAGGCAATTCTCCGGAAAATCACCAAAGGATTTCTGCAATGGTAAAATATATTTATCACCGTTAGTTTGTGCAAACGAGTTCACCAGAAACTTGAACAAAAACCACTGAGAAATTAATATCGCTTGCAAATTTGCAGATATATACAAAAACTGAGGAAAGTTACGGCTATGTTTCATGTGGCAACAACGATATTTTAAAGATGACCTACCTAAATTTGTTTAAAATTGAACATCAACAAAAATCAAGATGCAGTCACATCCACCTTCAAGTCTGTGCAAGCTTCTCTTTCCTCGATGCTGGATCGAATTGTTGACTTTCTTCATTTTCAACCCAATGTAATCCAATTTGAACATTGGGTTGATGCTGTTAGCGATCGGAAATCCCGAGCGGCATATGCNCAAATCTTCGCACTGTGGCAGCAAGCAACAATNGAGTTCACATGCCATGATCACTCTTCGCGTACGCTAGTCATTACGNTCAATCNTTCACATGTTAGTATCGGCAGAACTTACACACCACGATCACTCTNTTATTGCTTGTTCGCGCCACATATGTGTATGGTGTTGTTCTTCACGCACATCCCGTTCGTGGTGAATCACACAACCAACGCAACACCACCGGAGAGGTTGCAACAATGCCCAGCACCTGTAAACCAGCAAATCCAACTAAAATTTTGTTGGAAAATCCCTCGATTGATAAATATTTTGTGCATTTTGCAAGCCTACACTAACAAACAATCTTGAGTTTTCTCCACGTGAATAAAGGGGAAAGAACCTATTATAGGATTGTTACCATACCAGGCGTGATGATCGGCGCAACATTTGCAAGTCAGGCGTTCACGTTGTCGAACTAAGCCGCTCTAGGTCTTTGTGATGACCACTTGCACAAATACAGTTTCAACGCCGTGCAAAAATGTTAACTTATGCGGATGGTGGGATCGTCAATATATTTTTCGAACGACAAAAAAGCGACAAGTAACATGTGTATTTGAGATGTGTTGTTACTAACTGCCAGCCAGCTTAACCGCAAACATCAAAGGTTACTGTTTTCTGCTTAATATTGCGTGCATTACGCAGTAACTATGATAAACGATTTGAACTAATCGGTACAATGTGCCAAAACCTTTTCGAGAAATGGTTTGAAAATACATTTAATATATTTACTGTACTGCATTTCAACAAATGATGTGTTACGCCATGAGGGAAGAACTTTTCAAGAATGTTTAAAAATACCTGTAATTCTTCCGATGAGCTCAAGTGAAACTTAAATTCTTTCAAACAACACTTGAAACTTTTTAGCCAAAATCAGTACCCTTCCAATACAAATCTGCCACCCTAAACAACTTGCACAAACGTCTCAAGAGTCATTGGCCGGAAACCCAAGCCGACCTGTAAAAATTCGGGCTTTACCAGGGAAAGCACCTGAACTGACAACCTAAAGTAGGCTTTTGTGGCAGATGTGACGTATAGTAGCATTCTTCAGATTGAAAGCAATCCGTCAGAGGCAATCATTTGTTAACACACCAAACAAGAGATGTTCCGAATTCTTTGTCTGCTGCTTTTCTTTTTCTTTTTGGTCTTGATAGTGACATCTTTAACAGTGTGGACATGTCGTCAAATATAGTAGGTACTTTGCAGTTAAGCAAATGTCAATTTATACTAAAAGTGCGTTTTTGATATTTAGGTTTTCGTTTTGCAAGCAGCACATGGGATAATTTGACAGAATTCGATGAATTACTAGACTCAATGGAAAAAGAAAAGCAGCATCGATCAGAATCGAAAAATCTTGCAAAGCAAATAAACCTCCAACGACTGCAAAATTAGCTGGAGATGCAAAGCAAACGACTGAATGGGCATACGGGAAAATTTATTCACAGGTGAACTTTGAAGTAACACTTCGATGAACTATTAAAAGATGCACATAGTGCAATTTCCAAGTATGTAACAAAATCTTCAAACGTGGACCTAATGAAAACTTCGAAATGCCTACTGTGTAATGTTATCGTGAATGGTTGCAACAAAAAATGTTTGGAAGTCTACCGCGCTCATTGCCCGGATGAAGAACAGCAGCACTGAAAAGTCAAGTTTGCAGTTCTCAGTTTGTCCTGCAGACTAAACCCCAAATGCAGAGCCAGCTATGCCAATCAAAATGCCTTACTTGGTCAAATGTATGCAGGGCCGCATATTGCGTGAATAACTTATTTTTTAGGAATCCGCAACCTAAAATTTAGTTTAAGGCTACAGAAAGCATCCAGATACATCCAGATGTATAATGGTAACGAGTAACGACTACATGGTACTTCCAATCACTCCCAAAATGTGATGCCATAGGAAAGTTTACTGCTATTGGAAAAACAAGGACAGTAAGAAATCAGTTTACTTCAGAGAAACGCGAGCAGAAATCAGAAAAGTAGGAATTAGTTATGCACTTAGGTGTCACTGAATATGTGGAAAAGTACCAGGTCATAGTATATGATGAACAGACACTGAAACTATTGAATCGAAAATGTCGCATTTAAGATTAATAAAAAAAACACATAATGTCATTGTATTGTACATACACAATAATGAAAAGCTTACTGGGCGGCACAAAACCTTCGACTGGGCCTAGACGGCCAGCGCGTTGGACATAGCTGGGTGGAATAGACAATGCCGACATTTAGACACAGCTTTCTAGAATGCTTGTTACAATCAAACAACTTTCCATAAAAATAGGCTGTTCGTTGCGATGATCCCCACGTATTTGCGAATCAGAGGTGAAAAAGATGTCTTATAAAAACAGAAAATAAAAACAGATGTTGCAATAGTACCTACACGACAAAAGAGGATGCAGTTTACAACACATTTTTGTTGTTTTAGGAAAAAGAAATTTTTGCTCGTTGTCAAGGAACTGGGGCAAATAATATTTTTAGCCTATATTATAATACGCCAAATCCAATAGCAACTGCTTTTAAGCTACCAGCGCACTGCAATACACTGTATATTCAGATTGTATTGCAAATATTTCGTGTGAGGTTTTGTGTTTTTGCCATCCCATCAACACTGCACTCTTCTAATTCATTTTCTCGTCAACTTCTCAACTGTTTAGAAGATTTCAGCATGAAGACACCACAAGGGGGACACAGCCGAACCTAATCGCAAATTGTTTTGCTCTTGTTTTGCAATGTGACTGTGTAGGGGTAGTTGCCAAGCCGAAGCAAGGCGTTTGGCTCTCACCACTTTGATAGTTCGTTTCACAGATTTCCTGGTACACAAAACTTTATTTACAAAAGGCTTCTGATTAGCAGCAGCAGAAAAGCTTTACGATGGCGCGACAGCAGAAACAGCCAACGTGGTCCGTGCGCTAGCGATACA
>JGI24159J19872_10009513_pt1 | contig 12736 bp, 10 predicted proteins | sample Ectturendosymbi4_FD_19872 | JGI IMG/M metagenome (IMG submission 19872)
CATGCCTCCGGGAAAATTTTGCAAAATTACATCTAAAAATACGCATTTTTGTGCATTCTGGAAGCAAGTTTTAGTATAATGCTTTTACGAGACTTATCAGCCGGTGAGACAGAAAACTGAACTTTTGTTGTCTGAGGCTCATGAAATAAACCTTTATGCGTGGGTGGATGTTATACGTTTTAGACATGTATCGCTTATCGAAGACGCTTATTGAAGTTTGTGGGCTCAAATCTCGCGCCAGCCGAAGCTTTTTTCTGGTGTTCATTGTTACCTGTGTTAAATTACTTAACAACCACGTGTGAAGCAATTTTGTCAGTGAAAGAATGAAATCGTAAAATGAAAATCAAACAGGAAACGTACAGTAGTCATAAAAAATTTGCGTAGTGCGTATATCAGTGACCAGAAAACAAAGTCAGTTTATTTTAAATTGAGGTTTTTGCCCTCCCTTAGTTACGCCACTGCCGAATACTGTTTATACATTTTTTTATTTTTAGGGTTTGAGGGGGGCATGGCACAGTGGCCTCCCCTCCATACGCTAGGGGTTATATGAATGTCTTTATGCGATTTCGCTTGACGTATGCTACTTGGTTAGGCCACGTGCAATTAAAAGAACTTTGCTGACATGTTACAGTTGCGAGTTTTTATCAGTTTAACTTAGTTGCTTAGTCGTAAAGTTGTCAGATATTCCTTAAGAATGTGGTTAGTGGTGCCCAACATAAACAAAGGGCAGCTAAGGCAGGACAAGAAGCGCGAAAGGCAGAAAGAGCATCACGGCGTATTCTTTTAAAACAGTGATAGACAATGTTCCCCCTAAGAAAATTTTACACTGAGCAAATTTTTGTTTTAGTAAGCATGCAATTGCGCAACTATGTAGACACACAACTAGTGAAGCGTTTTAAGCAGTTAAAGGGCAATGCAATATGTTATGCGATATTAAATTTGGATTCTTGCTAGTGCGCGAGAATGAGATTTCACTGCGCAAATGGTCTGGTGGTGCTGCGCAGTTGCGCACCTTAGAAGAAACATTGGTGATAGACGACCTCACTGTATTTACGCGTCACTTTATGACCCGCGGGCACATTCCGGGCCGTTCATTCGCTCTTTCAAATCTAACGCGCCCTTGGCAGTAAGAGCGTTTCGGGACACGCGTACACGTACATCCTTGTTTGGGAACGAGCAACTAAAAACGTCTCCGCAAATTTTTACAACGGGGTCTACATTCCCATGCTGCAGAGTTTTTGACCAGTTTTTTCCGGTCGCAAGGTTAGTCATAGCCTTTCGTCGGATTGTTTTTGACATATGAGGGCAGTTTTCAGGATGCCTGCAAGGTTTAACGCGGTTAATCTCGCAGGCCATTTTCAGGGTACGATGGCCCCTTTCAAGGACTGTTGGCTTCGTGGGTGACGGTTGAACTATTGATATTTTGGAACGCCCAGTTATCAGCTGCAAATTAGCGGTACAGAGCAGGCGATCCGCTTCCGGGAACGAAAACATTGTAATTGTGACGTTTTCGTCACTTCAAATAAGTCACTGCGAACGGAGACGGTTATTCATGGCTCTGAATCCTCACATAGGGTAGGACCTTTTAAGTACCGTAGCGCGTTTGGGGCGTGCAACGTGGTTTGAAAAGCGCGATTTGGTGACAAAGCGGTGAGCCGCAGTATTACAACACTTAGCCAACTGTAGATGCACATTTAACCATCCAATGCAAAACAAATTCACTTTGGATCACTGGTGCGTGGACGGATTTGTAGATAGTGAATTTGTAGACTTGCTGTTGAAGTAAGTGGTTCTGCCAATTCATCTCAACGGACAGCAAATAAGACACGTAAAAGTTTTAGGGGTGCTGATGGCAAGCTCTGATTTTTGAAAAGAAAATTGCGTTCAAAGTTCGCATATGAAAGCGTCAAGAGGCGTCGATTACCCGGGCGCAACTTTTACCCGGGTACGCTATTTGCGTTCATGCTTTTATTACTGCATGTTTGAGTTATATTGATAATGACGAAACCCTTGTGCTTCTCCGAAGCGAGGCTTTCTTTCAACAAACATCTGTTGTAGTTCTTCATGTTTTTACAACTACTGTAATTTGAAATTATCATCATACCTTTCCCGTGTTTTTTCATTTGAATGGACTTCACCAAGCTAACGGTCAGGTTCCTCTGGCATCCCGATGCTGTTATCTAAGTTCGAGTTGGTCTTGGCTGAAGAGAATGTGTAGTGTGTAGACTTCAAGTTTCATTTTTCTATTGACAAGCGTTTACGCGTAACTTCAGTTTTTTGGTTTTGACGCCACATAGCTGTCTCTGCGTAGCTTTTTCTCTTGTTGAAACCGCAAAGTTTGTACTGTATTTTATTTAATTTCATTTATAAATGTTGACGTTTTGTTTTCAGATGTGAAATTTGTCAGAAAGTCGTCAGTAACAGAAGCAGCCAAATACACATTGGTTGATTTATTTAGAGATAAAATCGCGAGAACAAGAGCTCTGGTCATGTTGTTTTTGTGGTAAGTTTTGAACTTTTTGTGTTTGTACTTAATAGAAATCACACAAAACTTTGCAAGCGCAGTTGTCGAACTTTCAGGTCACGAAACATTTTTAAGTCACTGGGATTGCTTTGAGATGATGGATCTTCAGTGGAATTGTTTTTCTTTTTCAGGCAAAATCATTGAAATACTCCACTTCCCGTTCAAAACCTTAAATAATCTACATGTTGGTATTTTGTCAAAAATGTGACATTATACATTGTTGGTTGTTGCGGAGTCCTGTCTAATGATGAAATTCCGTTTGCTGGTGTTACGCGGTCATCAATTCTGATTGTATGGAGCAGTTGTCGTGTTTCAGTGTTTCATTGCATCGTTTCATAAAGCCGAAAAACATGCATCGAGACTCCTGGTCCAACCCTACATGGTTTAAAAAAGCGGAAGCTGAATTTTAGCAAAATGGACTTTAAGCGCCATTGCAACTATAACTTCATTTTACTTTATAACGATAGGCCGGAGTCTGAAGAATGCGCTCGTCCTGTAAAGTCAGATAATCGAAAATAAATATTACGATAAAATAAGATGCGTAAAATCTCGAGAAAAAAGAAGATATAGATCCCAATAGTTTGTCTGAATACTCTGGCAATTTTAAAAAATTACAATCAAACTTATATAATCCTGCCTTAAATCAGACATACGTTTTCCGTCTTTCTGTGAAACAATAAAATACAGTCTAGTTGAAGTATATAACAACTGCTTTGAAGGTTATGGCTTGTGCAGATCGGATTTCTCGCCAACGTTGCGTTTTCTGTACAGGCCAGAAACTAGCGATATCGGTCGTTAGCATAGTTTCATTACAAAAAGCTTTACTTGGGCTACGATAAACAGAAAGTCAATTGAGTACAGAACCACACAAGTTTGTTGTCCTGTAATTTCGCTACTGTTGACTACTTGGGGATGGTAATTGATGTACCAGGTTATGCAGGCCAGACGTCTCTTTGGTGTCCATGGCGACTTTCTGCGGCATCTCCATATGGAGAGACTGTTCTCCACCGTACCCGGGATCCTTGCAACGTGCTGTCTTGTTCGTTTCATATTGCCTTAGAGGCTTTCGCTACTTTCTGGTTTTCTTAAGCTTGTAGCAGCGTTGTATGGTCTCGTTTTCAGAGATTGTTTCTTACGCTTACCAGTGAGTGCCTTGGTGCGGCCTAGGTGTTTATAGTTAATCGAGATCTTCGTTAAGTTGGCGAATTCAGTTACGTCCCAAGTCCCGGTTTGTAGTATAAACCAAGCTTGCTGAGAAATCATTCCACTTCTGGCAGGAAGCTTAACTGATGTTCCGTCGTAATTCCTTGCCCCAATACCCACTCGCTGTGGATTTTCAGGTTGTGCGGTAAATTAAATACTTACGCGGTGTGCTTTTGTTCTAGCTAGCTCATCGTGAACTTTGCATGAAGTCACTGTGTTGCATTTGGTCTTTCCTGATTTGCGTTCCTTTTATCATTTGCAGGTTCGTCAGCAGCTTCGTTTATTATGCTTTGACGCTGGCAGCTGGAGATTTAAGTGTTAATTTGTACCTCAGTACAGTTTTGCAGGCGTTGGTTGAATATCCGGCTCTACTATGTTGTTCGGCGGTGCTCAATAAAGTGTGGTAATGTATTTTTTACATTTTCGGCTGTTTTTGCACTTTTATAATTTGTCTATTTCGCCCTATCCGAAGGTTGTAGATCAGAGGTGGGAAATCTTTTCCTAGTCGAAGGTCGTGCATTTCAGTTAACTGGATGTCAGTTAGGCCTTGAATTGAAAAGCACGCATAAACAACACGTTACAAAGCTTGTGTGCGACTTTAGGTCTTCATACTCATCCTTCGGTGACGGTATAAGTTTTGGGTTCGGACGCTTGCGCTGGGCGGACGATTCTGCACTAGACCTGCATATTTATCGTGACAAAAATGGTAAGAACCAGCAACCAAAACAAATACATTTGTAAGCGAGCAGATGGTAAAAAGTCGCACAAACTTCTTGAAAAGGCCGCACTTTCTATATCCCTGTTCTAGACGACATTGTTTACACTGGCATGTCAAAAATTGTAACTGTGTGGTACCGGCTTAGGCCCGAAAGTCTATGCTGCTATATGCAGGAACTTCTACAACGTGTCATGCGTGAGCAACGGCCATAGATAAGAACCGAACTGTTGGTTTAGAAACTTGGCAAACGTATCTGTTTTTAGAGATAATGTGAATCAGTAGATGTTGATTGTTTTCATATTTGAACTTTTTTTTGCATGGATCTGCACTTGGAAGGTCGATTTATGTAAAAACCTGAAACTATTGTGTCATCGTAGAAGTAAAACAAGAGAACGTAAGCAATAGCGTCAATCGGCGCACCGTTGTTGTGACGTGTTAGATCAGTATGAACAAAATTGCGCCGAGTTCATTCTGTCGGGTTTGGAAAACTTTACTTTCAAAATTCGAATTAAATTTCCCAGTAATAGTTGTCCTGTTTCTTTCGCAACGTGGTCTTTTCAAATGGTCTGTCCGATCCAAAGCGCAGTCTGCAATTGACTTCCTTCAACTTTTCTTTACAGGTGCGGCAGAAGGCGAGCATTAGTTGCCGAGTATTTGATGAGCGGAATAGCTTGCCTCGTTTTGACAGGTTTTGGCGCGATAGGTGTGTTTTTGTTGTTTGCGGCGAACGCATGTTTAAGCTTGGCTGTGCTTCTGTTATTTGTTTTTTCCTCTTTTGGCAAAAGTTGACTTGTTTTGGGTAGCGAAAACAGAGGCGACATTTGGTTAAGTACCTTGCAAAATTTGATTGCGATATTGCGTTGGTATTTTATGACTTCTCGACCATGTTGCATTACTGAATAGTTGCATTTTGTTTGCAGATAAAAGCAATGCCAAACTGGCAATAGGCTTGTTCGGAAAAATGGCGATTGCTGGATCCTTTTCCACCATCTATTTATACTCACCCGAACTCTTCCCTACATGTATAAGAAACGTTGCCATGGGGACTTTGTCGTTCTCAGCCAGGATCGGTGGCATCGCCGCTTCTTTTTCAAAATCATTGGTAAGCAAAGCAAATATCATTATTTTTGCGCTAGTCCTTGCCTTCAGTGTACAAACTGCGTAAATTTCTAAGACGGGAATATTGGAAATTAAAGTTTTGTTTGCTGCAACTGGTCGGAAACAGCGTACGTGTTTAAAGTGGTGGTTCTTGTTTTTAAGTTGCGCCCGACGTTCCGGTCCATTGTTCTGCTTGTCAGATGTCAGGCCGTCCGCAGTCGCCACCAGTGTTCCCTCTGAGGTGCGCAAACGCGCAGCGCCACCAGGCCATTTGCGCAGTGAAATATCGTTCTTGCGCACTTGCGACATTGCAAATTTACTATCGTATATATATCGCATAGCCCTTTTAACGCTTGAAACGCTTCCCTAGTTGTGTGTCCACATGGTTGTGCATTTGCATGCGCACTGAAACAAACATTTGCGCAGTGTAAAATTTTCTTGGATGAAGCATTGGTCGTCACCATCGTTGTATTTCTGCCACAGATTTCTTCCAGTCATGCATTTTCCTATCTTGTGTTTGGTATTTTCGGAATCACTGCAGGTGTGCTTGCTCTGATTTTGCCCGAAACGCTTGGCGAAAAGCCTCCAGATACCTTTGAAGATCTTTCGACGCACGCCCCCCGGAACGCTTTTCATGAATTGAAAAGCAGTTGTCCGTTTTCCTGGAATGCTAAAAGGACTTTTCAATCGGAGCAGGAGGTGATTGCTTGTTTGAAGTTAGGTTTCTTAATCGAACCTTGTTGAAAAATCGATTTTACGAAAATAAACAAGTTTGGAAAATGTAAATCTGACTTTGAAAACAGAAGACCAGGTTTAAGTTCTGTGAATGCGTTCAAAAATAGACTCTAACATTCACATTCTAATACCGGTTTCATAGTTGGCTGGAGAGTTTTGGTGGAAAACGTGGTAATGTTTTCGTAAGGGAAAAAGGAAACTGAAGACAAGCAATGGTAAATACACGATTGGAAATTATTTGGTGCAGTAATTGTTGCCCACACGTTTACGGCAGACTGAGAAAATGCCGTCCACATTAAAAACTTCTGCCGTAGTTGTTCAAGGCGTGAAGATATGTGTGGCTTCGCGAGTAGAACTTTCAACTTGACGGATGTGCTTGCTTTCTCGCTCTTCGTATTTACTTTTTGGCAGTTTTTATGTGTCGTTGAAACCAGTGCTAAGGAGTAATGTACTATTGATCCTTTGCTAGCTGAACATTTGAAAAATTATTCCAGTCTTGTCCATGTGAATGGGAAACCTATGGGACGGGACGGCACAGTGGACTTGATATTTGTCCCATGTCCCATTGAGAGGTAGCCATAGGATTTAGATCTACCTGACAAGATGTGATGTTTTTTGTCTTCCACTAGGGTCCTGCGCGGGTTAATTTTTTTGTCCGTTTCCGCCCCGCACCCGCAGACTTCTAACTTCACCTGTCCCGCACTGTTTCCGTCCCGAACCTACCCTGTCACTATGTGTCTGAAAACCAATAAAAACTCATGGAATGCGTTTCATCGCAAGTGGCAATTTATTCAGTGGTTCAATTCAAAGCCAACGGAAGGTCGTGAAAAACGTTTTAAGGTAAAAATGTAAAACCTAGTCAGACTTCAGCGCTACTTTTTCAAAGCACTGTTGAAAAAGAGTAAGTCGTTCACTGAAGAAATCTTTTAAATTTGCTCTTTTACTATCCACGACATGATCATCGATACTAAACACTCGTTCACTAGAATTAGCAGCGCTGGTTGCCGTCACGTAGAACATATTTCCTGCAAGATTTACTAAGACCTGTAAACTTGAATCTGTGGTCTCGCCACCACTGCAGAGTGTCTCTACACCAGTTACTTCGTATGTTAAGGCTGAGGCCCGAATGCGGCCTAGAAAGCTTTTCATTATTGTGTGTGCACAATTCATTATTTTTATAATATGAATTATGACATTTTCGTTGCAATGGCCTTTAGTGCCTGTTCTTCTTTTGAGCTAATTGTTCAAACCACTTCTTGGCCGCACTAGATCTCAGGGCAGGTGTTGAGCAGCCATTCGGTTGTCTCATCGTCCAGAACCGTCAGGCCATGCAGTCCATGGAAAAGTCGATGGATTGGACATAGGAGGACAACATGGTCGACGGTTTGTTCTTCTGCGCCACACTCACAGGCCGCAGAGGAGACCATACCCCATTTGTACAAGCAAGAGCGGAAACGTCCGACACAGGTGCGGAGGCGGATAAGGCGGACCCGGGGTGGGTGTCGGTGTCGGGGATGAAAATGCGGAGTCTTGTGGGGTTGTCCGCCCACTCCGCATTCCATTGGCGGTCCGTCCACTGCGCCCCACCACGTATGTTGTTGTTGTCAGATGAACTGATGAGATATCAACCATGTTGTCCTCCAGTGTCCAATCCATCGACCTTTCCCATGGACTGCGTGGCCTGACGGTTCTGGACGATGAGACAATCGAATGGCTGCTCAACATCTGCCCCGAGATCTAGTGCGGCCAAGCACTGGTTTGAACAACTCGCTCTAAAGAAGAAGAAAGTTACCATTGCAGTCAGTAATCAAATGCTCTCAGCAGCTTTAAATTAAAATTTTGGTTTGCTAACATTGAAGTAAGCCATTCAGTGTGCGGCCCTCTTGACACAATTTTGTCCCGGTAAGGCATTTCGGTTGGCGTAGCTGCTCTACGCCTTTGTAGCTCAAGCTGAATGTAGCAATAGGTTTTTGATCATGTCATTTTCACATGCGTTGAGTCAACATTCAGTAACCTGCACAAAGAATTTCTTATCCCACTTCCGCCCCACACACATAACTCTGCGGGTTTCCGCACCCACCCCGCAAATGAGGGTACCCGTATCCCGCGCGGGTTAACCCACCCCGAGCAGGACTCTATCTTCCACCTGCTTACAATACACGGCAAGTTATAATGTTTCAAAGTTTTTTTGGAACCACTGCATGTGGACCCGTCCTTCCATTTCTCTACACTCTGAAGTGGGCTGATATCTCTTATTGCGATGAAGAAGCCTTTTTTTCTTTATGCTAGTATGTAAATAATTCTAACATCATACAGTAGGAATATTCTGAAGTATAATGCCATCATCATACGCTCACAGCACAGTAAGTATCAGACATAGAGGCTCAATGCCATGGCGTGGTAATGCGAGGCTCCGAAAATATAGTTGTTGGGGTCTTTTTTAGGTGACAACTCTGCAAAGGGTCCATCAACTTTCATTGTTCCTCCAAACAGCCGCAACACTCCTATTGAGGTTTTGAATTTTGAAAAGCAGCCTTTGTGATGTTCGCTTGTTAACCAACTACGCATTCTTTTCAGGAGATATCTCTTGTTTCCGCCGATGAAGACAACGTGCTTTCAGCAAGCACTTGACTTTTTATCGTCAGTTGTGGATACGTATACCGCATAATTTTGAGAATGATATTAAGCCTTTCGTTTACTTTGCTTCTTGTTGAGCACTGGCTGGGTTGCGACATTGTGCCATGAAATATGACTAGTCAGCTGGAATTGATTTAACGGTGATCTTAAACTCTACTGCGTTAAATTGTAAGTTATGTGTAAGCATTTTTGTGAAGACCTGAAATATGTTTGGAAATCTCGTGGTTTCTCTGAACGTTTTCAATATACTGACACTGAGACGCTTGTTTTTCAGAAACGTGCATTGTTCGTCTGAGTTTGTAGAAACTACTGTGTTTGTAATGCTTTTAAATACGCGCTTTATTGAAATTATGTTATAAAACTGTACCTACGTAGTTCAATTTTATAAATGCTTGGTACGATTTTTCGTACCTAGAACTTTCTTATGTTTTCTGTAAGGCCAATCAGTTAGCAAAGCTGTCGTCTAATCAGTTGACTCTACAAGTTCGCCGCTTGAGGTTGAACCAGCGGCGTTATTTTAGCATCTTGGCCGAAGGTTATAACTTCGTTTTCTGGCCATCCCTGCAAGGACAGTTGCTGGATCGAATTAATGGCAACGAGGCTTTCCTCTGCGCAACGCACTTTTACTACTTTGAAGTGAAATATGCGATGAAGCGATACAAAGCTACAACTGAAAACATTTCTGTGCGAATCTCCGTTTCATACGATGAACCGCAAAATTTTCTTCACGTGCGAATGGTTTTAGTTTGGGATTCCAGAATCGTATGCGATAAAACGGTTCATGCGTTTAACCGATATGCACTTCGGAATGGGACAGTTCGGCGCGCCGTTTCGGCGATGGACCTTTCGACGATAAATCAGTTAATAAGACGTGGCCCTTGTGATGGAAGCGTTTTTTATGTACTTTTTAAAAAAATTTTGGGTTTAGGTTTAAGGTAAGCAAACATTCTTTGTAGATTAACCTTTGTAGTATTTCAAAAACACACTCGTTTTCGTATTAAACATTCGCGACCGCCATCGCAAAAACGTCCCGTCGCCCAACTGTCCTAGATCGTATGCAATTAACCGGAGTTGTCTGTATTTTTGTATTGTCAGTATGATCACTTAAAGTAACGACAATACGCAATATGAACGAAATTGCACCTTTGCGCATACACTTGTGTTTGACATCTCGTTTACTTACCTTTTTTGTCGTTTCATATGGTACCTAGCAAATTCCATTCTACTGCCACATTCAAGTGTCTGCCCATCTGACATGCACCAGAAGTTTAATTTCTTTCTCGAAACGATTTTTTCACTTTGCTAACCCTTGTTGATGCAGTGTACTTGCGCTTTTAAACAAACGCGACCTAAGCTTGGACGAACAGCCTGAAAAACTAAAAGCGTCAGCTTTGAAATAAAATGTTTAGTGAGATGTTTTAACCATGGAAAGTTACACAAATAAAAATTATGTTGAACTCTCTGTGAAAAACGTCGACTTTGAATCTATACGCATTTGTCTTGAACTTACGATTTTCCATTGTCTTTCAAAGTCTGAACACCGGTTCGGATGTAGTAACAGTCAGGGCTGTGGAGCCAAATCTCAAATTTCAGTCTCCAACTTTAGGCATCCGGAATTTTTGGTTCCAGTTCCGGCTCCAGCATCTAGAAGTTTTTGGCTCCTGCTCCAGAATGATTTGGTCCATTGGAAACGGAAAACTATTGTATTATTTGTACAACTCTCTTGCCCTACAAACTAGGCTGTGGAACCGGAACCGAAATTTCAGGCTCCGGCTTCGGCTCCACCATCTAAAATTTATTGGCTCCGGCTCCAGCCATCCAAAATTGCTCCGGACCCACAGCCCTGGTTGCAGTAGTTTATTGCAGCGAAACACGTGGGTGCCACCACACTTTCCAGACCTGTTTCATGTTTGGACGTGAAGCCAAAACCTGTCGAGGGTGAAATAAACAACGTCTCAGATATATTGGTAGCGTGAAGTAAATTTTGCCATGAACTGTTGTTGTGGATACGTGCATTGCGGTTATATGTGTCCGAGATAACTGCTATGTATTATTTGTTGTCAGAAGACCTTTGACAACAATTTCTTTGACGAAATTTTCATTTGTTGAAAGAATTTTCTATCAGCATGTGCAAAACCTTTTTCCTCAAGTTTAACATGTATGATTCTTTCTTCCTTTTGATATAGTTTTGTAATCTCCTTTGAAAAACGCATCCTAAAACATTTTTGTTCGGGTTTCAAAATGTCAATAGTATGAGAACTACCAATGGCCGAAGTTATAAGTAGCATTGTTGCGGGAGACAAACCTTTTAAGTTCACCAAGACTCTACAATCACTACAAATTTTTGCCCTGATTTCGGTGTTTTACTAATTTCGGGAGCTCAGGCACTTGCCCTGGTTGCTCTTGCCTGTTGACAGTTGCACGTGCAGTTCGCACAAACGATGCTGATGTTGTACAATTTGCACACCGCCTTTAATGCGCGCCACATAATGGCAGATCTGTTCAACCAAACTTCTGTAGCATTTTTTCACTGTTCCTTCATCTTACAAAAAGTATGAAAATAACCTTTCGTGTTCTGGACTGTGCAGTAAACGCTTTGCACGCGTATGTCGACTGGACGTTACTGAAGTTTTCCGTGAAAATCTTAAACAAGCCTTGCAGACCTAACCGCTATTATGAGGTCATCAACGGCACTGAGTGCAATGTTTGCAGAAGTGTTGGGAGATCAAGTCCTGCTATACTAGTTCTGTGCTTTTTCCTCTGTGTATCTTGAAAGCTGTCGCTCTATATTTTCTTTAACATACTAGTTCACAGTTCCGTGTGTTTTCTTGTTGGTTGCTCTTTTGATTTCTAAACTGACTGCTATTTTCGGAATGCTAGCCCACTTTGTTTGAATAATAAACAAATGAACAGTGCCTTTCAATAAAACAGTTGCTTTCAAAAGGAGGTCGTCTTTTTGTCTTATCTGAAATGATTCACAGTTGCGTCAGAATGCGTAGCATCGTTTGTGAAAATCAGGGTTCACCTTTTTTCATAATAAACTTACGCTGGCTGCACTGTTGGTAAAAATCTTGCAAAAACGTTTGCCACTGTTTTGTTTCCGAGGCCGTTTAACTGATATAGATCTGCAGAACCATTTGTACAAATCAGTTTATTCTGATAAGTTCATACCTACAAAATTTGTCCTAACATTTGTGACGCGTTGTTAGCGTTTTTTAAAATATCCTGACTAATCTCAGTTCTAACTTGTCTAAAAGCTCAGTGCACATTGATTGTTATGGCGATGCCGTGCGAGGCATTCGTTTGCTTTTGGAACAATTCCGCGAATATGTGTCAGGAAAGTTGTTCAGTCCGATGTGCAAAGAATGCATGGCAATATGTTAATGTTTTCGTAGTTTTTGAAAACCAGTGTATCGCAACGTGGTGAAGCCTACATCTTTTTTAGCACATATCTCGCCTTATTGTTGTTACTTTGGCGCCAGGGACGCCGGAGAGCGGGTATTACGGGGGCATTGCCCCCTGACTTTTCAAAAGGGCGGCAATGAAACGGAAGTTCCTTTTTCATACCGTTATCACAGGTAATTTCATCTTTTATCAAGATCGAATTAAAAAAATTTTTTGCAGTTAATCGCGCATCCAGGAAATTCAAAATGGTTTTCTATACTCTCTTATTATTTCAGAGGTCAACATGGTTGTTGAACAGAAACCACCATGTTGGTGACGATTTTTTTGTTTTTTATAAGTTTCGATTGCCCTCAACTTTTTTATTGCCCCCCCCCCTGTCCTACCGTTGCTCCGGCGTCTCTGTTGTGCGCGTGAAT
>JGI24159J19872_10009514_pt1 | contig 12735 bp, 9 predicted proteins | sample Ectturendosymbi4_FD_19872 | JGI IMG/M metagenome (IMG submission 19872)
TTTGGCAGAAACATTTCCTGAAACAATCACATTTTGTACGATGTCCGGCCCTCGGACTGTTGAGTAACAGCTTATGTGGCCCTCGGACTGTTGAGTATCAGCTTATGTGGCCCTCGAACAAAAAAGTTTGGAGACCCCTGCGGCAGATGATCACAAATGTTTTGTTATAATGCCCGGACTTCATTTGCAAAATGTGACTAATAAGCTGGGACGATGTAATGTACAAACAGGGCAGTAATTTACCGTGTATGTGTATTGATAAAATGCTAATATCTTCGGAATTCCACCCCCCAAAAACAATCAAAACGTATATCCGTTCTACAATGAAAAAAAGTTTTATGTGCATGACATAAGATAAGCTCAAACTGATAACTAGAGAGGCAGGGGAGGATCTAGGGGGGAGCGATCGCCCCCCTAAAACCTACGAAAGTTACTTTATTCACCACAAAAAAACAAAGTTCGCGATATAAGGCCATTTTTTCNCCCGTTGTTTTGTCACAGCAGTATTATGAAATATACTTCAACCCTCTTACAGTAGCGAAGCCGTTATGAGACTTGACTACCAAATATTACTGAAATCGCCCCCTCCCCCACCTTACTGACTGGATCCGCCCCTGTAGAGAGGCTCATGAAGTTCTTAAAGTAATTTGGAAAGATGTGAAAAACTTTTTTGGTTATCGGAAACATGCTTTACTTAATATATTGCATTTACACATAAAGCCGCTTTCTTGTAATATCCAAGAACATAAAGCAGTTTGCCCAAAATGTATACTGTCGCATATGGATACGTGAAGAACTATCTTTTGCTTGGTTTCAAGAACTCCTTCCATCTTCCTTTTTCCGAAACTTGTGCCTCATACACATATGTTATATATTTTTGTAACTGCAACATATGAAAAAAAACGTTTTGTGAAAAGTAACTTCCCAGGCATTTTTTGAGGTAAGCGTTAAAACTTCACAACCCGCTTTTGCTAAGCTTCAAACCGTTGCTCATATACAGTTGATTACGCAGTTTACGCGCAAAGTATTGTACTTCGCGTTACGGAAAAACGCCATTGAATGTATTGACATCCAAGCATTTCACGGTTCAAGGCTGTGACGAAAGCAGCTCGCTCGTTTTCAAGCAAATTTTTCCGACTGGACACCAATGAACCGCTTCTTGCTTTATTTACTTTGAAATCGCTGCAGACGAAACGCTTTTTACGCTGAGAACATTGTAGCGATGCACATACATGGCGAAGCAAGCACTGTGCTTGCTCAGTGCAACACGATTACACCCGCTCTGTTGTCGGTTTAAATGATTCGGAGAACTTAAGACCCTATTGCCGTAAAAAAACACAACCTTTGTAACTTCATCCAGAAGTGTTCCTTCGTATCTGCCTCTTTCTGCCTCGCAGACTATCCGTGAAACTCAACTGGCTGCGCTTCAACAGAAAAATTTAGTAGTTTGGCTGTTATTTAACCGGAACCGGCCAACTACCAGTACGGGCCACTGCAACGCAGTATACGTCATCGTGCGCATTGCTAATCACAGGTGTTGGGGTCACCTTGTCGGGAAGATGACGTGACACAAAGCTGTCGTTCGTTTTACGTTACTGCGTTCACTGAAACAGTTTCGTACGACTGCTACCTTGGCGAAAAAGCGTGTGTAGTACATAAACGTCAAGGAACTCACGTTCTGAGGGTCAAGTTTAACGGAACGCCGCTGTTGCCAACGGAAGTCAGTCACTGGTCCTGAACATCTGAAGTGTTGATGTGTATCGTGGGGTCGATGTACAGTAGACCGTGCTAGAGGAGACACTTTGAGATGGCAAACAAGGATATTGAGATTGCTGATACGGCAAACCGTAGTGTTTCAAACGCAAAATCAAAAGGCAGTCGCGTGGTTATGTTTGAACGAAAGAGTACATTCTTGATTTTCAGTATTTTACGATTACTTCTGAGGAAAACGTGTTTTCAAGGCAGCGAGAATGATTGTTTGACGCAGAAACGATGCAAATACTTGTACGAGGCGAAGCTGTAATGGTTACAGTGTTTCACTTACCAAAGTTGCATTACCGTGCGTGTCAAACACTCGTAGCATTTGAGTGATCGCAGCAGCATTTCTAGCCGATAACCTTTAAACTTCATGTTTATGCTTTTGATAAGTATTGCAGTTCAACTTCCCTAACTCACTGGTACGAAATTAATGTTTCCTCACTGCTAAATGTTGTATTTGAAACGCTACATTCTGTCGAGTTGTAGTGTACTTCATGGTTCGATGGTGAGGATCATCTTTATAAATTAGTTGTTTTCAGAGCTCGCTAACAATAAAACCATTTGCGTTGGCCAAGTTAAAAATCTAGGGCTTCGATTATCTAACAGGTAATCTAATCGTTGACATGGTACAGTATTTGAATTTTTCTGCCATGCTTTTAAGCAGAAGCAAGCAGCCGTATAAATTGTTGCTGTTGATTGGTATAAAGATCAATTTCTGCTGCTAAGTAATTGTTTAGTGTTTGGTATTGTCTTGCTTTCTAAATTTCTGAGTTTTAATGCTTTTCTCCAACCGATCCAGTATAACTAACTTCGTCGTTTCTTCAATGCGTAATGTCATATTGTCGATGACAGGCCAAAGTATGGTTATTGCAAACAAACTGAATAAGCTACAAAGTACTGTAGCTCTCCCAAGTGATTTGCAGACTCTGTTAATTCCGCGACGTCCGATTTAAATTTTATTGTTGTTCGATCCTCGCTTGCATTCAGGAAAATTGAATGGATGCACGAAAAAGTTTAGGCATACCTTTACAAAATTCTAGTTTTACTTATACACAGAAATAGAAATGAATATTAGAGAAAAATACAGGTTGCTAGAGACTCAAATTAGACTGTAAAGAGTTGGGTGCAACGCGTTAAAAAATCTATGTGTGTGCCCTCACCAGAGCGTTATTGTGCCCTACGTCATTTTGGTACTTCAATAGGAAGTTGCCGAAACATTAGTGGTCAACTTGAAAGTAAACGCAGAGCAAAGAGGCATGTTTGAGTGTGTTGCGTAATGACGTCAGAGTGAGATTAGCAGTTTTGCTCAGATGAAAAAATAATGCGAACATCGTGTGGGCTCAACCAAAATGTTCTTTAACAAAACAATGCTTTTTCTTCATGCTTTGCGTTGATGCTTGTTCTTACGCATAAAGTTAGCATTTTGTCAGGACATGCTGCCCAGCTTTAACCAATCTTGCCCTTTCGCACTGGAACTGCTATACAGTATGCACCATACCTATCTAATCCCAGGCAGTAGTGTTTGTTCTCTTTCTTGGCACCTGAAACCATGCTTGCAAGCTCGTGATCTTAAGTTATGTGTACTGGTACATCTTTAAATTTTTTTCTTGCTCTAATTACTGGCGGCACCGTTGAAACGCGCTGACCGACGGACGTTTCACTGGAATTTTATTTGCATGTTTTTGTTGATCTTCGCAACGCAGTTCTTCGTGTGCTGCTTAAGTTTAAGGTTTAAGGTTAAGGTAAGGTTTAAGAATGCTGGCATTAGAAATAAGGTGCGTTACGAAGACGTGGTCAGAACCGTTGTTATGCACTTGTTCGTTCAAATGTAGCCACGCGGTTGCCTTCAGAATTAAATTGACTTTTATCGGTTGGGCAATAATTGATACCAGTGACGCACGATCGCGTGGGAAGTGTAAGATGCGGTTGTAACTGAGTGAGCACCTCTTCGTTTTGTTGCTGTGGGTGTGTGAGTTACGGAAAAATTAGCGCCGACACGACAGGAAATGTCCACTTCTTGTGCGAAAAGCTATATTTGTATGTTGCAGTATGCTGATTTGCTGTCTGCTCACGCTTTCTTTGCTTTCGATCTTGGCAAAAGCTCATATCTAGTGCCTTTTACCCTGTAATAAAATACGCAGCACATATCATTACCTGCTGTGCGCTTACACATTGATGAGCTGTTGTTACTACAGCTGTGCGCGAACCCATAGCCGCGAACCAAAAATATATTGTCATGTTCGGATAAAGGTTGGGCTTCTTTTCCGTCAACAGCACAATGACGTAGGTTCTGTTACCTGTGCAGCGCTCGCAGCGCCTTTGAGCAGAATATAAAAGCTCTTGTTTTGTAGTCAACGCTTAAGAAAGCAAAAAATTTGAATTTCACCTGTGATGAAGATTGTTTAATATTGCAACAAAAAGCAACACTTTAAAATGGCTGCATATTTTTCCACACGGGTGCATTTCAACTGTGCTTATTTTATTTCCAACTGTTGTTTTTCAACACTTGTCAAAAAGTGATAAACGGGGTTGTTTGACTAGATGACCGCCATGGTCCTTCACCTATCCTATGTGACACAGTCACACTCTTTGTTCACATTGATCTGTTATTTTGCCATTGTGTCTTCATTTATTCCAATGTCCACTGACAATTCGTTATTTTTAGCATGGTGGCTCTTTGTATTGTTTCTGTTTCTTAAACTGAGTCATATGAAACAATAAATCAATCAATCAGTTTCAAATATTCGTTTTACAACTGGACGCATATCGGCCTTGAAAGCGTTTCCAATACTGTCCACAACCATACCGTGCAGAAGGTCAAAGTTCAATTTCCGGCGCGGTTGTAAATGTACTCATCTGCAATGGCGGTGGGAAGACAAAATTAAATATGAGCATGTAACATTGTTGTGTGAACTAAATGTTGCACTTAGTTCTGCCTCAGCTCAGATCATATGTCATTCGATTAATCTGTCAATATTAAGGCGTTCATACAAAAGCTTGCTTTACTGTATTTGAAAACGTTCAACGTTGCATAACAAAAATCGTTCCATGACAAATACGTTCTCTGTAGAAGCTTTTTATTTAAGTCAAAGGTTGTTAGAAATGCAGAAAAAATCAAGCGGAAAGCTAGTAGCAAACTAACAAATTTTAACTGTCATATTTTTAACATTTACGTAACCAATTTTTAGTACTGCGGCCACCACTTTTAGATTCACATGAACGCGTTTTTTAACTTCGTGCCTTCATTACACACTTTAGAGCATGGGTTCCCAACCTGTGGTACGCGTAGGTCTCCCAGGTGGTACGCGAGTAACTTCCATTTTTTCACAAAAAAACTGGATTCACAGCTTTCTTTGCGCTTCACGCTTTGTTTCTAAATACTGTAAATAAACTCTTCTGTAGCCTGCTCTTCCTATTGTTTCGTAACTTTATGACTTTCGATGCACTGTTAGCAAAGTTACGCCACGCATCGGCCAATTGGTGGAAGATAAACAAAAATTTAGTTGTGGTCTTTTACTGAAGTGGTACGCATTGACAATACGGGGTCCCCAAGTGATACGAGATCCTAAAAAAGTTGAGAACAACTGCTTTAGACTAGAGTATGGGTTTTCCTATTTTAGCGTCGTACTCGTTATAAATTTGTTTGTGTTCCACTGGGTATGCATCTTCAGATTGATCGTGTTCTGTACGCAGTGGCGTAGCCAGCCCAAAAATTTTGGGGACACATAATTGGAGGGCCAAAATGCTTGATTTTAGGCGAATAACTATTTTGTTTGGAAAAATGCCTCTCAAAACACAAAATTACTATATGTTCTAAACATTTTTGGGGGGCATGGCCCCTTTGACCCCCCTGGCTACGCCTATATCTGTACGACACTTTAACGCTTGCGGGAGCAATGGCACTGAAGACAAAAATCTGAAAATCGACCATCTTTAACATTGCGCTAGTGTCTGCTCAGAAATTGTTTGAAAATCGTATAAAAAATTAAATTTTCATTAACTCAGGCAGATCATCCGCTATTTGCTTGAAAAGTAGGTTATCGGTAAACACTGGAAAATCAGGAACGTCGGTCGGTAAACAAGGTTTCATGACGTGACAAACTTTTTATCAGATCTCTCGTTAACAGCACCCCTGTGCAAGTTGTTATCGTCACAATAGCTTGTTCAAAGAAGCATCTTAGTGTACAGTATTTCTCTTCTGACGGACAAGTCAGTAGAGCTCCGCATTCCCCAATCCTAGATTTCGCGCAGTTTGTGCCAGTCTTACCAGCATCATTCTTGTCCTTCGTATAAAAAAGTTTAGTGATGCAAATGTGTTACTTGACATTTACCGTACATTCAGGAAGATATTGATCTCTCTTCTGTTTGCCGTGCAAGAAACGCCAGATAACTGATTTTCAAGTTTTTCTGTCATCTTGTCCCAATTTTTATTCACCACGTTACTGCAAAGCAAGACTATGTTTTTGCAAGTTTCACCCAGTGCAGTCGACTCCCACTGCATGGACGATAAGCGAGAGGTTGCTGCCATGGGAAAACTGCTTGACTTGAATGACCTCCTCTTTGTTTTGAGCCCACAAATCGCGAGTCAGCAGCATCGCTTGGAAGCCGTGTTCCATCGACTGCACTTGAGCATTGAGCATTCAAAGTCAACACACCACTCGCAAAATGTACTGCAACGTCCATCAAAAAGCGATGTGTTGAAGAAAAATTAGCTTCGATCGTTTTCTACATTGACGAAAATGACCAAAGTCTTTAGGCTCCACTGACCTGCAGTCGAAAATACCAGCTTGTAAACGCAAAGCTGTCAATAGTTGGTTTTCAAACATTTAATTTCTGCGGAGTTTTAGGATGGTTTTTGGATAACGAACGAATAGAGCGTGTTGCAATGGCTCGCACGTGTCAGTTGTGCCAAAAAGCATCCGGAATTTAGAAAAACACAACGCAAAGTAAATAATCTTTACTTTTTTTCTAAGGGGTCTTAGCCAAGCGTCCTACTTTCATTCGGTTTCATAATGATTACTTTACGCCAACAACGCAGCTGAAAACCCACACTGGAAACATATTCTATGTAATCTACATGTTGGGCCGGTGACCAGATTTTACCTTACATCATCCGAATTTGAACTTTAAAATGTTTACTTAAATGATAAAAATCGTACTTGAACGCGATGCTGACTGATTTGTAATGAGCGGGAAAGGTAAACAAAGCAGCACTCCCAGACCTCCATGCTGCACGAACACCCTTGTAACTGAGTTTACATGTTATTCGATGACCGGCAAATGAACCTTGACTGCGGGACTTTCACCTTTCAGCTTTGAGGTGTGCTTTTTTGCACTTACCGCTAAACAACCCACAGACTTCAGTACTCACCCTTGCTTGGGTTTCACAACAAAAATAACAGATGCATATAAGATTTCAAAATTGTATTCTGACGCAAGTAGAGAAGTTGTGATGATGAAGTGTCATGTTGGTTATCTGAACCGCGCTCATAATCGCACGTGTTGCCCAGACAAATTGAACACTGCGCGAACAGAAATCTGGACTATCAGTTACCAGGCATTGCCTGAGCATGTGGCAATCAAGTTCAGAACGTTTAGCTTCACCTGTTCGTTGATCACATTAAAAACACTAGATAGTTTATAAATTCAAATTAATGCCTTTCATCAAACATGCAGGCCTTGCTTGTAACACTTATAGTTACTGTACAGTAGAGTAAATTGTGGGAAGGTTGCTGAATCACCTACAGTTTTTTAAACTGGTTGAAGCCGAAACTTCAGCTGCAGGAAGAAAACAGACACCGGTAAACTTTTGGTTGGTAGATTTATGGCAGTGAAGGGTTATATTATTTTTTGCGTAACCACCAAATATTAGAGATTTGTTTTCAAGGCTGCTTTCTTACTCTAACGACTTGCGTGATCCCTGACCAGTAGCCACTATGCTGTGGAACCGTTCCATCAGAAGTCGCTGTAAACATTTGCCTCCAGGTGTGGAACACATGGCAGTAACTTGAGTAGCTACTTTCAGAACTCAAAGAACATTAAAGTTTGTAGACACTGGTGTAGATGAAACATTGCATCTACAAGTAAGTTAACAAAAAAGTGAGCTTTATTTTATTAAAATGAAGAGGGCAAATGTAAGCTTTAGTGGCAGCCTAGTTTGAAATGTAAGCTAATCGATGAAGAGTTGCACATGTGTCATAGGCGTATCTCATAAATCTTGAGAAAGGTTTTGCTTTATTTCCAGTTTTGTCTTGTGCGCCCTTTTACTAATGAGAATTGCTATTTCAAAATGTTTTGCAGGATCTCCCTCACACCAAGCAGGCTTGAAAGAAGGAGAACGGATTTTAGCAATTAATGGAATTAATCTAAGGTAATGTAAACCACGGCTTCGTAGCGTATTTCTACGATAACGTTGCACTACGATGTTACAAGACATGGTTTTGACCATAGCTGTACCAAACGGAAGACGTATTCGTTTTGCAAAGCATTTGAGAATCGCTCTTTGTTGAGCTAAATTAAGACTCGCTGGGCAAAATTTTGTAAAGTGAGGTTAAACCACGGCAAATAAGCTGAATGATGAACTGATATTTGACAGAACTTTTTATAAATTTTGGGGAAAGGTGCGAAGTCGACATTTTTTGGTTTTGGGGAATTTTCGTGGAAATCAATCAGCATTTGTGTGGTAATTTGTACAAATTTTCACTGCAGTGTAAAACTTTACTGTTTCTAATTTTGGTAGGAGAATAACTAGGTCTAACCTCTCAAAATGAACAAATAGCTGAGAATTCCTAAACTTTCTGTATGCAGTATATGATTTCAAAAGTTTGAGAGGTGTAGTAGTTTCCAAGTAATTCGTGTAATTGCAGTTGAATGGAAATCTAAACGTTTTAGCAAATCCTCAAGTAGCGCAGTGTTGGAGCGCACTTTTGACTTTACCTTCTCGTAATATTTTGAAATGACCACTGGGTAGGTTGTAAGACTTCCGTACAAAGTTCTTAAATTGTATTTCATGTAATTTAAAAGGAAACTTTGCATTAGTTTTCTCTTCGTCTTTAGCCATGCGCTTCGACACTTTTCATTCCGAATCTTGACAGATTAGTAGCACAGATACCAACTTCACCTGACTCTTAATAAAACTAGGTTAAATCTTCAAGCATGGTGGTCAGTGTTTTGAATTTTTCTCACACGTTTTGGATTATTCTCATTATGTGTGGTTTATGGCTGACCGAAACCACGTGGCCAGTGGCTCCCAACCGGGGTTGCGCGGCATCCCAGGGTGCCATTTACAATATTCAGTGATGCGAGAGCTGATACACTTTTCAATATATCATTAAAAATGCATTTTCAAAATGTCATCAAACACCAAAGCAATTGCTATGACTTTGCCACTGGGTGTCGCAAATTATATTTCTTTAGGGTGCCGCTAGCCCAATAAGGTTGGGAAAACTGACGTAGCTTATCCAAACGTCTCTTACCTCCGGCGGCACTTAAGTTGCAATTAAAAATAAATAGTAAAATGTCTGTTACTGTTCAGTTGAAGTTGCTCTATATTGTTTAATGCAAAATCTTCGACATATTCTGTGGGAGTGCTACTACTGTACAAGCAGTTGCATTATTTTCCATTACGTATTTTTTAAAATAAGAACTGTCAATTACGGAAACTTAGTGATTTTCCTGTGAGAGAATGGCAGCATTTTCGCCTTCTTTTCAATAGGACCTTTTCGTAGCATGCAAAGCGACAGCGTTTTTCATGTGCTCTTAAAAAGTAATTGGTGTTGAAAAGCATGAAAGTCTGACACACTATACTTAAATTGGACAAACAAGATGATTGATCGTTTCATTGTGTTTTTTTACGTCTCTCCCAGGTGTTGCGAGTACTCACCAAAACCCGTCTTCACGAACACTGCGACATATGCTAATCGGCTGTGTAGTGAATGTTGCAGTGGTGTCGAGTTAGCGGTGTAGGATGTGGAGGTGCAAGCCCACCCCCAAAAGTTTTGATTTGTCGAAAATCCGGGCAAAATCCCGGAAACGTCGGGCACAGATGTTTCGACACCTTCGTCCTCACTGTATAATAAATGAGATTGACTGTAGGAAAATGTCCGAATTTGATTTTTTCTCCAAAAAACTCTTCTTTGGAGGTCACACAAAATGGTGTGTGACCTTAGAAAAAGTCTTCATTCATTTTTGTGAAAGAAAATTTGCATTGCCGCACAGAACTTTTTCAGGCAATTTGAAGAACTTCGGGCAAAAATTCTTAGCATCCCCAAAAATTTGCCTGCCCTTTACACTTATGTGTCGAATCACTGTCAACACCGCGCACAAAGCTTTACTTTTTCCCCTGGTGCGAGCGCCCTGCATGAAGCTAGAAAGCAAAAAGTAGTGTTTCAAACGTTTGTGATGGTCCTACCAGTTGACGCCAGTGTTTTAACATGAGAGACACATGCTCCACCAGTATTGTACCGGTCACTTCACCTGTGACGGGGAAGTCAGTAATTCGGTCTTCACAACAAAAGCAATACAGTGCCCTTTCATACGCATGTCGAGGCAAAAACCTAAAGTTACTTATTTTTGAGGAATGTTTCTGAAATTCGTCGGTTTCATTTCCTTGTTGAGGAGAGATTCAAAGTGTCGTCCTCAACTAATGCAAAAGTACCGTTTATGTTGAAAAACTTGGACATTTGTTCATAGACCTTTCTGGTAACTAAAATATTCATAGAAACCATAAGCAGTAAAAAGCTTATTTTTGATTTAAACATTTCCCCATATGGGTGTTTGTTTTTAACTTTGATTTTGTTTGGTTTGCAGGATCCTTTCAGTATGAGCTTGAAATGAGTTTTTAATTTGCCAGCAAGTAAAGCTGCAAGGCTTGTTTCTAGCAAAACTTGGTAGAATTTCAAAAATCTAAGCTTTATAAAACTTCTAGATATGAATATGCTGAAATTAGCATTCATTTCAGATTTGAATTTGAATCATGCAGAAGCACGTAGTTGATAATGTGGTTGATATTGCTGCGTTGTTAAAGAAGATTAAACAAAGATACACTGTATTTCATTTAAGTCTCTGTTACTTGATTGATTTTCTGTCATTCGTATATGCATCGATTTGTTGTTTTCCGTTAAAAATGCAAAATTGCAACGATAACTTAAATGAATGCAGGTAGAACTTAGTGCTCACGTTCAAAGCTTTAACATGGCTAATCAATTCAGATTTGTTCAAGGAAAAGTTTGCTGCAACAATGCCAATCAAGAAATTCCACACACGCTTTCGTCCTTGATCTCATGCTTGCGTGGCTTTTGTAGTAACGTCAAGCAGAAAGTTCAATTACGTTTGACGAGCAGTGCAAAGCTCTTTAAGCTCAAGTAGTGTGTCCGCCTTTGCTGGCTTAGCAACGTGAGATGATAGGAACAATCTCCATTTATTTTCGTCAAAACATAGCGTGAGATGATTTTCAATACATTTCATTCTGAGTGCTTCTGGGAAGGACTCGTAAAGCTTTTAACCGTATCACTTTGCACAAAAACGCATTTACGTTTCAGATCATTTGTTCATGATTTACATTGTTGATAAGCATGTCTGCAGAGATTAAAACAACGAAATTTGAATCGATGCAGTTTTTCGAAACTTATTGATTATTTCGGTTGCTCAAATAATGCTAAAACAACAAGTTTTAAGCCGCAATAATTAACTTCATTTCTTTAACTAGTGCTTTGCTTCAGAATCTTCACGTGATCGGGGAAATTGCCGAATTTCGCGTGAATTAGACCTGCAGTCCACAGTCGAACCTATATACCAGGGGTAGCAAACCAGTCGGAGACCAAGAGCCACATTTCTTATTGTGTTACCGCAAAGAGCCACATCGCATGGGTACACATGAAGACCACCACATCTCTTAACTCACTCAGACTAATACATTTGCTTAGCTAGATTTATTGTAAATATCACACTCCAACATGACAATGACAGAAATTTACAAGCCATTTATTGCTATGCACGTTATTTAATGGGGCGTATGGTAATTACGTACAAAGAGCCACATGAAACCGGGCGAAGAGCCGCATGCGCCTCCTTGCTATATACTGACGAATGGCAGCAAGGAGATATGTGCGTTTTGCATTTTGCTGCTGCGTTCACATAGCGGAATTGCTACTTTGACAGGCTCTTCGACGTGGATGGCTTGCGTTGTTTGCCAACGTGAGTGTTTAGTTTTTCATACACGATAAATAGTTCCTGCTTTCCGAGGTGGCTGCAACACAAAATCTCTGACTGTCAACCAGTAGTTTTTAAAGTAGGTGTCCCGGCACCAAAGGGTGCGAATGAACTTGAGTAGAGATGCCGCCAAACCTTTTAATAAACTTAATAAATACTTCAAACGTCGTAGCAGATCGCATGGGGATGCCGAAAGCTTGCAATTGCACGACAAGGGTGCCGCGTGCCGAAAAAGGCAGGAATTTCTGCTTGGACAGTGCAATTGCTAGTAGTAGTTGTCTGCTAGATAGAACACCTTCCTTCCCGGTTAGTGTGCCAATTCCTTCCAAATTATTGTTCGGTGCAAAATCAGCCAAGTAAAGTAGCATAATATATTGTGACATTATAACTGATGATAACCTTAATTGGAAACCTCAAATAGGAAAAGTTGGCAAAACAACGTTCTAAATCATGTGGAACTTTGTTCAAATTAAAACACTACGCCAACATTTCAATGCTCAGATGTGTTTATTTTTATCTTTTTCACTCTTACCTAACATTACTCAATACTCAACGAAGAGCCAATCAAACTATTTCATTTCCTCTAACTCATCATCATCATCATCATCGTGTCTCGTGCACAGCGCCCGTCGGCGCGTTGTGCGTTGAGCCAACCAGATTCACAAGCGCCCGCCATTTATCACGGACCTGCGCGAGGGGTTCAATTGCGGCTGGGTCGAGGCCGAGCTGGTCAAGATCGCGTTTGACCACGTCAAGCCAACGGGTTCG
>JGI24159J19872_10009515_pt1 | contig 12734 bp, 9 predicted proteins | sample Ectturendosymbi4_FD_19872 | JGI IMG/M metagenome (IMG submission 19872)
CTTTAATGGGCCATACATATGTCCAACAAGCTTTTAGTCTTCTCAGCTACTTTGAGAAAGCGAGCGCCTTGAAGTTAAACATGGAAAAAACACACGGTCTTTACTGTTCTCGACTTCCTTCCACAAATCAACTTCCAAGCATTGCTTGGACAGACGAATACATACGTTTACTTGGAGTCGTCATTGGCAAGTCATCAAGCGTTAGTCGCGAATGGAACGAAGTTCTCAGCAATTTCAAAAAGACAATAAAACACCTTTCCTCTTACCAACCAACTTTTAACGCTAAATCTCTTGTCAAAAACCAAACTTTTACCTTTGATCACATACACAAGCAACACATATCCGCTTACTACTCGATTAAAACGTGAAATCAACGAAAGCATAGAAAACTTTGTTTCACGCAACGCGAATTCCATCATTCCAATAACAACTTTGATGCTTCCCACTCATCTTGGAGGATACACAGTAGCGAACATACCAACATACTGCGATTTAATTTTTCTCAAACCAATATGCGAGTAGTGCAAACACAGAAAAAATGACACAGAACCCACTCCACAAACCTCCTTCATCGAATATCACATCGGTCAACAACTTTCAAGACGGTACAATCTCCCTTTCCGTAACTGTTTGCCACACTCATTACTTCCAAACACGTTTTATTCTTGTGCCTTAAGTTTATGTAAAAAATACCGTTTCACTTTTGACCAGCTTTGTCGGGGACAAGTAAAATCTTTATATAACATCTTGGTTACATCAAACATGAACAGCACAAAAAAACACATGCCTTATTGAGAAACTGATTGGCGAAACATTCACAATCCAATTCTTCCAAATTACTTGAAAACGTTCAACTACCGCTGCGTTTGGGACAATCTACCAGTTTTGAAAAAATCTCCACGCCCTTCACTTGACAAGGCAATAACATGTACTTTTTGCAAAATTAATTCCGAAAGTCTTGTCCACCTCTTACTGTAATGTCATTATGTTCAACCAATAAGGACTCACATTACAAATGTCATACAACGTCTCTCTGGATCATTTCTTACACCAAGTTATTCTTTGTGCTTTGCAATGAATGTACCGTTGCAACTAGTGCAGTTTACTGAGCATATTTCTTTATTGATTACGACAACCCGTCATAAAATATGGAAAGCCCAAAATCAAATCCATTTCAACAACATAGACAGCAAACCTCATAAAACCATTGTGTCCATAAAGCAAGCATTCCGCTGTAGATTAACACGTGAACGTCGTTTGGATGTCTCCGTTTTCGAAAACATTTTATCGCAAATTGTTACTGCTGTATGAATCTCGTGCAAATATTTACACAACGTCGACGTATACGCCCAGTTTTCGTGATTTAAGCCATGAGTTGGCTGCTCTGACGTGATACCTTTTATCGTACATGAGGCAAGAGTATAGCGCAGTGGAGTTGAATGTGTAATGAAGACTATTGCTGTAAAAGCGTCTCGCACCACTGCAGTACCGCAAGCCACAATCGTGAGCCCCCATTTGAAACACCGTAAGCGCTTTTTTCGCTTCTTTGCTTTTTTGATTTTGCGTTGTGCTTTGTTTGATGACGCAACGATCGCTGGCATGTCAGTCTTTTCTGCCAGCTTTTTTTTGTGTGTGCTTTAATAGCGAGATATCTGCACTTCTCAAAATGAGAGAAGTAACGTCGCAGAATTGGCCGTGTGATAAAGATTGGCTGTAATCACCCTCGGCAAGAGTACAGCACGGCATGCCACACCTGTGTGCTTCCAAATTGGCGTCTCTCTTTTTTCATTCCGTTAGTACGTACGTAGAAAGGCCTTGTGGCATCTGCAGAAAATAATCGCTCGTTTTGTGTAATAATAAAAAAAAACGGTTGCTTGTGGAACTACATGTATTGCTATGGTAACGACTGCGATAACTCCGAAATACTTTTACTTTTATAGTTGCGTTCAGCGCATCTCCTCTGATGTTAGCGATGTATCAGCGCATTATGTATCAACTTTTCAGAGCGATCGTTCGTCGCCACATGATGATGCGAAACAAAGTATGTGCAGATGTGATGAAACTTTACGCAGACGCGTTTCACGGGAGGTTAACATCGCCTTGTAAACTTCTGCAACGGTGTTGAAATACCGCGCTGTATGCTTTTACTGTTTTTTTATGTTATGTTGTTACGTTGTTTCATATCTTATTCGCAATGTCGAATAAACAAAAATTGCCTTTTACTAAAGATTTCCGTGGAGAGGAGCATTCAATGAGTCTCATTGAATTTTTCTACCTCGCTATGGCGAGGCATGCTTTTTACTATATCTGATTTGATCGTACTTCAAAAATTGGCTGAGTGTTTTGTCGTTGTATAAATTATATACAACTTAGACCACGAATCTTCAACGAAAACACATGAGGTGCTGTTTGTCAATGTTAAGGAAAATTCAAAGCACTTCTTTGCTGCTTTGAAAATAATTCCGCTTTGCTGACAACCACTTTCTAAATGACCCTGATGCGCAACGATTATTGGTTAAAGACTTAACCCCAAACATTTTTATGCAACTTGACGATGTTTGTTTTTTCTTCAGAATAAAAACCACAGTTTTGTCCTGTCAGGTGGCGTGTGTAGCAGTGACCGCTAAATGTTTTATATCCCTGATATACTTTGTGCCCTACATGACAAAAATACTTATCACATCTCGTGGTCGCAGCGAACAAATGCTGCGTTTTCTTAACATCATCGTGGACTTCTTTCCAAACGCAATGCCAGTCGAGAGAAAAGCGATGAAATCTTGTCCTTTTCAGTCGCGTTTGATTTTATTTTGGTGGTTTCTCCCCTTTGGTCGGAAAAAGTTCTCCAGTTAGATTGCCGTTGACGAACAAGCTTATGAAAAGTGCTGACGCAAAGAAACGACTGCCTGAATCTTGTCTCAGGTCGAGCGCTTGAAAGTCCAAAATGTCTTCATGAGTGCTTGTCGCAAAACTTCATGCTGCAATGAAAATACGCAGGGTGGCGCTCGTCACTCAGCTCGTTTTCTCCGGCTTCTCTTCACCCGCAAAAATTTTTCGCTTTCAATCACTAGAGTATTACCGTATTTGGCGAGTAGCACGCTTTCTTGCGCTCTCTTTACAAACAGCGCAACACAGCGGGCAGACGAATCGTCGCTGAACTGACAGCACAGTGAGTCCGTTTGCTCTCGCCGCCAACACGTTACGACTCACGGGAAGAACCTGTGGCGAACAATTCGCACAATGCGCTGTCGCTTGAAGGCGAGGCTCTTGAATAAAAACAAGATTTGCGGTAACATCTTTCTTTCTGCCGCTGAGGTTTTGTCGGCAGAAACGACTGCCAGCTTTTCGCTTCCAGGTTTCCGATCCATGCATTGGCTGTGGATGATTTAGTAAGTGCCTTGTAGCTACTGTTTTCATTCTTGAGCTTTCCGCGCACTTTTTCACACGCGCGAGGTTTTGCCCCAGTAAACAGGCGACTCCGTTTGCCTTGCCAACTTCTCAGCCTAGCTCTATTCACCTGCAAAAGGTGGAATTCGTCATCGTCTTTTGTTCCTCAACATTTATTTACGGCTTCGCGCCGCCATCTTCTAGAACATCACCTGTTACATTTCGGCGCCAATCTCAGGGTTTGACAAGTAAATAGCAAACAAAATGTAAACACCAAACAAATATTGATATGTCAACAGCAAAGAAAAATTGTAAACCCACTGACAACAGTGATTGAATACTGATGAGATGCCTCGTTCACAGACAAACGGGTTTGATTAAGCTTACGTTTTTTCTTAAAAGTTATGTTGTTTTCATGTTCATCAGCAGTGTTTCATGCTCAGGGATGTTTGTTTGGTATTTGCGACTGAGAAGGTCTTAGCTAGGAGGGTTAATTCCCCTCCCGATTCCAAAAAGTTGCACCACAAATTTTCAGGTTAATCAAGCCTTTCATGTATAAGCCAAGAAAAGACTTCAGTGCAAATCAGCGAAATGTGTGTGTAATGAACTATACTCGTGATGAACTCTATATGTGTGTAATGAACTATACTCGTGATGAACTATATATGTGTGTAATGAACTATACTCAGTGGCGGGATTCAAATTTTTTAAGAACAGGCTCTCTCACTCCAGGACTCACTAACAACAGGTCTTTGAGAGGTTTGCCAAAACAAGTTAAAGTATAAGGTGTTCATGGGGAAAAAATTGAGAACCTCTGGCCAGGGTCCCGACATGGGGAAGTGCCGCGCCGGGGCGAGTCGAAAAGTGCCGCCCCACTAGCTTCAGGTTCATTCCTGAAAGACTATTTGCTATTCCTTCTTTTCACCAAAAGTGCCCCCCCCGAAAAGTGCCGCCCCGGGGCATTGCTCCCCCTGCCCCCCCTTGTCCGGGCCCTGCCTCTGACTTAAGCCAACAACCGGTTCTCGGGATTAAAGAAATTCTGAGAACAGGTTCTTGCGAACCGGTGCGGACCGGTCGAATCCCATCACTGACTCTACTACTTCAGTATTTAGTCGAAGCTGATCGCAGAGGTGTGAGATGTACCGATCGTCATTGATCATTCAAACGTGCATACTTAAAAGCTCTAGGTTTTCTGTATGTTTTCGAGGAATCAGCCGACTGTGCTCTGCTTTCATTTTTTTGGGATGATTCAAATTTGCACATATCTAAATTCAAGTAAGTGCTCTCCACAATGGGGGTAAGGAAGGAATCGATTTCACGTAAAATTGCGCATCTTCCCCAGTCCTGAAATTTGCAAGCAAAGCTTACGGGTGAAAAGTTTAAAGGCTAAAGTAAGAGCAGAGAAAGCAAACAGACGGCTGACTTCTACCCAAGGATTAAGCCCGTCCAGAAGTTGGTTATCACAAAGTCTAAACTTGTACCTAACCGCTTGTAATCACAAACTGTTAGCAAAAACGTAAAAACAAAGAGTGACACGTTTCCCAACCGCTGCTGGGGCATCGGCTTACTGTGTATCCCACCTGTTGCTGATGGAAGCTTCATTTCAAGACTATCGCAAAAATTCTTTTTTGATAACACTGGCGTGCCAGAAATAAAATTCATCCCTAGCTGCAGTCTTAGCCTTATAGCCCGTAGCCTAACATGAAATTAGTAGATTTTTTATTTTTTACAGTTCTAAAACTCAGTGTGTGAATATGGCGGTGACAGACATTGTATATGCCTTGAAGCTCAAACATTGGCTATGAAGCAATTCAATTTCAAACTCTTCTTTGTTACGCCATAGTTAGTTATTGTTTAACAACAACAGCATTCATCTCGATATTCGATTATGATGATTAAACAAGTATTGTGACGGTTCAATGACAAATATGTAGAGCAGGAGTGGGCAATTAATTTGGCTCGGGGGACATTTTGATAATAAGGCCTCGTTTACCGGAGGGCCTTACCTTATAGTTTAATCGTAAAATAAATGAATAAACCAAAACAATAATGGTACGCAGAAAAGGTTTTGTTATAATTACTCTTGTGTGAATACACTTTATCCAGCGCAAGCAATTCAGTGAGACAATTCTCGGTTCAAGTCGGCTTCAACACTAACATTTACTGCATAAGTTGGAGAAATTTCAGATTTGAAGATTTTCCCGAATGCTTCCGCGGGCCACTGAAAACGCTGTGGCGGGCCACACGTGGCCAGCGGGCCGCTAATTGCCCACCCCTGCGCTAGGTCATATTTCACGATATTAACAAGTCTATGTTGGATTTTATAGGGTTAATCATAGCAAATTAATCTTCAAAACAACGGAAAATCACCATGCAGGAGAGACGTTTCTGTTGGCCCCACAGTTGCCTCCCACTTTTTAAATTCTAGAACCGCCACTGCATTTTAGTATTTCGATGGATTTGGATTTCATAATTTCTGCCGAACCGAATTTGGATTTAATACTTTGTTTGAAACTTTTTCGCAATTTTCAGACTTGTTTCGGGAATGATATCACTTTATTTAATCTCTGAAGTTTGATTCGGTGGACTTTCTCACATCCGTCGGAATTGTAGCCTACATTATGTTTGTTTATATCTTGAGCCTTGACTATGTCCAGTGATACAAGCCTGTTCTCCTTTGTATCATGCCATCAAAGTTATAGAATTGCTCTGAGTTTCACTGACCCAGTCCCTTTTCTTGACTCATAATTGTTATGACAAAGTGATACCTACTACCGAGTAGTAACGTTTAGCACAGTTCATCATTGTTTGTATGCGTCGTCCAGCCTAGTGCTAATGCGTCGCTTGTGCTGCATAATGTACCTCTCAATCTTTATGGTTTGATATCGTGCAGTCTATAACTGAGCGTCTTGTATTTGCTGCCAATAATGATTTCTTTGAAGTCTTTGAAGTGTCAACTATTATAGTATGGTGAACCAAAGGCAGAGCATATGTCAACTTGGATTAGTTTCCAAACTATTTCTTTGTGTTTGAATCTTTACATTTGATTGCATATGGCCTAATAACAGTAAAAGACTTTTGGATTTAATCAGGATTTGGATTTTAAAACTGTCACCCCTTGGATTTTGAGTGAATTTTTAAACGAAGCAGTTGGATTGGATTTGGATTTTAAACATATAAATCCGTTCATCCATCTCCATGGCCAAGGAAGGGCTCTCCATTCTTGGATGGTGGAACCAGTTCCTGATTTACTATGGCGATTCGAAAGGTCTTATGTGATGAAGTTGAGCTCTTGGATGCCAATCACAGCTTTGCTCGCATGCGACACCCGATGGCAGAGAATCCACGGTATCAAGGACTGGTTTAGCACGATCCCCAAATCGGGGAAAGGACAACAGACCCGCAAATGACTACAAGCAGCCGCCTTACACGTCTACCGCCGACAACACTATTGCAGATGAAATTCGCACGACCAACCAGACGGAGCTACCAACCAGACGGAGCTACCAACCACGACCAACCAGACGGAGCTACCAACCACGACCAACCAGACGGAGCTGCGCAGCAATGACTTGCGCGAATTAACAAACGGAGAGAAGAGTTCTTCAAACTTTTCAGAAGGTTTGCTGAAGTTGAACCGCGAACGGAAACCCCCTGAACAACTTGGGGATTGGGATTAGACATTTCATCTTATTGGTTACGTGCGAATGTTGTTTATTTCGTCATCTATGTTAGCCGCAGCTTTATTCTAAACGTAGTGGGGAGAAATGTGATGATTGGCTGCGTGAGCCCTCAGGCTCTGGGCTTTGATTGGCTGCGCGTCGTTTATTTGCACACCTTACTGACCAACCGTTGATGCTGCGTTCAGTGCAATTCATACTACCTGTCGCGTGTTTTGTGTATCTTGTCTTAAACGCACTTGGTTTCTTTAGAACAGAGTCTCCAAACTTTGTTGTCCGAGGGCCACATACTGTAAGCTACATATACAACAGTTCGAGGGCCGGGGACATCTTACGTAATGTGATTGTTTCGGTATGTGCCACATTCTGCCAAATCAACAAATTTTTCGTAGGTACGGAATTATTTTTCATCATTGACAATGACAAAGCCTTCGCGGGGAGGATGGAATGGCTTCGTGGGCCGCATTTGGGTCGCGGACCTTAGTTTGAAGACTCTGGTTTAGAAGAATCTAACTAGTGTTGCTAAGGGAATAATGCCTTTGTCAATGTGTACTTGCTGCCTAAGACATCACAGCAGTCATCACTCTACTTTTAAACATCGGGCACTTGTGATGTTGTTGATTGAAAACAAACTTTTGGAGCCCCAGTGGTCAGGTAGATGTCTTGAAAAAAATTCACGCTTTGAGTAACGCAAAGGTTTTGACTGTTGCACCGTGCATTGTGTTTCCACAAATTTGCAAGGACAACGATGGTTATGATATTACAAACATAGGTTCTGGATTTTTCAGACGACGATGAGCGTGAATTGTTTCGAGATTGGTCAAGCAGTCAGGCCTAATGAAAACCTTCTATTTTTGACAAGGCATCACGACAAATACCGATCGCCTCAAAATATTAAGTCTTGGTCTACATTGAAAAGTTGCATTTCTACATTCCTGGTGTGCGCACTTGGATCAAAGGATAAATACCGACGAACGTTGCATGGGTCTTACTTTGCATTGTAGTTGAGATTGCGACGTCATGAATGCCTGCGCATGCGATATTACTGCGTGCAATCGCGCGGCAACAAACAGGAAGCTCATTCAGAGCTCGAGTTAAAGGAGCAAAACGACCAAGTGGCAATAGAGAGTAATCTTGGCAAGTGATCTCTTTTGCTAGTTGAACTTGGTGGACATGTTGAATGTGGTTTCTGGTGGTTACCGAACCTCGTGGCAACGCAGTGTGAACGCAACATGATGTGGTTGACAAGCGTGTTAATGGTTATCAACGTTTAGTTACAGAGTATCGACCAATCAGTAAAGAATCCACACATGTTCGCAAGTCATGACGAAGCATCAATTTGCAAGTTGTCGGTAGTTCTAACTCTGGTAGGAGTGCAGCGAAGTTCGTGAATGGTGAACTCAAAAATGAGGCGCAATCTGCTGAAAAGCTGTATAAGGAGACTCGGTCAAAGTTTTTGAAAAACACCAAGCTGCGTTGGGCGCTCGCAAACGTGCTTAGTAATTAGAGGAAACATTGGAAGTGAGATTTCTTAGAAGCAAATTAATGTCGCGTAAAAACCTGGGAAAAGTGAAGAGATGAAAGATCTCACCAGCTATGCACTCGCCAATTGATCACGTGGAAAAGCCATGCATTTCTTTCTTGCTTGACTGTTCTTCACTGAGAGATTGAGGCGCGAAGCGAGACATAATGTCAAACACGTTTATTATTCAAAGAAGGCTATGACGGGAATAACATACAATTAGAAAATAATGTCGTCACAAAAGTATTTACAAAACATGTGCATGAATAACTGCTGTAAACTTCGTGGATGCACGAAATATTTGTATTCATGAACACATGAACTTTATGAATACATGAAGTATTGCTTATGCACTCTGCCAACGCTCTCAATCATACGGTGTGTTGTTTCAACGTTAAATGAACCCGTTGCCTTGCTCAATGAAGCGTCAGCTAGTTTTGAAAATCATGCGAATGCATTTATCTGAGAACGACATATTTTATAGTTTTCATCATTGCAGCTGTTTGTGTTGGTATTTATTCAATTTATGTTCCATCTGTAGTAAGTTTTCAAGTTCCAGTGAACGCAATTATTTCAGATAGAAATCATTTCAAGGGTATAATTGTCGCAGTTGGTGTTGTGATATATTTACTTCAGTCATCGTTTTTTTGCTTTCACTGACTTTTGATGTTTCACTTTCTTTAGCATGGCTTATAGATTCAAGGACTGATGAAGCGTATTGCTGCGTGAAATTGATTTCCTATTAAAACTTTGCGATGCATTCATTGCTTGTCTCACATGTGGAGAGTAGTTGCTGGAATATAAAAAAGTTTCAAACAAGATAGAATTTGCAGCGAAATTCATTTTCAATGATGCACAAGAATACATAAGAAATGGCGAATATTTGTAGGTGGCTCATTGGCAGCTCGTATCACATGACGAACTGAAGATATTCATTCAATAAATATTATGAAGAGATCACTGTTACACTGTGCAGAAACATTTTGCACGTCATCATCAAGTTGAATAACACGCTTTAACTTTTAAAAGTAGAGAAGGAAACAAACTCATTAACAAACAGTAGTTGGGTATAATAATGTCCATTCTTGTTTTTTAACTACATTTCTCTGACAAAAATTAGTATCATGTGGAAGTTATGTGCAAGGTTTTATTCTCGGCTGCAATTGTTCCAGCGGTCATAGAAGTCTCCATGGATTCTTCTTTGTTGAATTTGTTTCAGTTCGGATTGTCATCTGGGCATTGCGCAGTCTGGATTGATGTTGGGTGTAAAGGTCACTAACAACACAGTGGCCCGCTGGCCATATTATCCTGCTGGCCATACTGGCCTGCTGGCCATCTGTAACCCGTGAAACCAATAGCGATGGTCAATGAAGGTTTCTTCTTAAAATGGCCACTTGCAGCAGTAGCGGGCGGAAAAACAAAAAGTAATGGCCTCCAACACCGAAAACTAACTCGTGATGAAAGACAGAGTTGGCTAGTAGCCACACTACGGTGGCCAGTGGGCCCCTTCAGCTACAGTAAGTTTTGCCTTCCTGGCTCAAACTTCTAGCTACGCCACTGCTGACAGATAATATAGGTGTGCGCGTAGAGGTTATGCTACGCAATGCGTTACGAATGCCCGATAAAGTGAAATGCATTCTGCGATACTGCAAGTGAAGTACATTCTCTTATCTGTGAACAGTTTCTTGCAACTCTGTAAGTCCCGCGCGCGCCAAACGTTTGGCGAAAGGATTTTCCCCAACGCTTTAAACCATAACCTGCCAGCCGATTGAGATACAGAGCTGTGGAAATCCTCAAACGATCCGGTAAGACTAATATCTTCGACTAAAAGAAAAATTTGCAGGTTTTTGATTTGAGGTTGTTTGGGGGTGACATATTAAGTGGAAGGATAGGTTTAGTCTTGTTTAGCCAAGGTTACCTGACCCTGGACTCCAAGCCAAGGGGCAATTTTTTGTTATTTTTTAGTGAAACTGGGCAAAAACCCGCACCTTTAGAGCCTTGATTGGCGCTCTGGCGTTTGTGGTTGGCAAATTGTGCGAAAAATCGTTAATTAATTTAATTAAACTCGCTAGGGGTATAATTTTTTTTGTTTTTGTTTTAAGGTCATAGCTCATAACTTCCTAATCACACAAGCTAGAAGGCCAATCAAGAACTCATAAACGATTCGGATTTTTGTCTGGTTTTATTTAAAAGAAGAAACAAAAAATCGCCCCTTGGGGGTTGGAGGGCAGGGTCAGGTAACCTTGGCCAAAAAAGCCTAAACCTATACCCCACTTAATATGTCACCCCCAAACAACCTCAAATAAAAAAACCTGCGCATTTTTCTTTTAATCGAAGGTTCTAATCTAACCGAACTCAACTGTACTGGCTACTAACTCTGCACATATTACGCCTGTGAAATTACGCCTGTGTAACGAAATTACGCCTGTGTAACGATGGATCAGAGTGATATTTTGAGGCTTTCCACAGCTCTCAACTCAATCGGCTGACGAGTTATGGTTGAAAGCGTTGGGGAAAATCCTTGCGCCAAAATTTCTCCGCGCACGGGACTCAAAGGTTGATGTCATTTTCATTGTGATCAATAGTTGTTTTTTTGCTTTTGTGAAATTGGGATCTGACACATTTCAAGACATGTTTCGACGGAATCAGGGCCGGATTAAATGAACGCCAGGCCCCGGGCAAAGTCGTGACCGTGAGGCTCCCTAAAAGCTTAGCGCAATTGTGTAGCGCAGGGGTTCCCAACCTGGGGTACATGTACCTCAGGTTGGGAACATTTGCCTATCTGAAGGGGTAGGTTTATTGTACAGCCGCAAGAAATTAACTGTGAGAAATACAAATGGAGTCTACCTTTATATTTCAAAAAATCTACAAGTTTAATAAAAATTCAGTTGATTTTTGTTATTTCACTCACCCTTTTTGTCATAAGCAATTTTAGCGGTACATTGTCAGAGAAAGGTTGGGAATCCCTGGGGTAGCGTTTAACATGCCCTCGTTTCAACTTTGCAGAAGCACCGGTCAAAATGTCAAAAGTTGTACGATTTGGTAGTCTACACTTCAGAGGCAATTGGGGTGACCCGGGGGCTTAACGAGGGGTGCAAAGAGGGCACAATTCCCCCCCGGGCGCCGAATCACTGAGGGGGTCGAAAAGTCTCAACAATGTCGCAAGTACTTTCTTCAATACAGTGAATTTTCTTCCGAAAGACTTCAGGTTCGAACATGGGGCGTCAAACTTGCTTCTTGCCCCGGGCGCCATCTAACCTATACGCCCCTGGGGTGACCATGTACGGCGGTTCGTATGTGGTTAATTTGTTCAAACAGAAAGTTTTACCACAAAAAAGCAATGTTCTTGCTACCGTGACACTACCTAATCTTTTTGTCACAGACTCTCTGACCATCTTCACTGCACAAATCGTCCATTCACATATGTATTGAGGAAAGATATGTCTAGCTCTCGCAGATCAAAAAGTAAGCCGTTTAGAAAAAATGTTCTTTACGAAGTATCACGCAAAAGCAACTTGAATCGTACTCTTTCACTGAAGGTTTGCGACGAGAGCTTTACAATAGTTCCACCTATTAACTGCTCCGTGCAGAGTTGTAAACGGGCCTTACTTTGAAGCTCGAACTCGGCCCGTGCCCGCTATTATTTTTAAAGTCCGATTTAAGTCGGAAAACCAAATTTTCCAAGTGAGTCAAGTTATGCACAACTGCGGGATATCAAAAAATGTAGCGTACGGTACAGCTGCAGATACACCGTTTTACCACACCCAAAATAGCAACCACCTTGACCAAAACATTGCAAGCACAAACTTGTAATGTTTCTCAAGAAAAAATGAAACTATCCACGATGGAGCTAGACAGATGCATAAAAGAAACTATCTAGGACAGGGGTTCCCAAACTGGTGGTACATTTGCCTATCTGAAGGGGCTAGCAATAGAAGGAAAAATATGTTTATACATTATTCACTTCAAATTATTTATATATATATGAATTTGTCCGAACCATTTCGTGTTACTAATGGGGTTAGACCAGGGGGAGTATTGCGTCCATATTTTTTTGCTGTATATTAAGATGATTTATCTCTTGAACTAAGCAACATTAAAGCTGGGTGTTATATTGGTGAAATGTAATCAACAAACTTGACTTTTGT
>JGI24159J19872_10009517_pt1 | contig 12733 bp, 5 predicted proteins | sample Ectturendosymbi4_FD_19872 | JGI IMG/M metagenome (IMG submission 19872)
GAAAGGTCATCGGTGGGCATGGGGGTCAGAAGAGGAAGCAGCTTTTCATCGGCTGAAGGAGCTCTTATCTGCAGCCGATGTGCTCGCTCATTTTGATTCATCCCTTCCATTAGGGGTCGCCTGCGATGCACCAGCNGTCGGGATTGGCTCTACCTTGTTTCATCGCTATTCTGACAGATGTGAACGAGCAATAGCCAACATTTAAGACGCTCACAGCAAGTCAGCGCAATTACAGCCAGATACAAAANGAANCATTGGCCATCATCTACGCGTTGAAGAAATTCTTCCAATATTTATATGGAAGAAAGTTTATTCTAGTGACGGACCACCAGCCTTTGGTGACCATGTTCGGACCAAATAAGCCGACTCTGGCTCTCGCTGCTCTATTTCTTCGACAATTCAACTACACCATCGAGAACCGCAAGACGTCAGAACACTCCAATGCTGATGTCCTCAGTCGATTGCCAGTAGGTGAAGATCCAGTNTTCGACAAACGAAAGTACCGACGANGTGGACACCATTTGTACCATTGCAACACTGAGTTTGCAAGTGGAACCAATCGACTCGGGTACATTGCGGAGTCTTCTTGAGATCCAACTTTGACGATGGTCATGCGATTCACGAGAGAAGGTTGGCCAGAGAAAAAAGACAGCGATGACCCAGCAGAGAAAATCCGCAAAATCGCCGACTCACTTAGTGTTTGTCATGGCTGTTTACTGTATGGAGCCCGGGTGGTGATTCCGAACAAGCTACGTCGTCAAGTGCTCGATCTTTTGCACGAATGCCATTTTGGCATCCAACGGAATGAAGCAGTTGGCAAAGACAGCCGTTTACTGGCCGAACATCGATTCCGACATTCTCGATCTATGNCGGCAATGTTCGACTTGCGCCAGGCATCAGTCTGAACCGTCGAAAAGCTGCTGTCCACCCGTGGATGTTACCTGAGAAGCCGTGGAGCACCTACATATTGATCATGCCATCAACTTTCTGGGTTTCAACTGGCTTGTGGTTACTGACACCTTTTCTAAGTATCCCTGCATCCATGTTGACTTCGCTGATACTGACTGCAAAAGATGAGTTGCAAGACTAACTGTGAAATTACCAGCGCACTCCGTTATCAACTGGTTACTCACCCAGCGAGTTGCTTAACGGACGTCAAATCCACACTAAAATTGACACCCTATCGCCTTCACCTGCCCATACTGCACAGGGCAAACAAGCCAAAGAAGCTACCAAGTCTCAACAGTCTGAGCGTCAGCTCCCCGTAACTCAAGTAGCGGTCATGTACAAGGTTGGCGATCCATGCTATGCCCATACTTTGGACCACGACACGATCGTGATCCTAGATGGGTGCCCGCCATTGTTGTCAAACGTTTTGGAACCCACAGTGTCAACGTGCGTGTGGTTCCGAGGTCCAGTCTGGAGACGCCACATAGATCAACTGCAACGACGTTACGTTTTGCCAGATGACACAGAACCTGGTGATACTCCCAGGTTGTCCGAAAGCAGAGAAGAGAACCCCTCTGTTTCAGAGCAGCTCCCGAGCGACACTTCGACAGCGACCACCGGGCAACTGCCGACGCCACAAAACGTTTGCCTGGAAGATGGACCAAGGCATCCTTGGCGATCAAAACGGCTGAGAAAACTTTGTAAACCTTGTTGTTGTTAACCTTACGATTTTTTTACCTCACAGGGGAGGTGTTAAGAGTGGTGTTTTCTCGAACTTTCCTTGGTGTAAGTTTGCCACAATCTACACGGCGCTGATTGCTACACTGTTTCTGCTGGCAAATGATTTATTCCACGCCGCGCGTTGATTTGTTTTGCGCGCTCTGTACCTCGTGGTCGGTCGCTAAATACTGTTGTCTTTGCCGGTAACTCATTCTATTCGATACGCGCTCCGCAGCTCTACATTACTGTACTCAAACCATAAGCAGAACAGTCTGCCTTGTTTGCCGTTATCTTCTCCGAATAAAGTACAGTGCATTTTGTACAAGGTGCTCTGAGATTTGAAACTCTGTCAGGGAAAAACACAACGGCTATTATATCTAATTAGGGGATTATTTTTGTTTATTTAGGTCATAAGATTTGAAACTGGAATCCTAGAAAGTCAAAGCCTCAAAAGACTCAGATTCTAGCCTAGATTACAATAAAAACTTGAACGAAATACTATAATCTAGCAGTTTGGGCCCAGAGTCAGGTGGCAGGTAACCTGAGACTGACCCCACTTATGACATCACTCACAAAAAATCCGATACACAAAAAATTTTTTTTTTCAGTGCAGACTCAAAGACTCGACAAGTCTTTTGAGGTTTGGACAGCTCTCTAGCACAATAGCCTGGTGAGTTATGCAGTTGCTAAGGCACGCTACAAACCGGGATTTCATCTGAAACTACCAGCAGCTAAGGTGCTAATCAGGGGTGTAGTGGGGCGGGAACACATGAGAACGGCATTCCCACACCTTTTTCACACTTTGCTTTAAAATCAGTTGGAAGCTGTTTTAAAATCGCAAGTTTTTGGATGCGTTCCTACACCTCTTCTGTTAGCCCTTCAACCCTGGTGTGAATACACTTTGTTGTTGGAATAATTTTATCATAATGACAATAATAATATATTACAGGCCCATGGTCCATATGACAGATGCAAACATACAACACAAGAGCACAAAGAATGGTTAGCCACAGCGCATTACAGAATCGGTGTTTGCACATGACCAACACTGATGGGAGCAAAACATTTTAACACTTTGGCGTCTGGCCGAAATCGGGAATTCTCAAGCCAAAACAACCGGATTACACGTGACTTTGCGCAGGAATTACTCTGGTCCTGTTCGGGTTACGGACCTGGCCGAAGTGTCAAAAGACACAGCAAGTCTTCTAGTCTGCACTCGAAAAAAAATTTTTGGTTAAGGGCCGGATTTTTCGTGAGTGACGTCATAAGTGGAAGACTTTTGGGCCACCTTGACCCACTTTACCTGGCCCTGGGCCCAAACCGTTAGAGTATTTCGCTGAAGTTTTTATTGGAAACTAGGCTACAATCCGAGCCTTTACTATTTTGGATGATTTGCTGGGGTTTCGGGTTCAAAAGTTATGATCTAAAGTAAAAAAAATCTTTGACTAATTGGCTAATTAGATAATTAATTAATTTGTTTGTTTCAGATCATAACTTTTGAACCAGAAACACTAGAAAGTCTATCAAAGGCTTAAAAGACTCGAGCCTAGTTTCCAATGAAAACTTCAGTGAAATACTTTAGCATAGCGGTTGGGCCCTAGGCCAGGTAACATGAGCCAAATGACCCAAAAACTACTTCACTTATGACGTCACTCACAAAAAATCCACAACCCCCAATCAAAAAATTTTTTTCAAGTGCAGACGAGAAAACTGGTCGATCCGTTTGGGCTCTTGAACAGCTCTCTAGCGCAACCGGCGGAGGAGCTATGGCGTTGGTAAGACAACCAAAAACTGCTGGTTTTAGGCCGAAATCTAGGTACAACACGATATATTCGCACACCGGCTCTCAAAGTATCAACAGCGCCCCAACTGTAGCATCATGCACCCATCATAATGCAGGGATCCAGTGGTGTGAGAGAAATGAAGGCATTCTAACATCAAAACTTTGAGGTAAACAGCTAGCAGAGAAAAAGAAAAAAGTGAAGGATTAGTCAAATGGGAGTGCACAGTGGTGCATAGAGGCATGCAAACTGTTCCGATCAAGGTTTCAAATAGTGTGTCATGCATTTATCATGAGATCGATAGCCAATTAATTTTCCTGAACTTTAAAGCAGGATTTGGCAACTGGCGTTTTACCCGTTGTATTGCTTTTATTTTGTATGCTTGGTTTCTACATATTGCACACAGGATTTTTTTCACTATACAAAAACAATACAGACGAATCCAGTTAATCATATTCCGGTTAAACGCACAAACCGCTTTATCGTATATGATTTCAGAATCCCAAACCAAAACAACCCCTATGTGAAGAAAACTGTCTGGTTAATCGCATAATGGTTAGTCACAAAAACCAGATAACCGAATGGAATTTTTCTTTCGATTTGCAGATTTACATCAGTTAATCGCATAAATCTTTCGACAACTTTGTATTTTACCATGTTCAGGCTAGTAAATACATCAGCATATTGTGCACAACTAATGAGACCAAATAAATCGACCAGTCAGGGTCGAAAACTGCAGTGCCATTAAAGCGGTTCAGCAACTATCACCACGATCGCTGGAAAACAATTGCTATGTTTGGAAGAGGTGCTAAAATTGACACCGCTTGTTCAACTTCCCGCTGTGATTGTGCAGATTAAACTAATTAGACTAAAGCTTTGGTAACTACTGTAAATGGCACTACAGAACAAAAAATTCCTGTGCGGCAAACATGTAAACTACATTATTTCTTTGATTGTGAGCTATTCTTGATCGCAAGGCACATAAAATGTTCTTAAAAAATTGATGCGAGCTATCTCTGAACATAACCCGCCGTCAACATAAACATCTGAAAAGCGTGAGAAAGACTGAAACAATCTCCCACTAGAATTATCGCCACAGCAGGAGTTCATTTGGCTGACTTGCACCGATTGTTGGCAGTGAACTGCAGTTGAGGCTGTTGCGATAAAACAAATTTATAACGATAAGAATATCCTTTACACCACAAAAGTTATAGCGATCGGCTCGAAACTACCAAACAAAAATGGCACCTGGCTGCAAACATGTGCTTAGAAGTAGAGCTCAGTGGTAAACTTGTGGTTATTTGTTGGATGAGGATAATCGCATATTCCGGTTAAACGCATACAAAAGCTTGGTAAATTGCTTATGCAGTTAACCGGATTCGTCTGTACTGATGAGATGTGAACACTGAAACAATGCACCAACAACTATTGCAGTTGGTCGTCATCATACAGAGTGTTGAATAATTGAGGAAAAATGAAGATTTGTAAAAAGCATCAGACATTTCAATCGATTGGATAAAAGTTAGATGAATATGTGTAGCGTATAAAAAATCGATACAAATGGTTTCTTAGCAAGGCATCAAATGTCCTGACACAACACCTAACCTGGTGTGGGCAAGCACTTACATTTCTGGGTATGTAATGCATGATTTGGTAGGCATTATTATATGCAACATGTAAGTGCTTCATGCTAGTCTGTGTGTAGTTGCTCCACAATTGGCAAGCATACATTGGCATGCAATAGAGTGCTTTTACTATAGGAGAGTGCTGATCGAAAGTGCGTCCGAGTTTGTTTGCTGCATAGTTCGAAAGCCACGTTCGAATCAGCTGCTTTTTGCGCACCGCTTGAATTAACCCGGCAGCCAAGGTGTTAAGGAATGTAATAGTTTCATAAAAATTTATCAAGTTACATTTATTTTGTCAGGCAAAAAACTGCACAATTGTAGCCAGTAGACACTTACTCTCAAAATCAAGAAATATATCCTCTAAGGCTTCTTCTTTACATTGCAAAACCCGAAGTAGATTCCCCATCCCTCAGTGAACTGTAAAAATTGTGAAGACAACTAAATTTAGCCAAGCCAACAATTGCTGCATCGTAGAAAAACAGAGCCTTTATTAAGATCACATAATGGTGTGAAACCAATGTTTTCTATTTTAAAAAGCATCTGTGAAACAGTTAAAATACTGTAACAGCAAAACAAAAATCTGGATAAAGAATTGTTTTGTTTTTTAAGCAATGATTTTTGCTAGTGAAACAACAATTTCTATAATTTGCACTATGATCACATTACTTTCATAAGAAGCAATGTTGGCTTATTGAATAAGTATATAAAATTACCTTGTGATTCTCTACTCCTACTAAAACTGAGACATTCAACCACCTTCCAAGTATTGCTAAAGGTTGTGTCTTTGTGCTTTAGAATACACTCCACATTCTACATTCCAACAATTAAGATATCCACTGCAAGAATAAGAAAAACAGCATTGAGTTAATGAGAAGTTAGACACAAATGCATTGCTTTTAAGGCATACATTAGATAACTAATTTGTTGCTTTTAGGCCATAACTTTTGAACCAGAAATGCTAGAAAGCCAATCAAAGGCTCAAAAGACTTGGTTGAAAGCCTAGTTTCCCATAAAAACTTGAATGAAATACTTCCCTCTTATTGTTGGGCCCAGGGCTAGGTTACCTCAGCCAAAAACCTACCCCACTTATTTCTGACGTCACTCACAAAAAAACAAAAAAAATTATTTTCATTGCAGACTCAAAGACTTGCTGCATCTTTTAAGGGTTTGAACAATTCTCTAGCACAATTGACTAGCAAGTTATGGAGTTGCTAAGCGACGTTACAATAGTTGCTCATGCAGAATTTCTAGGTACGATATATTTGTGCACAGGCAGCGAATGCATTAACTAGCAAACATTTAAAAAAAAAACTCATACAGATGAATCAAGGTAATCGCATTGCCAATTTGTCAAGCTCTTTTGTGTGTTCAACCAGAATATGTAATTATCCATATCAGACTAGTATCCGCAAGTTTACCACCTTATGTTATTTCTGCCAACATGCTTGCTACCTAATCTTGCCATATCTGGTAGCTTAACCCCGAACACAGTTATTTCCAGAATTGTACCATACAAAACTGCTTCTAGATATTCTAAAATCTCCTGGTCCTAATATTTTAAATTCTGAAATCCTGCAGTGTTCAGCAAACCAATGGTCATCTATTGAAACGTAAACTTAAAGTGGTTGTGGGACTGTGCATTGCTGCTTGCATTTGATCTTTAACGTGCAAACTCTATGCGTGACATAATAGGCCTAGTCTGTATCAGTTGAATGTTTCCTGCACTTGTAGCCATTATTCTTCTACTTGATGTCAACTGTGTAATGCAATTGAGAACAAATTTGTGTCTGTCAACTGTTGTGTACTTTTCCTTGAGATTAGACAGTAACCTTAACACTTTCCCTGCTGATTGAAGTGGCATGCCAAATGTTCCCTACCAGTAAATTTTTCGGCAATTGTCCTCAAAGTTCTTGCACGTCAGCTTTTGAAAAATCGCCCAAGCGCAAACATTCACACTACTGTTGTGTGTGAAATGTGCGAGCTCATGAGTTAATCTGGCGCTTTTCACAGCTAAAACGTTGACTTGCTGATTTGCCTATACCAGCTATGTCCAAACTGCGGCCTGCTCGTAGCCCAGTTTAGGTGTTCACTGCAGTAAAAGTGTCTTACATACTAACAACCAGGCTTTATTTTGATAATCTTATATCTCACATTGTTAATGCAGGTGGTCCTCAGTAGGCTACCAATGCAATTAGGATTCAAACACTTTCAGTACATAAGCTTTAAAGCTAAATTTAGTTTGCTAAGATCAAACTAAGCCGTTCAATTTGCAGCCCTCATTAATATGTNATTCAATGTGTGACCCTGGTCGCTCTGAACAACTGAAGCATCACTTTGAACAACTGAGTCAAGCACAAAAGGAAGATGATAATNTGNGGCATTAAACTAATGGGAAAGCAAAAGTGTTTCCCCACAAAATTTTCTTCCCTACGGTTAGTGTCTACACTAAATGTAAGGAAATAGAGAAGACAGGGAGAAGACTTTCCCCACATTCAGGTTCAGCACTAAAATAAATGTAGGGAAATAGGGAAGGCAGTGCGAAGACTTTCCCTATGTTTAGATCCAGCACTAATTGTAGGGAAATAGGAAAGGATGGGCGAAGACTTTCCCTACATTTAGTGCTGGCTCTAAATGTAGGGAAAGTCTTCGCCCTGCCTTCCCTATTCCCTACATTTAGTGCTGGATCTAAACATAGGGAAGTCTTCGCCCCGCCTTCCTTATTTTCCTACATTTAGTGCTGGCTCTAAACATAGGGAAAGTCTTCGCCCTGCCTTCCCTATTTCCCTACACTTAGTGTAGATCTGAAACGTAGAGAAAGTCTTCGCCCCACTTTCCCTATTTTCCTACATTTAGTGCTGGCTCTAAACGTAGGGAAAGTCTTCGCCCCGCCTTCCCTTTATCCCTACATTTAGTGCTGGCTCTAAACGTAGGGAAAGTCTTCGCCCCGCCTTCCCTATTTCCCTACATTTGGTTCTGAACCTGAACGCAGGGAATGTCTTCGCTTTGCTTTCCCTATCTCCCTACATTTTGTGCTAAACCTGAACGTACGAAAAGTCTTCGCCTTGCTTTCCTTATTTCCCTACATTTAGTGCTGAAACTGAACGTAAGGAAAGTTTTCGCCCTACCTTCCCTATATTTAGTATAGACAGTAAATGTAGGGAAGATAATTTTCTGGGGAAACACTTTCCTACGTCTCTTTTTCCCTACAATTAGGGTTGCCCCGGGCAGAGTTTCATTTTAGCTGGGTTTATACTTTCTCTGCCACGCCCAGATCCTTGCGGATCTGAGCAACCCATCCACTGAGATAGGCCGGTTGCGACCCAGAACCCCCGTGCAACTGTGTTGATCATCCAGCAGCTCCTTCCCACATATATACAACACCATGAGTTGAAACTGGACAGTGACAAAGCTAATTTAACTGTTGAGGGGCATCGACTTGATAACCTTCCGGTTCCTTCAATGCCCTAGCGTCCTTGCACTAATTTGTGTTTTTTCTAGCTGAATATTAATTATCGCCAAATAAAATCAACTCAACAACTCAACTGAACGCTCAATAAGTAACTTTCAACACCGTCTGAATATCATTCTACAGATTGGGTAGTTCTACAGGTCGGAATGGTTAAAAAACGATTTCGCCACCATCAAACTGGCCACAACAGCCAACGTTTTCAACATGATACTCTTCTGGAATGACATTACATGTGTAGCTAGAGCACAAGCCACAATTACAGCTTACATTACAGAATGCTGATACCAAAAACTAGCATTTTTTAACTGGAACATTTTGTGTTTGTTCTAGAAAATTGGTTAGTTATTACAACCATAGAGTAGTCACAGACAGTCTATCGATGCTAATTCTTAAAGCTGACTTTTGCATCTTTGGCTTTGTATATGATGAAGCAATAAGTATAATTCAGTGTAGTAGGCAGCAGTGATGTAGTCGAGACTGTAAACTGGTTAAAATTACAAGACAAGACCAAGACTTCATCAAAAACTCTTGACTCTGAGACTTGAAGTTCGAGGCCGATACCAAGACTTTATAATTTGTGCATTGATTTTGCCAAAATTTTTTTTAAATGTCGTTATCGCTTCTGACTTGAATTTTTTCAAATTTCTGGCATTTTTCCGACATGTTTTGATTATTTCTTACCTGCAAACACAACAAACAAAAAATCGTTTAACTGTAAAAATTTAAATAAACCGTTTCTTTGCAATATTCGAATTCTCACGACCTGAAACCTTCGAGACCAAGAGGCAAGACCAAGATGAGAACCGAAACCTTTGAGACCGAGACTCGCAAAAATAGGTCTCAAGACAGTATCGAGACCGAGACCAAGTCTCGAGACTCCATCACAGGTAGGCACCACAAAAATCTCAATAATTAGAGCTACAGTATTTTCTAAAGACAATTGTCACAATGAATGCTGCAGATCTTCTGTTGCAGAATGAGAAAGTAACAGAATATGCAAAAAAGTTTTACCACAATCAAGTTTATAGCAAAAATGCTTTACTCGCGCCCAAACCAGCACCCACTGACAAGCGCACTCCAGTTACTACGCACTCGCGCCCAAAAAATGCATGCACAGATTGCTCATTCAACAGCAACTTTTAGCATCGTCTGAATATCGTTCTACAGGTTGGATCGGTTAAACACCGATTTCAACACTACCGAACTGGTCGCAACAATCAACGTTTGAAACACGAATGACGAAACGCAATGCCGACAATCACAATTCAAACACTGCACCACTAGCAAATTCCACACGGTTTATACCTGTGGTTCTCAACCACTTTTGAGAAATCACTGCTTTGGTATTTTTACCATTAGATTAGATGGTATTCGCATTGATGAGCAACACAAAAATGAGTAAAACTCTAGATCAGGGGTCACCAACCTTTTTGTAACTGCGAGCTACTTCTTGTGTGCCGATTAATGCGAAGGGCTACTAGTTTGAAACACGCATCTGAAATAAAAATTTTGCTTCATTTACCTCCAATTACTTTAATATTGATACTCGTTAATGTGAAGACACTGATCATCCTAATGTTATTTTTAGAACATGCGACGACTGGTCACCTCGGTAAAGTGCCCGACTTTTCCAGCAGCACTTTTTTCAATGGATGGGAGGTTCGCGGGAAAAATTGAACAGCCTCAAAAATGCAAAAAATGAGTTGATACGACAAAATAAACGCAAGCAAATGAAAGAACAAGTTCTGAACATAACATCCAAAGCAAAAAAATGCAAATATGTTGTATCAAGCTCATGAAAATTGTTCAAAGCAAGTAAGTTTTAGAAAATTAGTGATAATTCAACGAAAAATCAAAATACTTTCCGAAGGGGTTATAATGGTAAATTTTATATCAAAATCTTCGGAATTTATCCAACTACTGATCTGTGAAAAAATCGCGGGGGTTATTTTTGTTTAAACGAAATGAGAAGAAAAATTGCAAAGGCACTCTAACACCACATATGCCTTTCGCTGACAGATTCTCGTGTTGCACGACTATCGATTTCAATTCAATATTACATAACTTTCCAAGGGGGTTATGATGATAAATTTTGTATCAAAATTTTCGGAATTTATCCAACTATTGATCTGTGAAAAAATCGCGGGAGTTATTTTTGTTTAAACGAAATGAGAAGAAAAATTGCAAAGGCACTCCAACACCACATATGCCTTTCGCTGCCAGATTCTCGTGTTGCGCGACTATCGATTTCAATTCAATATTAAAATACTTTCCGAGGGGGTTATCATAACAAATTTATATGCAAATCTTTGGAATTTGTCCAAGTATTGATCGGTGAAAAAATTGCGGGGGTTAATTTTGTTTGAACGAAATGAGAAAATAATCGCAAAGGTACTTTAACACCAAAATGCCTTTCGCTGCCAGATTCCCGTGTTGCGCGACTATCGATTTCAATTCAACATTTGAATACTTTCTGAGGGGCTATGATGATAAATTTTATATCAAAATCTTCGGAATTTATCTAACTATTGATCGGTGAAAAAATAGTTTCTATCGAAATTTTGCCGAAAGTTCTATCAATCACTGACCTGTTCTTAGACCTGCCCACATTAATTTCTCTTTATTTAGAACTGATAAAGCGTTTTGTTTCTTCCATTATCTTACACCATCATTGAAAGCTGATGTCGATCTGAAACAAGCCTTATGTACTTCTGCAATTGCATGAAATTACTGCTTTCCCGATCACCAAGTATCAGTTTTATATACTGGCTTGCAATCACAAATGCATACTGATTATATTTGTGCATTTCGTGTAAAAGATGCATGCACATGCATTTTCTGTTTTCACCAAACCCTATGAAACTTGGTCTTATCGGTATGCTGAGTGCTTCTCTGCATTAGATCATGATCGAAGAAAATCATGTTATTTATCTGTGAAAACACTGATATAGAACAGTTTGCAAGTAGATATCAACAGTTTTAAATCTGTACAACAGTTTGGAAATGCATTGTGGTTCACTGCAGCTTCTAGCGTTGACGACGAATCTTTCCATGACGAGGCTTTTGCGGTGCGTCTTTTTGTACTTTTGCTCCTGTAGATCACTCCAAGCAGGCCAGCATTATGCCAGTGCAACCGATGCAGCTGCATTGGGCCCGCACCTCTGGGGCCCTGCACCATGGTGTTTGGGTAGATTGTTCTGTTTTGCCAGATACACCTTGCGCTTGAGAATTCAGCAGAAACGTCATATAAGTTTCATTGTTAACAAAGAATGCTCTCGTCAGAACCAGAGAATTGCCTCTCGTACGTTAGCAAAGGTGCTCAATTCTCGTGTTAGTGCTTTGCTGTATATCTGCGCTCTACCACGATCTTAACACGGTTGACTGAACACAATGACGTCAAAAATCACTGCTCAGAGGGGCCCCGTGCCTAGGTCTTGCACTGGGCCCCGCACCTGCTAGGGTAAGCCCTGACTCCAAGTGCGGGAACTGTACTATAAGTTAAACGATTTTCAGCAACAAATAAGAACAAACGATATGGTGTACTGTAGACTATATTGTATGTCCTCACACAATGCACTATCGACACATCCCTGTGTGTCTGTGGACATGTTGCAATATTGTTATTAGCATACATGTTGCAATAGCATCCCAAAGTTTGTTGTGCCCAGAAGAATTGTTGTAAACATATAACAAAAACAAAAATCATGCCCTCCTAAAAATATATGATTCTGCCCCAAACCTTTAAATCTGGCCACGGGCCTGTGTACTTTACCAAAGACATGCAGACGTATTGAGAAACAAAAGCACTGCAGGTAATTAGTGAGAAATTTTTAAGAAAGTCTTTCCAAGTAATGTATAAAAATGGAGAATACTCTGCCCATAACTTGTACCTTTCAAATTGTACAACAAGGTCCTTGCCATCAACGTTCCCTCTAAGAGCTTGCTTAGTGTGCGCGGAATGGAAGGCCGTGTGAGCTCCAAAAAAAAGGTCTGTGACTTAGAAAATTCGAAAAAATAGAGAAGAGCACAAAATTTTGAACGAACACATAATTTATTTATACACTCACATGATAATAATTTTAAATCTTTTGATGCCTGACTTTTTGCTCTTTCCGCATAGTATACGCTTTGTGTAAGTCAACAGTTCTACCTGCATTTAAATACAATTTTATTCGCATAAGATGATCCAA
>JGI24159J19872_10009519_pt1 | contig 12732 bp, 8 predicted proteins | sample Ectturendosymbi4_FD_19872 | JGI IMG/M metagenome (IMG submission 19872)
AGATTGTGCAGAATGTTTTCCAACTCTTTGGTGAAAGAGTCATATTGGGGGGCTGGGTGCCTATAGATGACTGAAATTACTGTTTTTTTACCATTTAGTATAACTTCTAGCCATAAGCTTTCAGCCTCTGTCAATATTTCTGAAAGGTCATGGCGTACCACATATGAGAGATTGTCTTTGGATAGCTCTGTATCAATTCTTCATAGTTATTAGTTACATCTGCGACTATACGTAATCGTGGCATCTATATGTTCCATTGAATGCTCGTGGCTGCTCAGGCGCTCAAGAGCGTGTTTCCAGTCGTAGATTCTTTTTATGATAAGGAAATGCGCACATTTACTCGTATCCGCGAACATCAGTCTAAAAGTGAAACAATAACCACAAATTTGTCAAGGAGAAAAACAAAGCCAGCTTCTGTCAAATACCTCGCCGTTGTGGTTCTGGCGACGAGTAAGACTTGTGGTGCATTTCCGTGACGATTTTCTGTCTTTTTTGCGTTGCGCAATATCATGGTTTAAAAATAACTTTTTCATCACAATGTTGAAGAGATCCTGTTCCATTTTTCAACCAATATTTCCTCATTTTTCCGATATATTGGCTGACCAGGGACTGATATTGTTGCCTGAAGTGATAGAGTCAGCCATCCTGTCTATCGCGTTTTGCGATGATACAGGTTCACAAAGAAATGTCTCCGCTGGACTTCACTGCCAGCACTGTATAATAGTCACTTGAACATTTCTTGGTTTAGCTGCAACTTCTTCCTCTGTCATTTTTGCCTCTTTTGCCTTTTTACGTTTTTAGAACCACTTGGATAAGCTCTGCACTTGTATAGGTGACGATCCCACTTTCTTCTGTACATGTTTGTTTATTAATAAGCTCAATAGGGATGCCATATTTCCATCGCAAAAAGGGAGGGAAATTTACGACTGTCACTTACTTGAGTCTATTATCTACAGTACACTTAACAAGTCAAAATAACGAATAAGTCTGATGATACGTTTTAAGCATTGAAGTAAGACGCCTAGTGAATGCGATGTTTCAATAAAAACACACAAAACAAAATCCTTATTTGCTTGTCCTATTTAGCCCATGAATATTTTGCAGTTTTTTAAATTTCTTAAAAGAGCAGAATCGCCTTGAACAATGTGATGAAACTGATTGCATGAAACAGGTTTTAAATTGCCCAACAGCTTTAATAGTCGAGAAACTGGTTCAATTAGAAATATTTATCTGTTTCTTTTTGATTTGAGGCTGCATCCAGGAAAAAAACGTTCCACATTAATGTAATGAGTCATAACACGGAAGTAAAATTGTGCCATCTTTATCAGTTCGCTGAAGCATTCAGTGGTGTTGCAAGTTGCGAAATATTTTGCCCATCTTTCATGTTCCATCATTTTACAACGAATTGCATTTTTGGTTGATGTTTTTTTTGCACAAATTAAAACAAAGTTTGGTGTTGATCAAACAGTTTACTTTAGCTTCAACAGAAATGTTTCTCTCAAACAGATACTACTCACAAGGTTCAACGTTTTCCCTTTCAGTTGTTTGCAAAAAGAAGAATATAGTCAAAGCATTTAAATTCAGTAAATAAAGTGGTCCATTTAGCCAGGTGTGCAACACAAAACGTTTACAATGCAGATACATCTGATATGAATAACACACAGTCACGATCCTTGCCTTCTCTCAGTCTCTGAGTTTTCTTAGTGCTGATTTAACTTGGGTTGATATGTACATCTGATTGTCTCTATTGAATCCTTGATTTCACTTTGGCGAAACACGATACAAACCTCAACAAACCCTGCTTTTGACCTTTCCATATTCTGAGCTTGCTCATTAAAAGCAACCACAAATGACTGCAAATGTCTTAATCACTTAAATATAGTTTGCTCAGAGATTTCTAATAAAATGTTTTAGAACAACAGATGGCTTGACCATGAACATGAAGTATGAATGTAAAACTGGGTACAATTGAAGCATCCTTGACAAGCTAAAAGAAAGTGATAGCCACCTGGTTACGCTGTGAGAAATAAATTTATGGTACTGAATATCAACAAAGTCGCAATAGTCTTTTCGCTCTCTTTCGCGAACTTTGTAAATGCAACCACACCGCGTGATTCACTCAGCTTCGAAATCATTTAGTCGTTTTCTGAAATAGTGGATACATCTGACTATTTCATATTATTAACATTACGGATTATCTGTAATCACTAGAAACTACTAGACTATGCTATGTACAATGCACTGATCGTATCAAGGTTCACCAGTAAAGATAAGTACAGTATAATGGAGTACGCTGTCCGCACTTGTCCGCACTCTAATGCCAAAGTTATTGAGATACTGAAAAGAACCTACCACTGTTATGCAACGATTAATGTGTAAGCATTCCCGCCTTTCCAACCGAAAATTAACTCAACCCAAACATTAATTAATCAGATAGCTTGCAGGTTCTACTATAAACTACGCTACATCACCAGTTCGTATCTTGTTGCAGATGAGTAGGGACAGCTTACTGTTTGTAAATACAACATATCATAGCCAGTGGCGTAACCGACAGGGGGCAGAGGGGCAAACTTCACCACCCGTCAAATTAAATGTGAAAAGGGGATCCCCACCTAACTTATATTTTGGTTTTAGTATTGTTTTTTTTTGCGTTTTTCAGATTATTTTCCGGTGATTTAGGGTTTTAGTATAGCCATCCACATCCGCATTCATCATCATTTCTCTTTTTTTTCTGAGTGTTGGCTAGTGGGTCCCATTCAGTGCTCAGTGGGTATCTTTTATCTAAGTTTTCCACCCTGGCTCAAACCTCTAGTTAGGCCACTGATTATACCTATGTAAAATAGGAAATTTAAAAAGGAGGACATTCTGACATTGTTGAATGTCGTCGGATAATTTTTCATTTCTAATGAAAAAAGAGGACATTTACTCTGAAAAGAAGACATGCGGTAGCCCTATGCTTAACAATGCTACTCATGTGCGAACTGTGCAAATCTGACCAGGGCAGACGCAAAATCTACCAGAAACGTGTGGAGACGTAAGCTAATGCGTTCTACGTGGCTTTGCCTTGTATTCAATAGATTCAAAGTGTAATAGTTGTTTGGTCACAACATCGAGTAATATTCAAGTGAAATCCTGCCGTCTACTAGCCGACCGATAGTTAATTAACAGCGTCTACGAGCAAAATTTCCTCACTGAAAATGTCTAAGTGGCACGCACTTGACGCACATATGCCTAAACACATGAACATGATGGGGGGACTTGGGTCCGGGCCCCTTAACCCTCTAAATCCGGCGCTGGTTTTGGTTCATAATCGTCAATTCTTCCTCAAAGTATGTAGTGTGAAATTTTGCAATTATTTTTTGTGATCTTTGTTGAGGAGGAATTGGCATTGCTTGTAAGAGGAGAATATGAAACAAACTTTGAAAACCACTGGGCTAAATGATGAATTCACCCAAGGTGTGGCAGGGCAGAAAAGAGTTTGTACTTCATCGAAAACAGCATCATTTTGTGCTTTAAGTATCAACAGCTTTAAGACACCTGTTTTAAAACAAGTAGGGGAATGTGGGGCACAGTATGATTACGGGCAGAGTCGTCGTTTTTACTTGTTTAAAAAGGTTGAAATATTGAACTTTAAAACTTTCATGGTGATTTAGTCTTATACCATCCGTGGTACGAAAGTGAATTTTTCCTGGATATGCAGCCGTTGTTACGAGTTACAAGGCAAGTTGTGTTTGTGCTACCCGAAAGTAATTTACAAAATCGCATTTAGATTTGGGTTTTGTCGACGTTAATCAACATCTTCTGTTCTGAGTTTTTGTGAGGTTGTAGTCAGGGAAGTACAACATTATTTGATAATGCCATATTTTAAATCCTTTATTAGGTGAGATGGTACTTCATTTTAGTTTTTAAATAAGCATGGGGCACAGATGCCAAAAAAATTGGGCCGCTCAACACATTGCCACTAGGTCAGTCGAAACAAGGTGAAGGTTGAGGGGTCATATTGAAACACAACAATGAATAATTCTAATCTACGAGCATTTTTAGGTTTATTATGTGCTTAGAGGTACATTATATTGGTATGGTAAATCATGAATTTCAGTATACTGCATTGGTTTCATTTAATGTTTGCTAATCATACACATTTGCTTTGCCATGCAGTGATAGTGGGTAAGTTGAATGTGAAAACAGTAAAGGAGCAGTTAGCAAGTGCCTATTTTACATGGGATATCACGTGAACAATATGCAATGCATGCAGCCAAACTTTTATTGACCGGACGAATGTACCCTATACTGATGTCGAGTGTGCCCTAGGCATGGGCACACTCGACAGAAAAATTCACCTTTTTTCATTGGTTGGGCGTTGTATTAATATTTTCGCATGATATTTTGTATGTAGCGTTGCTTTATTGTTTAACAAAATTTGAGCTTGTTTGGACTTGAATTAAAGTAGTAGTGGCTGAAATTGCAAAAAAGGGTGGACTGTACCCCACCTTACCCTAATATATTTCGAGGTTGCAATGCGTTTGAGGTAATTTCATAAGCATAAGTTTCTGTAGGGACGCACGGTCAGAGGGTATCTACAAAGGAATAAAGCTTATTTGAAAAAGTGTACATTTGTATTTGAAAAAAACATTTGTCCGTTTAAAAAATCAAAACTTTGTGTTTTTTTCATTAGGATTCAAGTACCAATGTGAGATATTTTGTATTCTGTATATGCAAAGTATAGTAGGATGACCTGTATTTGAAAACAACGACCAATCGAATAAAACAGACATTGAATCGGTACTTCTTGGAAAATAGTAGCTAGACATTTATGGAATACAAAGGCATAATTCTTTTGAATCCATTTTGCAAACGTCTGTTTTTTACAGGATCTTCGTACTTTGCCCATATCAAGTGCACCACGAGCGGTGCATCCACTTTCTTTGACCGGCAGACTTTGACAGAATGGCCTTGCAATGCGACTTTGCCTCAAATTGGAGCAGATACCGTAAGAGAGTATCACTGCTGAAACCATAGGAGCGTTGGGTATAAACCCTTTTCCACACCAACTGTTATATTTTTCCACCCAGTCGTGGTATTTGTTTTCAATGAACGTTTGTACATGAGTAAGTGAAATAAAGACGCCCCTTCCCCTTCTTCCAACATTTTACTTGTCTATCAGGTTTTATTCGATAGAACATGATTAAAAGGCTAATAAATTATGATTTCGAATTTTGTACTCCAAAGTAGCAATATTTCGTTGCAATTTATCGTTTCTATACAAAATTTAAGGCTATTATATTGTAAAATTTCTGACTGGGAAAGACAAATGGAACTTACTACCAAAAATATAATTTTAATAAATAGCACAAAAATGAACAAATAAATCTTTAGCGGCCTTTCGTAATTTTGTGCCATGTGCCTTTTAAAATTGAAGTAATATTAGCAAACACGGAAAATTGGTTGATTTGGTTGTTTCAAGGAAGCTTTCCGGATTTTTGAAGAAACTATTAATTCATGTTTTGCTCTTTTACAGACTTTCAATGGCTGACAGGTGACCCAATAATGCTTTGGCTCAATTTTACTGCTTTTCAGAATTTTCAAGATGTTAAAAACATTACTCATATACTCACCACTATCGAAATCGTTACCGAAATGCAGAAACGTACCTTGGATATCGATAGAAATGCAAGCGTCATTCAGGTATCAGCAGGCATAATTGGAAGGTTGGGTGAAGCTCTCAATCGCTCATATGTTCAGGTAAAAATGTACCGGTTTTGCTCTCGGGCTAGGGCCTGCTAAGTGTTTTTTTTTTCAAGTTTACGTGATTCATTCAATCTTTGTAGGTTGCTGATAAAAATGTGTGATGATATTAACTTTAGCCCCTTCTCAGCCACGTTCAGAAAATGTCATAACTAAAAAGAAGTTTAATATTCGCATTGGTCAACGGAATATTTTACTTTAATTCAATATCAGTTGGTGCAACTGGATGTAAAATTTCTGCCACAACTGTGATAATATTGATTAAACATCTAAAAGACTTGCAGTCAATACTATCACTAATCAGTTTGTGCACAGCGTCATCTTGCAGAAATCCATCTCAGGCACCTCAGGCTCCCAAAATACACTTCCACCAAACCGATTCTCCATAATGTATAGTCAACCAATTCAAATTAAGATTTTATTTACCCTTACTCTAACTCAGTGCTTCTCCACCTTTTTGATGTCGCGGCCCACTTTTCGCAGAGACTTTGATTTTGGGCCCACTTCACGAAAAATTTGTTTCAGAACTCATGACTAGGCATACCAATAACTTTTTTCAAAAAATAATTAAGTTATCTCGGAACATTTTTCGGCCCACCTGAAAGAGCTTAGCGGCCCATCGGTTGAGAATCGTTGCTCTAACTGACCTCTGGCAAATCAGAGTAAGTCCTTAATTACAAAGCGTTGGTTTTGGTTAAATAGCATTTTGTCTGTATATCCACCGCTGATGACGGAAACGAATAAAATTCTACCTCACTTATCGTAATAGGCGTAAGGGTATAAAAGATACGCTCAATGCAACTTAACAAGCGCTTTAAACAAGCATACCCATTCCTGTCTTAGCTAGTAAAGATTTTAGAAGCTCAGGGAGTAAAATTGAGAAGCAACCATAACATCAAAAATTTGTTACCTTATCAGGAGTAATTCTATAATTCGTTGCTTTGTTGAGTCAGAAACTTATAAACTGAATACATTTTCCACTTTCAAAAGATGATTTTCATGGTTTTAAATATGCTGATGTAAAACGATGCACATTTAAATTTCATGCACAAAATGCTTTAGTTTAATGGGAAACTGCGCCAAAGGTTTCTTTCTCTTCTCTACATACTCTTAGAATTGAAACTAATAAGGCCACGTGTTGAGTTTGTCAGCTATACAAAGCAAATTTTCGACGGTAGGTCAAGCATTCCCAGTTTCGTTTTTAGGACCAAAGTTATTGAAAAAAAACTGACAAAAACCTTTGTTATTGTTTGCGTTTGGTATAGCGATGTTACAGGTGTCATGAAGAACTTAGTTGTAGAACCTTTATGTTTGCAGCAAAAACATGTTTCATTTTTGGGAGCTTTCAATCACAGAAAAAAAAATTCTTATAATGCATCACATCGGAGTGTTGCACTTGAATGAAGAAATACCATATTGGTGCAACATTTAATTATTCCAACCTCAATAAACCTTGTCCAAGATTTTATTTTGCCAACTGATGTCATAAAACCAAGAGACTTGCTTGCAAAGACGATTTGGTTGTTTTTCTGATCCCATTATTTGCATTTTCTTGCGTGCAGGTCGAACCTTCAATTATGAACCAGTTAATACTCTGCGTCCAAAATATACACGACTTGGAAAACAACCAAAGTCAGTGGGTTCTGACCCCTGCTGAGAACTTGGGCATAGTAACTACCCTGGAAGTGTTTGCTGCCCATCTCAACCTTACGGAAGGAAACTCCTATAGATCAGTTACTAGAGCTTTGGAAGTTTTCGTAAGTGGTATTGGTGCATGTTTGCGCGACAGAATGAAAAGCATAAACTTTTGTTGAAAAATCTGTTTGTCACCTTTCATTGTTTTTATTTTTGGAATGTGAACAGTACTTTGTTGAACAAATATAACACAAGATGAAGCACCTGCAGGTAATAATCGCGATCACAATTCTTATGAATGAAGGTACAAAACTAGGTAGAATAAGTTGCGTATATATTTAGTTCCGAAGCGTATGATCTATCAAGCGCAGATTAAGCAACCACCCATTAATGTTGATATCGTCGGTCAAAGTCGCATAAGCGCTCACAGAGCAAGGTCAAACTAAGCAAGTTTGACAGCATTGCTGTGTACTTGTCATATGAAAATGTTTGCTTAGGACGCTTGCAGTTACATACCTTCAAGGAAAGTGAAATGACTCTCCCACCATTTGAAGACAATCAATCCACCGTGGGTTCAAGAACCTTATATTTTGTGTTCACTTGTTCACAAGTGGGCACAAAATATTTAATATCAGCAACTAACAGTCTTGTCCACGGGACATTTTTCTGTCCCAACCCATGGCAATTTGTCACTGTCCCGTCACTTGGGATTCTCACGAAACTAATAATCCGCAATAAATCATATAATGTGTATGTCTAATGTGTAGCGTGTTAAGAGCCATGGTTCACCCCAAAAACTTCCAAACGGGAGGCCCAATGAAAATTGAGGGAACTCTTTTAAAATGTCACGTAAAAAAGGCCCAACAAACTGATTTTGGGGGGCCTCGTATCACTGCGCCATGGCACGGAGCCTATTCAGCACTATTGTGTGAGCATGTTATAATGGCATTCAACTTAAGAAAATTTCTCCTATGACTTTAACTGTTAAATGCACAGTACCCACTAATTTCACAATGCATCAAACTGTTCAAAATTGGTCAAAATAATTTGTATTTGTTCCATATATCTACAAACTAAACTTTATTTCAAAACATTTGCTTGCATATTGGCGATGCATGTCGTACAATTTGTGGGCCACATATGCCTCCCTAAGTGTTAAGGCAAATATGCACTTTTAACAAGTCAAAATTTTCTTCAAACGTTCTAGGATACAAATGACAAACAGAAAGAAACTTCAACAAACAAAACACTCACAATTAGAATTGTTGGGTTGAGCAGTATTGTTTGTTTTTACATCTGACCCAATACGGGGCGGTGGCACCACCAGCGGCGGCACCCCTTATTGCTCTGAACATGTAAGCTTCTGGAGCTGCGTTGGTTTACATGCATACCAAAAAAGGCATTTTGATGATGTAGAGACAAATACAAAATGAGTGACAAAATCTGTTTATGAGTCATATTCTTTGAATACGTTTTTCCACTTTTTAGGCAGAGATGCACACAACAATTTTCACAAAATATAACAGTTTGGTTTTCCGGCATTTATATATGACTGCAAAGTGACACATCAAGTTTCACAATATATTTCACAGCCTGATTTTAGACTTGAATATGCTATATCAGTAACAGCCTACATCACCTAGTCCCTAGAGTAGCATGCAGCATCAAATAACTTGCAATTATGTGTTCTTTGCTTAGTTTAGTTATTGACGTTTATATATGAATGCAAAGAGGCCTTATATATCCAGCCTTAAGCCCGGCATTTTGTAGCTTAGTAGACCTACCATCCAGTTTTGTGTTTTCTGATACTTGGACTATCACAATGGTTGAAAATGCCTATCCGGACCACTGTCAAGCGAAAATGTAGCCAATCTATGTGCCCCGCTAGAAAACACCCTACAAAGTAAACCCAAAGTAATTGAAAAGTAGCCTGTGCTGCCTAAGTATCTTTCTAGCCATGGATTAATTTTTGGAAATCTCCTGAAGCAATAGTTACCCTAAGCTCAGAGGGACACATGTGTCCCATACATAAAACTTATAAAAACATAATAATACCTGCATAATTTCGAAAATGTCGGTCATAGTACAAAAAAAACATAAAATTAAAAAGCTTGTAATAATTTAAAAAAATATGTTTGTGATATAAAAATAGTGAACGTCTAAAAATGTGAAAATTTTTTATAAAATGTACAAATTCAAATGTCTATTATGTGTATTACAAAAATAATTTGAATAATTAAAACTTAAATACAATCCACACATGGATCAATTATTATTCACAACCATGTTTAGTTAACATACAGTCATGATAATTCCAGACGTTTGCTTATTTAAAATGGGACATATATGTCCTGTATACGTTAAGAGGTAAAATCACTAACGATGAGATATGGGAAATGTTTCACATCCATTGTCCCGTCGCATGGGGTCGGAAATACCCAATGGGATTCCTATTGAAATGGGATTCCTATCCAAAGGTTCAGCTCAAGAATTCCTGGGGAAAACCTGCAACCAGTTGCGCAAAGTTTATCAAAGTTTATCATGCAAGCTCCCACAGGTTCACCTCCAGCGTTTGACGCGAAAATCGCACAGAATCAAGCTACTGCAGTAATCACACCGTAAAAGTTAGAACACAGGTTGGACTACATTTGGCTATTTCCAAGAAGAAAACTCTATTCCTATCTTGATTACTGTTTTCCAAAACGCTGAGAGCAGATTTAACACCCATTTGGTAAGGTTCCTTGCGTCATCGACGCCGACCATGCAAATCGCCAATTCCTCTGCATTCTTTTCAGTAAAAGTTTAGGAGCCATGTCGGTAAGGCTTCCTGCGAAAGATACTGATAAACATAAAATTCGTTTAGTGTAAATGCACCATTTGATATTGGATGTGTGTATAAAATCCACTTTTTGCCGTATGTTGAATCTTTTGAAAGTTGTTTTAAATGAAATATTTCAAAAATCCACTTTGCTACTGCCAAGGCGAGTTAGAGCATGGCTAACGGTGTAGTTTCGTTGAAAGGTCTGAAGCAATATAGTGGACAACATAGTCAGTGGAATCGCCAGAGTCGTGTCATCTGGTGTGTGAAAGAAATTGTAATATATTTTAAAGATGTCTCATTCTTAGATTGCATTGTATAGTTAAAATTCTTAAAAGTGAAACAGCAGTAAATGCTCACCTTCACAAAATACAACTTAACAGAAAAACTCCGTGGGGTACCACTGGACCGCAAAGGAGCAAACCCACAAACTACGTCTTCCACCATGTTCGAAGTATCCTTAATTGACAATCTTCAAATTTTTCAAAGCATTATGGAGTAATACCAGTCTGAGAGGTCCACTTGGCATATTTTACGTTTGCATATTAACATACTCACAATTACTACTTGAAAGTGACAAAGTCGGTTGGCTGGAATCAGCACGAGGAAATTTTCTTAAATCTCAAATCCAAAACTTTTCAATTTTTTTTATCGAAACTACAAGTCTTTCCGCATCTTTGAGGGTTTGAACAATTCTCTAGCTCTATATGTCGTCACGTTATGATTGGATAAAATCATAGTCAATATAGTTGCTTTGCTGTCCTTAAAGGGTTAAGTTAATTTTGTGAAACTCAAGTCAACCTATCTTTCTGCTTCGGAGACGCCAGGACTTCGATAAACAAATTTAATCAGGCTCTAAGTTTTTAACGTGTTTTTATGTTTTTAGCGCCAGTAGAGCCTGATTAAATTTGTTCAAGTCAACCTAGTCAGAAAGGAAATTTATAGAAAGTTGTTTATATTCATGCAGATAACGACAAGGAATCTCCAGAAAAGTTCAAAAGGTGTGTCTTTTCAAACAAGTACGGCTTCACGCTATCTTTGCAATATTGATATCCAGACAAAAGCATTTGTTCCAGCCGGTGCATTGGCTGTTGCCGCTAAGCAGATTAACTCTGAAAATCCAATGATTTTCCATTTGGCGAAAGTTACTGCAAACGTCGCTTTTCTTCTCTTTGGAGATGCTACATTTTTCAGATCTTCCACTCAGCCGAGCACTACTAGAGCCAATGAGGTAAACACATTGACAAACAAAATGACAATGTGGCATATGTATTGCAAAGTGCGTTTAAAATGGTGCAAATGGTATTTTTCATTGTCATTACAATTAGAAGCATCTGAAATGAGATAACCAGATTAATTTTTTTTACAAGTAGTATGCATTAACAGTGAGTTTTAACGTTCAGTTGTACATTTACGGATGGGAGAAAGCAAAATATTTGATAATACTCTTGTACTATCACAACGCACTGGAGACTTGATCGAGGTAAAGACTTACTCCTTCGTTTCATGAACAGGTGGTGCAATGATGGATATTGTAAAAGAAAACATAACGCTAAGTTTTTCACCAGGTACTGTCAGCGCAAATAGGCTACCAGAAATTGAACAACTTGACGGAACCGTTCTTTTACCAACTTCCTTTGCGAACGTCAGCGGTATGTATTAAAGCTGCTGAAAAACACACAATTAAATAAAACGATTGTGCATAAGTTATTTAATGGTACACGCATACCGACACACAACTTCATACTAAATTATCTCATTTTTTTAAGTTCTCTCAATATGTCTTTAAGTCGTTGCGGACCACACAAATGTGGTTAGACCAAAACAAGTACACCTTGAAGAGAAGAATAACCATCAAAGTATATTCTTTCATATTTAAAATCAATCAGTGAAAAATTGTACATATACTGAACACGTTTGATAAAGTTGGTTTGTAGATGAAGTTAACTTGAACAAGGAATGCAGATTACCAAGCTTCACAGACGATCTCGTTTCATATTGAAATAATAGTAACGATGGTTAAGCTCAAAATCGGCTGATCTTCAATTAAATATTTCAGGATGAAAATCAATGGTCTTGCAAATTAGCAATTTTTTTCATTACACTTATTTTCTAGTGTTGAAGATCACTATGATGCTTATTATCAGTTACTATTACTCATTTTCATTCCAACAATGAACTCACCTTTCAATTCTTTTACTGTGCACATAAATTATCATCAGCTGGAAAATGCTGACTAATTGCGGGGTTCAGCAGTGTTTGTGTGACATAACATCTACCTTTTGATTCACCACAAAACACAAAGTTATGTTTACTCACCAGTGTTGCTTTGCATTCATTGCGTTGTTTGACGGAATATGAAAGGCAATGGAACAAAATAATTTCGTTGATTTTCAGGAGCACGTTTTGCACAGATGTAGTTACTGGGACACTATTAATTTAAAGTGGGCATTCGACGGTTGCTTTTTCAACGTGTCCTCCAAACCACCTTCCTGCTACTGCAACCACATGACCAACTTTGCTTTGCTTGTGGT
>JGI24159J19872_10009520_pt1 | contig 12731 bp, 6 predicted proteins | sample Ectturendosymbi4_FD_19872 | JGI IMG/M metagenome (IMG submission 19872)
TATATGAATCTCAAACTGGAGCAGCAACATTCATCAATGCTAGGGAAACTGCTGGTTCCAGAGCAAGCATAAACATGTTTAAAGGAAATGGTGATTTAGCTCAAATAGGTAAGAGTCTTTACTGTTGGAAACATTGAGCTTACAAGCAAGCTTGCTTTCACTGCATTTGTACAGGTACACTGGCAGTTGCTGTTCCAGGAGTAATTGCTGGATACTGGGAAGCTCACCAAAGATATGGAAAAATTCCATGGGAGAAGTTGTTTGATCCAGTAATTGATTTGGCCAAAAATGGATTCCCTTGCTCAAAAGCATTGGCAAAAGCTATTGATAAGGAAAAATATTTTGTGCACAACAGAAGTTTTAATCTATGGTAATGCTGTCAGCTTTTGCTCAAAAAACACATTACAGGTATTTGTAAAATGCTGATGTTTGACTGATTTGCAGGCCTATTTTTGAGAATGAAGATGGCTCACTGAAAAAAGAAGGTGATATCATTAAGGATCCTCTTTTGGCAAAAACTTTCCAAAAATTAGCTAAAGAGGGAGCTGCATCATTTTACAGTGGTTCTTTATCTAAGGATATTATTCATGATCTGTCAACTGGATTTGGTGAAAATATCATCACAGAAGATGACTTATTCCATTACAGGTGTGGAGGTGTGAAAATNTCTTGNTGTTGTAGAAAACTGTGTCTACAATAATATGTTATGATAGACTGTCACTTACTGAAGTTTTTTGAAAATCATTTGCAAATTCTTTTTCTGTGAGTTGTCACAAAAACATGAGAAACTCTTTATTTCATTTTTGTACTATTGTGATAGTGGTCTGGTCTAGCAAAAGTTGTAATGGCATTTATGAATATTTGCTGCTATGCATTGGTGTTTGCGTGGTAGGGTCGTTGTTCCTGCTTGAATTGTGAAAAGGATTAGTTTGTTAGGTTCTTCAATTTTAGGAAAATGTTTTGCATAATTTCAGAGTTTGAAAAGTTCATTTTTGTAATGAAAATTCTATGAAAACAATGCAAGTGTATTCTTCGTGGTAGCAACAGTTCATCCTTTCTTACACACTTTTGATGCCCACTTGAGGTATGAGGTACTGTATTCGTGAAACGAATCATCTTGTGACGATCCGCTCTATTTGATTGCAAACTTGTTGCAATGTACACTAAAATCCAAAATACAGCAATACGAGTGACTGTAGTCTTCCCTTATTTGTTGAAGTGTGTTTGTGCATGTACCAAACATTTATTCAACAATGCGTTTTTTGTGAATGTCGTTGCGCAAACATCAAATTATGATTAACTCGAGTAATGTTGCAAAGGCAAAGCCGAACTACGAAAAATCGAGTGTGATTTTCACCAGAAACTGAGCGACGTTTTATAGAAGATAGAGTCATTCTTACCCTTTGCTTGCTCAGAATAAATTTTTTTATAGAGCTGTGATTTGAGATGGACCTTTTATATTGCCTGCCGCCCAGAAATACAAACTGTCAAGTATTTACACGGTTGTTTGCAGAACGTTTTTAGCAAAATAATAGAGTGCCTTGCTTTAGAAATGCACAACAGTTGCTGCGTGATATAATGATAAGATTTTTAATGCAAAACATAACGAGTTCTTTTGTTAGCAAGGGTTTACTAGCTATCGTACTCACCGTTTAATCTTGAGAAGTAAAACCTTACGAGAGGAAATCTTTTTATTACGTCACCAAATGTATGAAAAAACACTGCACGTTCATCTCGAAGCGCAAATGCCCTCTTGGCAGTATGGCAATGTTTTGACTGAAGGCGTTTGCGCTGTAGTTTATAATACGCAGTTAAGATAGATAACTTTAATTTAATATGGCTGCTTTACATTAGAACTTGATGGCATCAGATTTCTTTTGAAATAGTCTGACGAAAATCGAAGAGATCAAGTTCTCAAGAAAAACTTACTAACATATCACTTCAGAAACGAATGGTAACCGGGGCAACCGACACACTACAGAAAAAATGTTTCTATGCGATTTTCGTGAACTGGTAAAATTCAACCATCTTTTGATTTAGTCATGAAACCCAGCTTTGATTCGACGGTTGTGCATGAGGAAACACAAAGTTTATGTTAAAATTAAGGTTGCTGCGCAACGCTTTGAAACTCAATTTCGTGCATCGATTGAAACGCGGTTTTGCAAAGCTGTTTAAGTGCTGGAATGAGAGACGAACACTTTGAAATTGTGTTGTTCTTAAACACTACGCTCAATTCGGTTCAATCATTTTCATAAAAAACATTCTTATGTGTTGATTGATTCAGGTACTATCTGTGCATTTTGGAAGAAATTATTTGAAATTTAAGCCAATGTTCCTATAGCTTTAAGTTTGGTTTCTGAGAGTTTGCTGTTAGTTTGTGTCAACAAATGTTGACTACATAGAAACACTATCAGTTAAGCCAGTTTTGAAAAGCATGTGCCAGTTTTATTGAATAGCACATGCAAGTTTGGCAAAAAAAAGATAGACGAAGTAGTTTTTGACTAACCAAGCCAGTTTTCATCTCAGCATTTTTCTAAAACTGGTCTCTAAAAACAGACGAGAAAATCAAAGTACGGAATAAGAACAACAAAATCACTAACTGCCGGAGTTGATCAGTTTCAAGATCATGAGAACTGAAACATTTCTCGATAGAACTATATTATTTGTTGAAGATTAAAATCAACAGGCTTAAAGTCATTTTTGCTGTTCGAAAAACAGTGTTGTGTTATTCGCATCTGGTGAAGTCACTTAGAATGAAACGCGGCAGAGTGGATATTCGGCGACATTGACGATTCACGCAGGTACGAGAAACTTGCCCTGCCTTTTGGAACTAAAGTAGCGGTAGTTCAGCTACTTCCAAAGGAGCGGTTGCCCAACTCTGCCTATTTCCTGAACGGCAATATGCTTTGTTAGTTTCAGTAACATGCTTGGTGTGAGTTTTTGTTGCTCATCGGTTTCCTCTTGCCCCTTCATTTACCCTCGCATCTCTTCGCCATCCATGGCGCGTAGTTTGTCATATTAAAAATACAATATATGAGGCCACTACGTCGTATACTATAATTTGATTATATTATGGGTGTGCAACAGGCTCTATAAAAATTGTACATTTCGTCGTATAAGACTTGGATAATATGAATGAAGTGTTCGGAGATGCGGACGGAGACATGCAATAAAAAAGATACGTACCAAAATTAGCTACTTTGCAACAACCGCCGTACAGTTTTTATTGTCTGTTCTCGTACCACTATGTGTGACAGAGATAGAAGCAGCCAAGTTAACTTAATTCAGGAGTCTCCAAACTTTATTGTCCGAGGGCCGCATAAAATATTAAACAACAGTTCGCGGCCTGACATCTCATGTAATGTGGTTGCTTCGGGATATGTTATATTCTAGCAAATCAGCAAATTTTTCGTAGATATATTATTTTTTCATTATTGACAAAATGCCCTTGGGGTCGGATGAGAATAGCTTTGCAGACTGGATTTGGCCCGCGGGCCGCAGTTTGGAGGCGCCTCACTTAATTTGAAACATATTGCTTATAATTTCGGTATTAGCTTACAATAAGCTTAGACATTCAAATTTCAAATGCTGGTTCAAGCACTTCAGAATTAATGAGCACTGCCCAAGATAGGGATCAAGTCACGCTTCCTTTCATTTGGAATGAAAATGACCGTTGCAACGAGTCGGACTTGTTATACTGAGCAGGTGATCCAGCTCAACAAAGATTTTACGTTTAAATTAATATTCCTGTTTTAAAAACTGCCAGATTTTAGTGGAAGACATCTGTGAGCCTTCATGTGTAACACTGAGCTGGTTATGTTCATCAGCAGTAAGGCGTGGATTACAGGTCCGGCATATGCATTTTGTTTATTTTTTTTAATTGTAAGCGCCTCAGAGGTTTCAAGCGATGTGGAACATGCCACAACGCTGTAGTCTCATCATAGGCTGTGCGATTGACAAGTTAGTTAACCAATACTGCACAACAGCGGGCAAAATCGTCGCCAGAAAGTTTTCAATAGGGGGGCTTTGCGTTCGTGCGAGGGGGCTTTGTATATGTACGGGGGAGCTTGACATTATAAATATCGAAAAAATCCACTAATTTATAGTGTTTCATGTTTCAGTTTGGGGGGCTTGAAGCTTTGTTTGAGGGCTAAGCTCACCAAAGCCCCCCCCCCGTAGCGATGGGACTGACAGCGGGGACTATGAAACTTACAGAATGAACGAGGATTCAGAAGGCAATGGCTGTACATTGATACAGCGGCAAGTGGCGGGCAACCATACTGGTTACTACACTACAAGCAACTAAAAAAAGAACAGATAAAACTAGATCAAACTTGCACACAGGTTTGATCTAATTTAGTTTGTTGTGTTTGGTTCCATCCATTTCGTTCAGCATTTTTCAAAGTGTGGGTACGTTCACATCTTTGTTTCAGCGAACAACAGCATGTCGTTTGCGCTTCGATATTTTCGTGCTCTTACTGCTTCTCTTATTTGTCTGGTGTATTTTCGCTGCATGCTCACTCCTTTTTTATATAGCGCGGAGCTCGAAGTCGCAAAACCATTAACTCCGTGTAGTTTTTAAAAGTCTGTAATGCAACAAACTCGCGTTTTGAAGATCTTCCAAAGTCAGAATGAATGGTTTCACTGTTCATGAACTTCTACCAACTGTGTTTTAAACGCTATAGAGGTGTGGAACCAATGTAACGTTTGCAATGTGATGGCATGTTGTATGACCACAGTTAACCCTGAACACTAAGACTAAAGAGAGATCGGCCTAGCCGCTGTAGTGGCGGCGTTAGGCTTGTCTTGTCTTCAAAACTAAGTTTCGTAACGCTCTGCGTTTGCCAAATTGCTGTTTTGCGCAACGCAGTGGAAAATATTTACAGCATGTTGACGTTACCTTTCTTTATTGAACCTAATTCGAAATGCTCTTAAAATCATTTGAATCCGTCTGCCATGGTGTGCGTTGTTGAAAACGATTAATTTCTGATCACGATGTTCTGCAATAAGCAAGAACTTCACCTTCCACCTAAAATCAGTTGATCGCTTTTAAACCAACTGATCGTTTTTTTTCTGGCTTCCATTGGTGTTTGCAAAGAATTCGGAGATGTTTTGCATTTATGCCTTTCCCAACTTTTCTATTTGGCGTACACGCTGCAAGTTGACCTACCTAGAAGGGTGCTCTCATTTATTGTCAGTTCTCCGTGTTCCACTGGAACGCAAGTCATATTCTTTGCATCTGCACACTATCTTTGTTGTACAAAGATGTTGCTGCCGAATGTCATCTACCAGTGACTTTCGGGTTGCTTTTAATCGAATCGTGTGGAGTAGGGATCTCCAAACTACGGCCCGTGAAGACATTTTATCAATAATGAAAAAATAACAAATTTATGAAAAATGTGTTGATTCGGTAGAATGTAACATATCCCGAAACAGTCGCCTTACGTTAAGATGTCCGGGCCTCGAACTGTTGTGTGATAGCTTATGTGGCCCTCGAACAAAAAAGTTTGGAGACCCCTGATGTAGAACGTAAAGAAGGCGATGATAGTTTACCGCCACGGAGTTGGAAGTCGGGCTGGATTTAGCCCGCGACCGGACTTTTCGGGTTCTGGCCGAGATGTGATAAACAAATTTGGTTTGATAAAAATAGCTGTATTTAATACCATATATTAGCAAGCGTTTTCAGCTTTGATGTGCTTACGGCCGTTTGCAGCTGGACATGCTGCTATTATCTTGATTAAAGCTATAAGCAGTGGATATACATGACTGATCATGGGCACAGCCAGGCGGGTAAATTTAGTTACGCATTCACCAGAATTTTTAGCAATCGGGACTAATTCGTCCTAGCAGTGAACCGTTTCCAACTCTGCATCGCCATTGCCGAGTGGTTCACTCAATAATCTTGTTGTTCAATATCTTTTCCCAATGTCGCTGGGTGTTGTGTTTTACTTGGCTGTTGCATTCCTGACCATCTGAAATAAAGCAAACTAACTGGCTGTGTGCTTCATGTCGCCTTTTTACGAAATAATGGAGTTTTTTTCAGAAAACAATGAACTGACTGCTTTTTGCAGGCCTATTGTTGAACCAGCTCTCAACATAACCATTGATAATAGAGTTTTCTTTACTCCTGGACTTCCTGGAAGTGGAGCGGTCTTGAGCTTGATTCTTAACATACTGCAAGGTAAATCGAAGAAAAGCAGTGAAAGTATCAGTGACCAGCTGTTCTCTGTCAAAGTGTTTGTATTCGTTCGCTCATTTTCATACCCACTTTTGTTCTGGGGAAGGTCGTGGGGGCTGCAGCCCTCGAAATACCTCATGGCTTTCAGCAATCTCTGATAGCTCCGCTGGCTCTGCACCAACGTGGAACCAAGCCAGGCCGTAGATATAATCACGCCACCTGGTCCTTGGACATCCTCTGGGCCGCTTTCCCGTGTGTGTAGCCAGCAGCACTTTCCTCACCAATCTTTCCTGAGGCATTCCGGGTCAGTTTATTCGGAGAAGTGGCTCTACATTCAAGGACACAGCTGCGCACTTTGAAGTGTTTGTACATATATTACGTGGTTTCTCGAAATATGCATCTGAACATATGCTCTCAAATTCTTCTAGGCCGGGCTGGTGCCAATTAATTGTGTACAGCCATGGTTCTCAAACTGTGCGACATTTTAATTTTCAAAGCGCGTTGCGCACAAGTAAACTCGGTGCACTTTTGCTCATTGAACTAATAACAAGTGCAGTTTTATAATTTCACCAAAGAACAGTTATTGTTCAAGTACATGATGATGACAGTGGATAGCATATTTACTATCGCATGATTACGTAACTTTAGTTATTCTTTACTAATAAACGCATTACACAATTTTAATTTACTTTGTTTCATAGAAATGAAAGCTACAGCAGTCATTCAGTTATAAAAATAATCGACTTGCTGATTGCATAGCTCAGAACGAATATTTATTTAAATTTGCTTGCCTGTGTGATACCTTTGGTAAATTGAATAAACACAGTGTATTTCTATGCAAGGCACCGGATAAAATTTGCTTGACGTATCAGATAAAATAGCGGCGTTCTTTAAAAAGCTATTGTTGTGGAAGGAAGATATAGCAAACGTGTCGGGAAGTTCTCAGTGCTTTACGTGTCTAATTTGCTTGAAAATACATGTATGATGCTGCCTTCAAACTTACGAAGTATATTTTTGCAACATCCATCTAAGCTAGAATTAAATTTTTATCAGTACTTTACGGGGAATTTATCAAACTGTAAATGGATTCGCGATCTTTCGTCCCACTTACCCATCGTCCTTTACTGAACAAGAAAAATAAAAATTTTTTGACCTTACCTGTGATATTTCCCTGAAATAATAGTTTAACTCAGGAAATCCGACAAATTTCTTTGAATTTCATTGAATGATGAATACCCAGTTGTGGCGATAAAAGCACACGAACGGTTATCGCTTTCGGAAGTCGTATTTATACTAATCAGGATTTTCTGCCATGGTTGTGATTAAAGCCAAATATCAACCGCGAATAAACCTTGAGACGGAAGTGGGGGTTGCAGTTTCGCAAATTCGACAAGGTTTGTAAAAATAAGTAAGCCCACACATCATGTTAATGATGCATGTTTATTTTTGTTGTTTCTTCAATAAACAAAACTTTGATCATTACAAAAGTATTTATTAAATTCTTATTGCTGGTGCGTCGCAAGTCCAGAAAACTTTTTCAAAGGCGTCGCAACGAAAAAAGTTTGAGAATCACTGGTGTACAGTGTACAAGGATAAATAATGGTTGTCTTTTCCGGATTGATTTCATGAAAAACAGGGATTTTCTGCCTAGTCACGATCATCGTGCTGGCAAGGCTTTCGTCGCTCTGTGATGAAAACCTAATAGTTACAAAGCAGTTTGCGGTTTTACAGCATCGCCTTGTTTAGAGTTGACTTCCATTTATACCAGCAACAGTCTGACTGTTGCGAACTGTTGCACACATGACACTCGTGATTTCCGCCTTCCGTGGTCTCTCCAGCTCTTTCGACGGCTTTCTTTGGTATTCATTTGCTGCTCGGTGGCCGCGCATGATCTGCATGCGTTTGATATTGATGTCTATTCGCAATTCCCTTCACGTTTGAAATACGGCATTAGTTTTAAAATAATATGTGAGTTATTTCCTCGAACCATGCACTACAAAGTTTACGCTAAAATGTTGATCTTTAGACCAGCTGCATGTAAAATTTGGCGGCTAAACTTATAGCACAAAATATCGCAACTTTAATTCTTACAGTGACAAGGAAACGTTCTTCTGTGTAATATGTTGCCTTCTAACATCTTCAAACAATGCATGAGTGACTTGGCTACCCAGTAGTTCATCAGTTAAATCCACAGCTTGTACACTGTAGTTTGTTCGCAGGGTATGNATTTGGCCCTGATTCATTATCGAACGAAAGCAAAGTCTTGACGTATCACAGAATAGTCGAAGCGTTTAAATTCGCTTACGCTAAACGTTCGGCGTTGGGAGATAACACCTTCAACCGAACTGTGGATGAGGTTGGTTTTCTTTTTGTTTTTGAGGCGTTGTGCACTTCAATACTTTAAAATATAAGTGAGACGCAAATAGGTAAAGAAAGTAAAAAATAAGAGTGGGCTTGAATGACGAATTTAATCAAATCAAGTGCCTGCATTCCAAACCCCACATTGTTTTGTATTTTCAAGCAGCGTCCTCTGCATCAGGGTTTACCCAACCGGGGTCCTCGGGCTACCGGGGGTTCGCGACGACTGCATAGGGGACCGTGAAGTTTGGGAAACCCTGCTGCAGATTGCAGAGGCGCATTAACATGCTACATACACTGTATAGGGATGTGATCAGGAAATCGAGCTGTCACTGAAAAAATAGAAAAGAAAAACAATACCCGCGCGGTATTTGACAGACCTAACCAAAGCGCTCGTCAATCACATGTCAAATCACGCTATAACAGTTTCAAAAATTTCAGGACTGAGTTATTGTATCGTCGGTAGCTGAGGTTGTTCTTTTCAGAATTGCTTAGTGGTTGCTATGAAACAGAATTTTCTGCGTATGAAACTTCAAACCATACGACTTCCAACATAAACTGAAATTTTTATGCAAACCAGATTTTGCAAATACATATTGCAGGCAAACGCACCGTCCTTAACCATTTTGAGTTACCGTATATGTTGTTTTCTTTTCCTTTGCGAAATAGACAGCAACGTAGCTGGAATTCACGTCGATATAATTCATTGAATGTCAGTGGATATACAAATAATAGCTGTATTCTGAAAACTGCACTCATTTCAACAGCTTATCTTGCGACTGGATTAAAAATGTTGCATTTTTTTCTAGTGCAAGGCAAAAATCTCTTATGCGGCAAAACTGCGCTGCAAAATTTTGATTCTGGACTTCAAATCGAACAAACACGTCAACTCGGTTTAACTAATTAACTTCTGCTCTTCTTCTGATGCACCCATAAAATATACATCTGAGGCTGTGAGAGTGGACTTTTTCATGAGTTACAAATTGTCATTGTGTTTAAAAAGAAAGGAAAGCAAAACTACAACAAAATGGTTTCCAGATTCAGCTTCTCGTTCGACTCCCAGTCTGCGACGCTGAAGACCAGCTGCCAGTTCCTCAAAATTTCCACAAGAAATACTTTTATACCATGTGTTACGTGTCCGACACTCATGTATCAAAGCACATATTGTGTTTTGTGTCTTAAATGCTACTCTTTCGTGTGGTGTGTGTCCTGCACACGCGTTCATGCACCCCACTGCTTGCTGATACCACCCTGTTTCAATCGTCAGTTGTCCGCATGCGTCTTTTGTTATTTAAATCGTTTCGTTTTTCTCGGTTCAGCTCGTCAAGAACATGACGTCGAAATGGTACGCCGATCATCTTCGCTCAATGATCACTGACAACCAAACCCACCCTGTTGAATACTACGGACCGGACTTTGTGTTGCCAGACGACCATGGAACCTCCCACCTGAGTATCTTAACAGCCGATGGTGATGCTGTTGCACTCACCAGCACCATCAACACATTGTAAGTCTGGAGGAACGACTGTTCCTCATTAAGATAATTTATGTAAATGTTTTTAGGTTTTGCATAACATCAGTAAGAACAGTCTATTTCGTATGTGTCATCCCTAAGCGAAACTCAGCATTATGTTACAAAGCCTTAAGACGTTAGATATCATGTACTGCGATGAAACTCATCGAATCCTCCATCTGCTCAACAGACCATTGCGTGTGGATATCCGACTTCCTTTCACGTTTCATTTGTAAAGATGTCCTGAGGAATGGTGCGAAAAGTTTTGCTTCAGTTGAACAGCTTGTGCTTGTACTGTATGTTCATCGGTAGATACGAAATCGTTTATACTGTTTCATCAAACAGTGGCAGCGCATTTTATCCTTTCAGGAAAACAATAGCCCTGTTATGATTTCCAGTGTTTCCAGATTTCCATTTCTCCGACTGAACTTGCACCTTTTAATGCTTATATGATGTAAGTTGATGTCATAGACATGAGATTTCGAAATCTGAAGCCCATCTACTGAGGACTCCTCATTTTTTGCGTGTCAAAACTTCTTTTCAGACGCTGGTGTGTTGACCAGGGGGTACAAATGTTGATTGTTTGCCATCGTCCCGTCGTTCGCTCTGAAGCAAAAAGCGCAACGGCTGATGACGTCGATTTTCATCTCGATCAAAAATAAATCGAAATTTTGTGATTTCAGTTTCGGGAGCAAAGTACGAGGGAAAAGAACTGGAGTGATCTTCAACAGCGATATGGATGATTTTTCATCTCCAAACATTACCAATGTTTATGGTGGGTATGTTGCGTAATTTATTTTGTGCTAGAACTGCACACGCTTGTCCTGTTGTTATGAGTTGGTTTTGTCGTTTGTAGTAAGTTTATTTCTTATCTGAATTCAGTGAGCGCACTTTCTCGGTTTCTTGGCATTGCTGCCGAAGCTCTGCCTGATGTTATTGTGATTGCTTGTCGCACGCAATAAGCGAGGAGCTTACGATGTACTTGAGTATGATCTCACGAAACACTTGCTCAATCAGTAGGAAGGCCAGCACTTCGTGCTTATCTTTCTCGCAGTTTCAAAGAGACTTTTGTTGAGTTGGATCAGCTATGTCCAACCAAAATGACTTACTGAGCTATGTCCAACCCAAATGGCTTACTGAGCCAAAAATTGTGTCACTATCTTGACCAGGGCCGCACATTGAATGACATATTATTGAGGGCCGCACATTGAATGGCTTACTTTGATCTGAGCAAATTTTGAGCAAACTAAATTTAAGCTTAGCTAACATACTTAGTGTTCGAATCCTAACTGCAATGGTAACAAAGTGGCACGGAAGAACACCTGCATAAAATATAACAAATTCAGCATGATCAAAATTAGGACAGGTTTTCAGTAGGCTATGTAGGATACTTTTACTACTGCGAAAACCTCAACTGCGGGCCGCGCAAAACCCTCGACTGGGCCGCGGGTTGGACATAGCTGAGCTATATGCTTGTCACTGGTGTTAATTCATTTATTTATGAATTTTGTGTTGTGTAGGTTCGTGATTTTGAGTTGGTAAAGCCAAGAAAAGTAGTCTGTGTCATAATTTGTTCCTGACATTAGTAAAATACCTTAACTGGACTGATTTTTCAGTGTTTTGCTTCTCACAGCTGGCGAGTAATGGTCGTGTTATTTTGGCGCTGCTTTTAAAATTCTCTGTTGGGTTTGATTCTTCCAAATTATTAGTCGAAGCATTTCTGCACTTTTACTGTCAGGTCAGCAGTGTACATTTTGTGATAAGGTCAGTGTGATCAAGAGGTCTACGAAATAACATTTCAATATATTTACATTTTCTGAATCATAATCAATATATTTGCGTGTGCTGAGTCATAGAATTTTCATCAAAAGATTGACGTCATATCCAAAACAGTGCAGAAAAAACGATGTCATTATTCCGAGTAACCCAAGCCTTCTAATACACACGCTTAATATCACACTACATGCACGAGACTTTTGTTAAAGAGGCTTCGCTATCAAGTTGCTCAGATAAAAAAGCACACTTCCTGCATTTCTTGTGTGTTTGACTGTGGAAAGAGGAGAGCTGTGTTTCTTTAACTGCTGTCATTCGTTTGTTGTCAACTTAAGCTTGTGCAGAATGACACGACGTAGTTTCGTTGCCATAAGGCTGACTTCAGTCTTGACTGTTTCAACGCGCACTATTTCATTTCAATAGTACATTTTCCAAGGCTGTCCTTCAAAACACTATTTATGTTTTCGATGATGTACCCAAAGTTTGCGGGTTAGTGCCATCAAGCCAATAGCATTCGCAGCCTTTTCGGTTTCCCGATCAGTTAAAGAGTGCCCAGGATTTGTGCTTGCACATATCCGCAAGCATTTTCTTATAGAATGTGGTTTGGGCTTGCAACCTTCTTTGCATCATGCTGAACACCAAGTTTATTGCAACCCTTTGAGAAAAAGTTTACTTTGCTAATCTTTTCCTTGCCACTCATGATCATCATGGACAAAAGTAAGAATTTAACGATTTTTTTGTTCGTTACAGTCGCAGAAATCCTTTTTGTAAGTTTGAAAATGTATAATATTGTTGGCGTTCAATCTTCCGCACAGATGTTCCTCCTTCACCCGCAAACTATATTTACCCCGGTAAACGACCCCTGTCCAGCATGACCCCGACAATCGTCGTCGAGAAAAACCCGAATAC
>JGI24159J19872_10009521_pt1 | contig 12731 bp, 10 predicted proteins | sample Ectturendosymbi4_FD_19872 | JGI IMG/M metagenome (IMG submission 19872)
TAGGCTATGGGGCCAGCGTCTGCCACACTGTTGGGTTTTGCCCTTCACGCCATAGAAAAAGCTTTCATGGTTTACACGAAGCCAGCAGAGCGAATCGAAAGCGTTCACCACAAAACGACTTGTTCAGGGTTGTCCGACAAAAGCATCGGAATTGCCTAATTCCTATACCATGGTGCGGTACCGAAACTCGTAGCGACGATCTGCGCAAAAGAATTAGCGATAATTTCTTTCACTCGCCCCAAACTAAGTTGCTTAGTTCCGACATGCAGTTCTATAAAGGGTCATTTTTTTAGTCCCGCGGTCAATTGAGGTGGGTTGACAAACAGATTAAGCTATACTGAGACAATCAGACGATCTCGCCCCACACAACGCATAACCAGTTGGCGTTTTATCTTTACAAAAACAGCCTTCTGCATGTCTCGGAAATATCCTTATAAAATGTCAAAATCGTCTCTAACCAGAACTTGTCTTGACGCAAATTAACGTAATTGCGTCCTAAGAGCTGCTGTCAACCCAACCGGCTAGCCTACAAGATTTAGGCGCTGCGTCGAAGCGGACACAAAGGCATCACGTCCACCAATTCCAGGACTTAAGATATGCTTTTCGAGCGATATGGTTACGCACGCGATACCAATTCCTAAATACAGTTCTATTGGTATGTGTAAAACAGTTGCGTCGCTAGTACATGCCTTGACTTACGGCAAGATCAGGTTCCGCGATGAAATCATTTTACAAAAATGGGCGTTGGCAANTAGNGTGTTGTGCAAACCGGGTCGACCGATGCAACGTGTTATGCAGTGAAACGTCAGCGCATCAGGCCCAACAACTTAACTCAGAACGAAACCAGGAACACAGCTAATGTGCTTGCTACTACGCGCTGTTTCCGAGGATGCGATTGCGNCACGTGAGTGGCAACAACGATCTATCCTTAAAAGTGGACGAACAACGCCAGACAGTTTTCCGCTGGAAATTTTCAACATTACACTAAACTTATGTGAACACTGCTACCTTGAACGTCTTGCAAGAAACGACGGAATATTTCACGCTGAAAAATTAACCTGCAGCACCTTTTTGATGCCGCTTGAGACACGAGAAACCGCGTTGCTTTTTCCACCCAAGTCAATCGCGGCAGAGCACATAAAAAGCGCCACCTGAACGCAAGTTTCTGCCACGTTTGAGCGTCCTTGCGCCACGTGCTGTGCCGTCATTCAGAAGCCCGCGCGTCATTGTCACGTGCTGAATGAGCGACGAAGCGTAACGTCAATCGGTCCGAAATGTTAGCGTGAAAAAGGGCGGCAAAATCGTTGCGTGGGCGGAAACCAAGACGAGCCAGCGCGAAACGACACGAGGCTCTTACTGTTAACACTTCGAATTCTCACGCCGCGCAAACAAGCCCATCGTCACTGGCGACCGTTCGCGACAAAGGACTGTGGTTGACTGTTCGTGCAGCGGTACATGCTGCACGTTTTGATTAATGCTGACGGCGCTTCAGGACATCGAAAAGGGCTTTAACAGGTGAAGTACCAATTTGGCAGAATTAATGGCGCTCATTCACGTTCGAATTCGCGACATGTTGAGGCGTTCCACTAATACCTGACATCCGGCCAATAGCGGCGTTGGAAACAAAAAAACGTCAAGAATTCGGAAATNTTGGTTTCCTTCTTCGAACTTAAAAACACAACCAAGCGCCCGCGCNTTGGCTTCACCTACTAAAGGAGGTCATTTTTGTGTCACCAACGAATATCAGCGGAGTAAATCTGANCTGCCGTGAGGAAATGTTTCTCGAAAGTCGGTGTGTTGAAGCATAGTATGCTCTGCCGTTGTGTTACGCAGTTGGTACAACGCTGAACTCAGCTTCATATTCATACTAAAGCGTCCAAGGAGTGAACGCGCAAAAGGAGCAACTGTCGCGTTACAAATCAAAACGAGTGAACCGTAGTCACGACTGTGGTGGCCAGCATTAAATAAAAAGAAGTTTACCTGCACTTTGCCTCTGTGCCATCGAGCGCCGAGCGTTTTTGTTCCATCTCCCAGCCAAACTTCGACATGAACCATATCATGTAGCTGACTTCTGGCTTTGAATGAAAGCACACGAGAGTGAGTGTGCGTTGCAACGCAGGCCGATCAAAGGAATAAGATCACTGTTGTTTTTTGCACAGTACGAGTGAGTGCAACACCACTTACCCCGCCACANATTTAGCTTTGACATCATTCTGGCTTACTGTAATTCACGATAAAAGCAAACAAGGGCCATGTAACTCTTGTGCAACATCACAAATGTAGACTATTAAGCGTTTAGACCATTAAGATCAAAGTATATTACCAAATACCAACGAGTGACAACTTGGCATACCCACATTTCACTGCAAGGACTTGTCGCTAATATTCGCTAAGTACAAGGAAACGCATCAAAAGCTCAATCGACACAATGTTCTTACTTTTAACGTTAAAGTAACGACCGGAGATGAACACCAAATCGCCAGGTAGCATGTCTGATTCGTTCTCCACCACAATAGGCAAGGTGTCAAACATGTACGCCTGGTTCCACGGGCCGATGCGAAAACCGAAGTCCTTCTGCAGATCTCGAACTACGCGCCGCACCAAACCACAGCAGTCCAAGAACAGCTTCGATTCGTATTCTGGTGCTGCGCAATGAAACCCTCCCCATAAGCGCCTTTTCAAACAATCAGATCCTTTCGCGACATGGGCGATTTTTGCGCTGGTTCGCGTTGGGAAATCGAGACAAATTTAACAACACGTATCTTTTCCGTGGTGCAAAGCTGAGGGACAGTCCTGAGGCAATACACATNTCCTGATCAGGAATTTGTCAACACACAATCAAGAATCGACGACACGCATGAAAACTGCTTGGTAGNGACTGATGGCAAACGAAGGAAAAAATGCCTGGTTTAATTTTCGTTCGCGCAATCTTGGCAGGTTAGCATANAAAAATGTTTNAGCTTGGAAAACGCCGAACAACCACAATAACTTTCCACAGTGAAAGATGAAAAGCTTTGGGTGACACAACGCCGGAGTTGGACAGGGAAACGCGAATGACCGATTTCGTTGAACAAGCACATATGGAGGTGCAGGCTCAACATTGAACTCCGAAAGCTTNGATGCATAAAAGCTGCAGGGCATAGGTCNGAAACTGGGTCAAGCCAACCAANACCTTGNCTTTCCTCATTGCTTCACATCCATGAACCCGAAAAATGGTTTATTGACTTCACACTCGATCACAACCACGAGAAACAGACGATTCGAACAAAATTATATGTCTTTCAACTATAAGCAACAGACGATCGCAACACGCGGCCAGCGCATGGTGACAACACAGCAGCACTTCCCAAGCAATGGACTAATAACTCACGTACGGTCGAAACTTGATCCGCGCATCCTTCACGCACACATGCGCAAGCGCGATAGAACCCTCTCGCATGCTGGAGCGCGGCTGAAACCGTTTTAAGTCTATAGTTTCGAGACTGGCATTGCTGCCAACAGATATTCACCGTATAACCAAAATTCGTAGCCTGCCTTGTGAACTTATTTGTACATCAGTTCCCTAGAGTTTTATCAGTAAACGAAAGTTGTTTGCAAAACACATGGGCTGCCAGCGTCGTGCGATTACGCTTGGCCAAAAACTCCTCTTACAAAATGAAACCAGATGCGTTAGCTCTGCTCTCAAGCACAAACGTGTACACGAAACGTCGCAATTCGAAAGCGGTCTAGTACATAAGTCCACTGTGACGTAATAAAACATGCGTCTTGCCGCTTCATAATCAAATTACATAACACTTAATGCATCTGCCCAGTCGAAGAAGAAATATTACTTAGAACGTTGCAAAACATTAGCAAGTCTGTACTGATAGACGCTGACGCAGAATAAAAATAGCGCAGAGAGCCGACTTCATGTCAAAAGATTTCCTTCCCTGATTGGACGATTCGCTGCTGAGCAGAAAACGCTGCTCCACCCACGTGGTCTATTCGCCTGAGACTGGTGACTCGTGCAGGTTGANGGACGATCAANCNAACTTAGTCATAGCCTTAGCAGGTAAGANACTTAGCCTACAGAATGCGAAAATGTCGTACAGTAAAATAGGAAAAATGCTCCACGTTAAGTTCTGAAAGTAAGAAATCAGTGGTACCAGCAAAAGAGCGCCAACCAAAATATTGCGGGAAAGCTGTGTATGGCTCGTTCTTTCTCACGATCACATGACGTGCAGTGTTCCTGCAAGATGTATGTGATCAACGTAGCCGTAGCGGAATCAACGCTGTTAGGGGTCAGAACATTTGACCAGGTACTTGTTTCATTTGATAGAAAATTAAGATACAGAATTTCGGAATCGCAAATTAAATTATTTTTTTCACTTTTTCTTAAGTTTCTGGGTAAATTGGAAGAATTATGCTCCCCATCTCATAAAACCTTCCTGATTGAATGCTTCAGTGACAATGGGCCTTCAACAGCAAGGGTTCGGAAATGTCCGAGCTTGGGAGAAGCGTACGAAATACTATGAAACGTTTGGATTTTACAAACGCCTTTAGTGATATTTATTCCTCTAAGTTCATTTACGAGCAAAGCAACATACATACTTACTGCCAGCTTTGTGGTACTTCTGCTTATACGGGACGCCAATGTATTTCTTGCATTGTTTGACAAATTTGCTCCTTAACTGCATCATTCGCTGAGGATCGTGGCTGAATTGGACGTTTAAAGCCGGAAGCAGCTCTGCCTGGGTATCAACATTGTTAAACATTTAACAACACAACCCGCCTTTGATAACCGCACAGCAGTTGTGGTTGGTTGGCACCATAACGACAATAAGCGCGCGAATAAAGCACATTATGTTTAAGAATTTCGAAAAAATGTATGATTCCTCTCTGGCCAATTCAGGACAGATTTTAACTTATCGAGGCTTTTGTAATAAATACGTGTGTTAGTTAAAAGTTGTTTTATTTGTCAAAGATCGCCCATACACAACGCATCTTGCAACGGGCGCGACTCATATCACTATGCCAAGAACGATATTCAGCTCGTTAAACAAAAAGAGCTATCTAAATGGCAATTGCGCATACAGTCAAACAGGTTTTGCTGCCTTTAGTTTAGAAGGAAAAAGTTTGTCATGATATCGGCAGTAAGTGACGCGTACTTCGCAAGACTACCACCACCAGTTCAACGAAGCGTTTTCGAGGCAAAAATGTTGGACCAAGAGAAAGTGGCAACGATGCTTGTGTTTAACGCGGAATTTTCACCCGCAATCATCGCAGCTTGGTAGACCTGCACGCTGGTGCTGTCCTGGTTCTCGTAGCAGTTAAGCGTTGGATGTTTTACACTCTTATGCACACTAGGCTTAGATGATAGCTGCGGATCAAACAATATCTTCCAGGCGGCAAAGCCATAGACGTGTGTCGCCTGGTAAGAAGTCGCTTAGTATTCCGCACAGTGCAATAAGCGTGCTCTCTCTCTCCAGTTTACTGCAAGAGAGAATGCAACTACTTCGCAACTACCCTCCAATGAAAAAGTCACAGGCAGTTAGCTTTATGAACATTACAATCAAATGTTAGATGAAAAGGTTAGGCCAAACAGAATTGCTGTAATGGCTTGGTGTTAGTCAACTACAGAAAGCTGAATAGCTGATACAAATCTGAAAAACCTCGAGAATATCGTTTATGTCAACACTTCACCAGCTAAAATTATTTGTGCGGCAGTAAGTAGGAACACCGGTATGCAAACAAACAAGGCCAAAGTCTGCTAGAACAGACTGGTATGCACACCACCAAGTTTCTACTTTAACAGTGAGAGATAAAATGTGCGCGTGGAATTCTTCAGCCGGGAATTATTGCATCTCGAAACAAAACCAAAATCTAACGCTCAAATTGCACGAAAGTGCTAAACTATCGGTGCTGACGAAGAGGTACGAAAGCCGCATCTTTACCAGACAGTGTTAGCCCACCGTTGCACACGTCTAGAACACTGCAAGATAAAGATTAGGCTCACTACCACATTTGTATGTAAATAAAGCGTGTCCCNTTCCAGCTTTAAAAACACACTAAAACTGTCGACATATTCATAAGATACAAGGTTTCGATGGTAGACCGAAGCAGCCAGCGGACACCACCGATCACTTGTGACACCACTTCAGACGTACTGCGAGTTTTGACGTGTCGACTGGCTACGCACTTGCACTGAACTGGCTATTCTGAGCAACACCGCAGGTTATCAAGGGTTTAAATTATCATACACGAATACTGGGCCGTCACAAAGCAAGGCAACCTAGCGTATCAAAATATAGCCCAGCCCAAGCCGTTGCCACAACAACAGGATTCCTAAAACACAGTGCCCACCGCAAAGATAAGACTGTGCATGTCTGGGTGCCAATAACTAAAAAAGGGTGGTTGGGCGATGAAGAACTACGCAGGTGCGCCCGGAAAATACAGGCAACGCTTCAGTTGGTATCTATTGTGCGTGTTAACCAACATATCGTGATCATTTGTGTCAATGGCATGGGTGCTTTCGCAGGACTCCTAATGTCATACATCTGTATGAAATGGCACAAGGCAAGAGAGGAGGTGCACCGGCATAGGTGACCTGCCAATCATGAACGCGCAGAAAGCAATGAGATAATTCACAAAGGATGAGATATGGCAGGAAACTATTAACGAAAGCATTTACACGCAGCATCCTCGAACAACATAATGTTGATTGATACAGAACACGCACAAATAATTTTCGGTCTCCCTAAACAATGAGCGCCAAGTTACTAAAAAAATAATTGCAACAAAAAGCTACGCAACAGCAAAACCCTTTACCCGCGTTTGATCTGAAATAATAGGTTCCTGCCCCGCATTCATTGCGTGCATTATTCACGGCAGCTCAACGAAATCCGCGTGAACTAGTCAACCGTAGCTCCCGACTTACCTCGCGCCAAAACTTGTGGCGACTCTTTCACTGCGCATGGTAGTTCAAAGGAAAACAAACGAATGCTCACAACAACATCCCACACAAGTTCATGTTGGCACTTAAACGTAAGTGCGTTCAGTGCCCACGCTTCAGGGTACATCCTAAACTTCCACTGCTACTAAAAAGCAATGGGACTTTGTTAACCATTCACGACTATACAACATTGCTCACAGCTGCCAATTTTCGCTCTAATAACGCTGTGGACTGCGACATATTTCTAAAGCAAGACACCCTTTGCCTCACTGGGGTGCACGATATTTTCGTACAAATCAGTTTAGCACTTCAAACGTCTGTCATACATTACTTTGGTTTCACTTGCACCTACAGCTGAGATAGATCGACATGAACTTTTCATCAGGTGTAAAACGGGTCGTCATCATTCATCTCGACGAAGGTGCAAAGCCGCGGAATCATCATTACCAGGCAGTATTAGATGCGAACTGCTTCCAACGCTCCAAAACTCCCTGTATGATGACTCCGAAACCAGCAACTGACAGCATCAAGGATGTTTTCGTGATCGCGGAATTCCTTCTTTCTCAAGCTCGCGTTATTTTTAACGTACCGCGCCACCAACTTCGTCTTTTCTCTTTCTAGACATACACTCACGGATGCGTACGCTGCTTGTATCTCAATTGTACGGAAAACGTCGCGAAGCGCTTTTGACGTCAAATCAAATAAAACAAGCTCATTTTTCACACAGCGTATGTACGGCGCCCGTTTCGTGGTCCTCTCACTTATGTATTTTCTCTTTTAATGGACGAACGTTTGTTTTCTTTTCGCGTTTGGTGGGAAGACGCTTCACAGCGCAGGTAAAAGCTTTGAAGGATAAATGCACCTTCTCGTAAGTCGTAACGCCTTTGGCTCTACGCAAACAAAATCCAGTATCACAGAGCGAACAGCGATGCGAGTTTCATGTTGCGGCAGAACAAAACGCGGTAAACGGAGGACAGCAAAAGCTTCCTTCAGCAAACAGCGCCAAATCGTTTCCCAACAGGCCTGAGGATTCTGAGGGGAAAAACAGTTTTCAAAATATCAGCGATCTGTAAGAGAAACTGGTTCAATGCCAGCTGGTCAGCGGGACAAAACACGCAACTACGCAAAATAAGAACTTTCTGGGAGAGTGAGATTGATACTGTATTTAAATGATGGCTGCCGACGAACACAACGAGAAAAAACTTGTAACTGAGATTTACAGTCGTATCGGCTTTGCCACATATAATCTGCAAATTTTGTCAACTCCACTGCAAATAACTCCCGATAATCTTAAAAATGAAGTATCTGCCAAATCGGTACTAGCGCAACAAATGAAGGCAGCATGCGAAGTTTGTTTAAATCTCACACAAGGTTTATAATATGCTTTACAAGGCCTTGCAACTTCTTCACCAAAAAAATTGCAAGAAGTTCTCAGAAAAATCTTTGCAGTTAAAATTAATGTGGTCTTCAGTTTAACCACTTCGTTTATGACTGCGAGAGAGGAAACTAACCTGCAACAATCATCTGACTGCGACCTTGGTTGCTTTTTTCGGCACGTGCCTAGTCATATTCGTAATGTGACGAAAAACCTGACTAGACTGTCTCACTAATTTCAGAAACAGGTGCACTGGGTACAACATCCCGACGTGCATCATTAAGGGCAAATAAATATGTGGAAGCAATCTTACTGGTTCGGTATCCTGCGCATGCGGCTCTTTTTCAGCAGTACGGCACAGTTGTGCGTGGTAGGCAGCACAAGGCAACCTCGTGGCGATGATTGTCGACCACGTGGTCGCCACTCCACTTGCTCTCTCGAAATGCGCATGGCCGGGCGAATCGCTCTCCGCAACCACAACTTGTATGGCCTGTGTAGAACCACCGTCTTTGTCTGAGCCAGCAGTACCGGATCGCGACAGAACAGGTCAGGCTTCTACTCTTCAGATTAAACAGTCTTAACAACTACCTTGAAACGCATTTTATAGTTCACCTTCAAAGCGCAGTGCGAGGAATACGAAGCCAACACCACGAGTAGCTCAGTCAGCTGCATAATCTTCGCTTACAGTGTATTTCAACACTCAACGCAACACAGCAAGCAACTGGATAATTCTCACTGCGTATGAGGGGATTATATATAAGTGACATTAGTGCAAAACGCCAATCAGCCGCAATAATTAACGATATTATTAAGCGGAACACCGGTGCGCCTGAAAAACTATCAAGACCGTTATTTCTCGAACAGGTGCACTTCACCCGGTACAACAGAAACGAGAACAGCGTTCAATACCGATTAGGGTTTGATCGTGGCAACGAAGCTGTATCCAGGATACAATATTAGCACATATGGCCCGGAATGTAACGCTCGACGTACCCAACAAAAGCCTTTCACTGTGATCAAAGCTCCATTTCAGCAACGGTAGCAAAATTTAGCCACTTAGAAGGACGCTAGTGCAGGTACGTTTCCGCTATTTTTTCCAGCACCACTTCAGTAAACCCATACACAATGTCAAGAATAAGTCAGTCAGTATTTTATACACACGAAATATAAAAGATATGGAAATAAAGTGCAAAGTATTATCCTGTCTCGCCCAATATTTTACTTTTTTTGTTCGTGATGCACTGTATGCGAGACATCGCAAAAAAACGCGATTGTATCTGTCAGCGCAGATAGCATCGGAAGCGTGAAGAGCAGATAAGACTCAAAACAAACACACTTCGTTGAGATGCGCACTTGATCAGACGTGATGTAGAAATACGAAGAAACGCTAAGTTCGCGAGCAATTTCGCCACAGCAACTTCGACAGATCCGGCACAGCGGTTCATCTCCGGACAATCTTGAGATCGTATGACCAACTATTTCGCATGACCACATGAACTTCAGGATATGAAACATGTGCGGGCATAAGATTGAAAGTACACATAGCCTTAGGGCAGTGTGAAATAGTTCGCCGTTAATGCCTCGAGCCTTCATTTGGTAAAATCACAGCTGTACATAGCATTCGTGGATGAAATTTACCAACTGAGAACACAAATTCAAAAAGAGAGTTTGAGATTTAAAAGAGCTGATGAAATTCTGTATAATCTACAACCATGCACAGTAGTTGGTGGGGTCATGTTTTAAAATTGTCTCCACCCCATGCCCACACGTCAGTTGTGTTACCCTATTTTAGGTCAATTTAAACTGTCATGTGCGACTTGCACTAAGGCCTTTCATATTAACATCCTCAATTTATATTGGATATCATCATTGGTAGGGTGATTCATGTTTGTGACTTATTCATGACTCTTTGGGGGGCACAATTCCACAGGCACCAGATCACTGCAGAGGGTGCCAAGTGTCTGTTGGGGGCACCAAAAAGTCCCAACAATGTTGCAAGTACTTTCTACAATACAGNAACTTTCCCTCCGAAAAACCTCAGGTTCGAACATGGGGGCACCAAACTGGCTTCTTGCCCTCGGCACCATCTAGCCTCATTACGCCCCTTCCCCACTAGTGTTCACATCTGTCCAACCAACCAACACCTGTGCATATCCATCAATGAGGCACAACTAAGATCTTACGAAGATTTTAGCATTTGTTAAAATGCATGCATACACGCATGACCTGCCAGAGGAGGACAAACAGCAGAGCAGCAGAGGCGGTGTCTAATAACCTGTTTTGTAGGCAGAGTGGAGAAGTTTGATTTTTTCTTCATTTTCAACATGCCATTGTACTTCAGGTCATAACGTTTGAACCTGAAGCCCCAGCAGGTCATCCAAAGTATCAAAAGACTCGGATTTTAGCCTAGTTTTCAACAACTTCAGCGAAATACTACCGTCTAACAGTTTTGGCCCAGGTGACCTGAAAGTCCTCCACTTATGACGTCACTCAAAAAATCTGCAAACCCCAACCAAAACAATTTTTTCGTTTTCAACTACAAGACATGCCGAGTCTTTTGAGCCTTTGAACAGCTCTCTACCTCTTCGGCGCCAGAGTTACACTACTACAAAGCCACGTGCAATCCGGTTGTTTTGGCACGAAATGCTCGAAACACACCAGATGCGAAAGAGTTACTTGCGATGCATGATGCATACAAAAACCAAACCTAACAACCATCTCAATGGAGCTGCGTTTTTGTAAGCTTTTTTCTTTCAAATTTGTAGCCTACCAACCGCTTCAATTTTGCCAAATTTCAAGCACGAACATGCACCAATTTGAAAACCTAATGAAATTGAAGCAATGTTGATTGATTGGAAAGTTTTAGAACTATCAATGCCTTGGTTGATGCTGCATTTACTGCAATTGTTGCTCCTTCGACAATCAAACCTACCATTGTTCTCAATGGAGCTGCTTTTTCATGAAATGTAATTTCTTTAGAATGCTTAACGTAACAACCGCCTCAATCTTACCATACTTCATGCATAAACAAACAACAAGTTGAAAAAATGAAAACACTGATGCAATGTTCATTCCTTGGAAATATATAAACCCATCAATGCCTTGGTTAATGCTGCAATTACTGCATATTTTGTTCGTGGGGAAAATAAAACCTACATATGTTCTCAATGGAGTTGCTTTTTCATGAGATTTTTCTTGAGAATTTCTGGCCTAGCCATATTCTGAATCAGTATTCTTCAACAGGGGTTTGACGGAATCAATCTGCTGGATGAATTTTTGTTATTGGGGGTTCCATAAGAAAGGCTGAAGCATATCATGGTGTTCCGCAATGACAAGGTTTAAGAGCACTGTTCTAAATGATGTGGTGTTTCATGTGCAAGCAAACACGAAATTGAAAAAAAATCTTTAGATCAATGCTTGCTGCTTTCAACTTTATAAACTTCCCCCTAGTGTCAACCCTGATCAACTTTTGTGGGAAAGCTTTTCACTATTGGCATTCATGGCCAAAGTGATCAATAAAAGCAACCGTGACCAAAATGGCTGAGAAAAATTGCCATACGCCCATACAAAAGCTTACCTACAATCAAATGCCAAGGAAAGATTTTCCTATGCACATCTGACATTTTTATTGGCCTTTTTGAGCCAAGGTTACCAACAGTGAAAGTTTTGGTCATTTTGGCTACAGTTACTTGTATTGGCCACTTTGGCCATGAATACTAATGGTGAAAGTTATGTGATTTGGAGCTTGCCTTTGAGCAACCTCTGGCATCCACTTTGTAAACAAGAGTTTGTACTCTGGGACGCATCTGTTGCCATGGGATTGGAAGTACGAATATATTCATACATCGATAGGAAACTAATGGCAAGAAGGTATGAATCAGAGATTAACTGATATGGCTGTTTGAGGCCGATGCTGATATATCAGCCATTCACGGGTCGATAGCTGATACCGATACTCAATTTATAAATCTTGCTTTCTGCTTCACAATCAAAAATGTGATGTATTTCATGCAATGCCTTTTTCTCAAAAAACTGAAAAAATCAGGATTTATAAGCTAAAATGTTTGAAGTTGCAGCAATTTCAATGTTTGATAACTTGTTAGCATATTATACACTGTTTGCAATGAATAAACACAGTGCCATGAATAAAAAAGAATGTTAAAATAACAAAACAATAAGAAAAGAACACCACATGCGGGAGAACTGCCTATGGTGCTTAAAACTTTGGCACCCGGCTGGTTTTGGAGATTTTCGGCAAAAAAAACACCTAAACGCACATGGCTTTGCAGATGAATATCTCCGCTCCTGTTCGCTCTAGCGACTCAGCAAAACTCTCAAAACACGCGGCCAGTCTAGTAGATTGCACTCGAAAAAAAATTTTTTTCTTGGGGGGTGCGGGTTGGCTGTGAGTGACGTCATAAGTGG
>JGI24159J19872_10009522_pt1 | contig 12731 bp, 9 predicted proteins | sample Ectturendosymbi4_FD_19872 | JGI IMG/M metagenome (IMG submission 19872)
GAAATAAAAATGTTGCTCAATTTACCTTTAATTATTTTAGTATTAACAATTAAGATATTCCGCAATGTGAAGACACTGATCGTGCTAATATTATTTTTAGAGCAGGCCCGCGGACAGTAGCGCAGTCATGCTGAAAATTTGTTTGAGCCAAATATTTTGACTTTCAGCGAGCAACAGTATTTTGTTTGGGACAACACCTCTCAAAGCGCAAAACGACAAGAAATGCTAGAAATTTGGGGGCCATGCCGTTTGGTTACGCCTACGCCCGCGGACAATCTGCTTGGTGCTTGCGGGCGACCTGGTGCCCGTGAGCGCCACATTGGTGACCCCTGATTTTCAGAGTGTTTCTTCAACATATGATTTGGTATGGTCCAAAATCAGAAAGAGTTGATAGATGCACATAAGGCAGAAATATTGTTTAAAATATACTGATTGTGCAGAGCTGAGAAAGATAACCATTACAAACTGTTAATTTTTTTTCAGATCCTTCAAGTTTCATTGCTGTTCGTTTTGTTTGATTAAAAAAAGCAAAGTTAACTGTACAAGTATCCTGCCTCTTCCATTTTTTACTTCTTAGTAGATTTTTTCAAAGAAAAAATAAAAATTGGGTTTTTGGTGGGTTTTATTGTTTTTTTTTAACTGGGCTTTTTCAAAAAAACCCAGGTGGTTTTCTTTGGGTCGTTTTTTTTACAACCCTGTCCACACCTCTCACTTCCATTTTGTCAAATTTTCTTGATTTCTGTAAATGTTTTTTTTATTTTTCCTGCAAGGATCAGACTAACAGCAGACAGGTTTAACAGCTTTAGTTTATCAAAAACATGTGTCGATAGGGCACCAACGCCATGAGACAAACGGTTCGAGACCAGACCGAGACTCAAAAATATGAGAACGAGGCTAACCTTGAATGCTCTATCTCGGGCAATGAAGTTCTATTAAATAAACGAGAAGAGAAATGCTCGCTTTTCATTAAACGGGCGCACCTAAACGTCCCAAACCGGTTGGACGTCATATCGAAGGTGAAACCTTTCGCAGTGAAATCAACTGGTCTGTCGTTGTCCTCCTCCCCAGGGAAGATATCTTGCACCGCTGGGCGCCGGTTCGACGCGTCATCCGTGGCAATGAGGTCCTTCATCTCGTCGGTTTGCTTGTAGATGACGTTTGAATCCTGTGCGATCACGTGCTTAGCGTCAGCAGGCGCTCTTTAGCCACTCAACGTTAAAAGGGGGACTGGGCATTTACAGCAGCCGCACTGCTAAACTGGAAAACCTTCAGCGCGCATTCAAGATTTTGTTGCATTTGACTGTTCAGCTTAAAAATGTATGTGAATGGAGTCTCAGGCCTCCACGGGTGACATCGACTGGTCGTATTCCAATGACCAATGATGAAATTCGAGCAAAAGAGAAATTATTTGCAATATCTTTCTTTTATCCACGAAAATCATTGAGTTATTCTCAGCAAACAACTGAAAAACTTGATTCGCAAATGACGAAATCGATCAGCAACCGCATACTTGTGACTTGATCGGAAATGCTGCGTTAATCCCATTGGTGCTCTGGTCATTGTTATTAGCCTGGCGCTTCCACAAGAACATGAGTAAGCAGTATACAACATGCCACGTTTGCGATAGCAAGCAACTAACAGCTGCCACTCGCCGATGATGTGTTCGGTAAAGTTGCTGCTCGCGCAACTCAGACACAGAACTTACGACGGATGGGACAAAATCGACGGGATTTTCATCAATTTCCGCCTTCACCTCTTCGATTCCCTTGGGAACTGACAAAGGTTTTTTCCGCTGAAAACAAGAGCGTTCTCGCATGACCACTCACAGTTTGATCGAATGCGCATGAAAAAAATATTCCTGAAAAAGTGAACTGCAACCAGTAGCATTGCCGTAGACACTGTGCTGATGTTCAGGTAAAAACCAATTTCAATATAACCGTCAATAACGCCGTTTCGTGACAAGACAGGTCCTCAGGTTTTTTCTTTAGGAAAATATTAAGTACCCGGTATGGACCTATAGGGACCCGAAAAATTTCCGACTAAATTACATATAACTAGAGATGTTTTGAAAAGGAATCGCATATTACCAACCCAACGGGTTAATAGACGCATACAATGTGTCTTTGGTAGTATGCGTAACAAAGCATCCATTATTAGCATTTCATAATATTGATTGCAGTATCCGTTCAGATATGTCCCCTGATAATTTCCTCTGATTCTAGAGGATCCGATTTTCCATTCTGGGGACCCGCAAAATACCTTAAAAAACCCTGGGTCCTGTTTTTTTGCAACTCTTTCCAAATAATTATTTTGAAAGTTGGAATAGTATATTGTTTATTGTTAAACGCCGCGCATTCCGCGTCTTTTCTCGAGTCCATTTAGTAAAAAGTATGAAAATAATTAAGGTACAGATGATCAGGATTCTGAAAAATCTTTCAAACCCAAACGTACTTTCAACTAATCTGCTTCTTTGTCGAAAGCACAGGAAACAGAGGTGCATCGCATTTTGGCGATAAGCTATTTCAAGCATAAAAATGCGTATAGCAGTCACTGAACATGAACACTTTTGAAATTGGAGTTGAGGATTCGAAGTTAAGGAACAAACAACTGATTTTGGAGTCACGTGAGTGGCCAAAGTTTGCTTCAGTTCAAACCGTGGATGTATCACTGGGTGTTCAAGCATGGCTTGACAACCACGAACAAAAGTCAGTTTTTTTCCCGTAGGAAGCCCGCAATCGGTCGAATATACAGTTTTATCGGCAAAATTCCGTCGATATAATATTTTTTAATGCAAACCATCAGAAACCAATACCATGTCTATGATGGAGGAAGATGTTCATTGCAGGATTCTGGACTTCAACGGAAAATTGATACATTTTGATCGTCAAATCATTATTTTGCAAAAAAAGAAATAATTCCTTGCATTCCTTCAGTTGTAAGCTATTCCGATTTGTGAGTTGGTTTAATATGCACTGTTATGTCTTTTAACTGTGGTTTAAGTGCGAAGATATCGGTGATGGAAAATATCGGTTTCGGTCGAAAAACATATCGGTCGACCTCTATATTTGCGCCGTATACCTGGCGCTGATACTGATTGAACTGTCGTGTTTATGCTGGAAAATGTCCAATTAGAATGGCTACACCCTCCCTAGCACAACGAAGCAATGTTCACCGTTGATATCGAGGTAGCAACCACACTGGACAGCGCAGCACGGCACGCACTCACCCCAATCGTGGTGAAATACTTCCTTAAAGAGCCATGCGTCTTCTGCGGCGCTGGTCTCGTCACATTTCCGGAGCTAAACTTTTTCCTGCATTGAAATAAAATACAGGTTTCTGCAATCAGAGTGCTGATCTACCGCACTGCTGGCTTCCAGCTTATGTAACTGGAATTTCGACAGATTCAGAAATAGCCAAGCGATACACAAAGGTAAAGAGTTTTTGGACAATTCTCCAGGTGCCTTCAAATATACAGTAATACTTAGTTGGAGAAATATGAGGCACCACCACGATTTTTTTCAGGTTAGAAGCGTTGCAAAAACTATGTTCACCACTAGCAATACAAAAAACTTACGTTTAGGCCGAGCTATTTAGAAAACCCTGCGCACAGCCGCTTTTTTTCCTCCAAAATATCTGTTGATGCTTTACCACCGGGTTGTGTTTCAGGAACACTCCCACACTTAATTCCGTTTTCAGGCCAAGAGTTTTCTCTCAATGCACCTTGTGGGTTGGTTGGACCCACAGTGATGCTAAGGAAAATTCTCCAAATTCCAGGTGTGCCACTGCGCTCAAACTCACGAAACAAAAATAGTCTAAAACCTTTTTTTCAACAAAAAAGGCTTTCAAGTCGAAACAGTAGCTCACAATCGGAAGAGCCCTTTCATGTGTGGGGACAAAAGCGCTATATGAGTCACCTGCTTAACAGGGTCGTTTTTACGTTTTGGAGAGGCCTGGATCACCACTTTGTTAATTTGTCGAAATCTCGTTGTTTAGGAACAGACTTCAACTGTGCTGGGTCATTGTACAGGCTTTGATCATACTGGTTTCATTGCACTGCTGGAAAGCGCTTTTCTCAGCTAAGAACACTAAGATGGAATGAATGGAGTCAACAGAATTAAAAACAACGAAGCGTAAGGACAATGACGTACAGTTTAAAATGAAGCGATGTTTCGCCGCAAATAAAAAAACAAAAAACGCACGATTCAGACTTTAAACTGAAGCTAACGCATCGATCTGTGGGCGTAATGCAGAAGTGCACCAATGTTAAAGCTTTAATGTTTGCTTTCAATGTCAATAACAAGAGTTCTTACATTTTCTATGTATGAAAATCCAAATGAATTGCAGTGAATACAATTTGGATGATGTAGCCATTTCATGAAATTATCCGTAAGTATTTTAAACAGAATCGAGGTGACATTTCATACTCTTATACAATGCTTTTCACATTTTAGAAAACAAATGACTCCATGTCTTAAACAAAATTCATGGCGTCAAGGTGTCGAACTCACATTAGTCAAAAAGTTTGGAAAACGAGTTTTCTTCATTCACAAAAAGTTGTGATACGATTTAGGACCAAAAATAGAATCAAATGTTGTTTGATGCGATCAAATGTATGAAAAAAACTTATAAATACAAAATCTTGGAATAAAAACTACATGCACCACTGCTTTGGCGAAAAACCTACAAGCCCGAGGAGCGCAAACAACATGATGGATGCTGTCATGACGTTCCAAGGGGTGAAGAAGAAGTTGTGGCTACCAACGTCAGATGTTATGAACATATATGAATAATCAGTACAACGCATGGACAAATTTAACATTCAGCAGTGGCGGTGTAACGGAGAACATCTTCAGATCAACCAAATTTTGCAGATGTTCAGGCTGAAACAAGCTGGACTTTTTTGAAAGCTGAAGTCAATACTGAGGAAAGCAGTGCTTGAAACTGAGAAATTTGATGATGGATGAGTTCTTCAAACTTATCGCTTTTAAAAGGTCGTTTCGCCGGCCCAGGTGTGATTTAAACAACCAGTTTTCGCTCCACATTGCACTCACACGGTTACGNTTTTCGCTGTGAAGCGTTTCCCTCATTGAGATGCGCATAAACGCATATAGGTGAAGCATCTNATACAACGAAAACTTCACGGTTAAAACTGACGACAATTCCATGTACATAATTGGGTCCAACCTGCACCGTAAGGTTAAAGAACAAAACCAAGACCATCAAATGCGAAGGTCGAGAAGTAACGACCGCTAATCAAGGACTGACGTGAATCACAGTTAGGAAAATGCAGTGACCTTTAAATGTACATGAGCAACCTGGAAAATAGTTTGAAAATAACGAAGCTTCATGTTCATGTAAAACATACCCATTACTATTAATTTCTAATGGATTCTCACTAAGGAAGCTAACAAATCCTGCGAACAGTTTTTCTTGTTTTCAGTTCCTAGTAATTTCGTTTTCTTTGTTTGCCTTAAATTTTAAATGACAAAAACATGAATTGCAGGCGTGTCAGAACAAAAACTTGCAGCTGCACAACGTAAGCTATGCCATACGATGTGCTGTCCCGTTTTCGTATTTCTTTTTCACGGATTGCTTCGAATTTCTTGATCCTCTCCTGCGCTTCCTTTCTCGCTGCCTCTTGCTTATTTTTCACTTTCTGCAAAAATTCAATGCAACAGTAGATCCTGAGTTATTTTAACTGAAAAACGCTTGAACAAATGCGAACGTGAAAGACGTCGTATGCAGGCATTTTTCACAAGATGCGTATAGTAAACAGTTGCTTTGCAATGATAACAAAATTAACATTTTCAAAAAACAAACAAAAAAATCATACTTTTGGATCTTTAGTCAGTTGCTGACTCATCGCTTTGTCAATGGATCTGACACAATCCAGCTGATTGCGGATGCCAGCGACATCTTTAGCGGTGTGATAATCGTTGTCGTACTTCCACAGATTAACGCCATATGCCACCAAAAACGACACGCAATGTAAATGGCCGTTTTGTGCAGCCAGGTGCAGAGGGGTGTTTCCAGTCAAATCACATTTGTTGGGGTCTCCACTGAAAGGAAGCACAACCATTATTTAACAACATCGCATCACATTTATACAATGTATAAAGAAATAAGCCAAACTATATTTGCAGTTACGCAGGCACGCAGCGTGTTTTCAACACGTTACGCAAGCACGCAGCGTGTTTTTAACGCGTTCACGCGGAAAGCGTGGCATAAAAAAAGTTTTTGAATTAAGACATGCAAAAGTGTTCCTCAAAATCAAGACTTGACTAAAATAGACGCACAAAAAAGTAGTTCACACGTAGTATTCGCTCGGGTCTAAGAAAAATTTTCGGTGCTGAACGGACACAACCGATGTTTTCAGCCGGGTGAAGATAAGATAAGCTCGGAGTGCTTGCGAAAATAACGTATTTCAATCCGTAAGAACTGCCCGGATATTCTGCAACGTTTTGATAACAAATGGATGCAGTTGTCAAATAAAGGAGGTAACAACTGAAAGGAAATATTTATATTCTTTTTGCAGAAAGTGTGTATATCTGAAAGATTTGCGAAATGTGGCAAAAAGAGGTAAAGGGAAGGAGTTCTTGAAAAACAGTTTGACGATAAGCTTGGAAAATTCCAACGTAAATGTCGTTCGTTGTGGACCAATGCGCATACGGGAGCACTGCCGACAAGCAAAAAACGTTTAATAATTTAACTCTTTGCCTTCGTCTGACGAAATGTATTCGAAACACCTAAGTTTTATCCAGTACGTGTTTACACCGACGTTTTAACTATGCAAGGTTTGTCCGTTCGTATTTTAAATTAAACATAGCGTGAAGTTCACCGGAGCGATTTACACCATGGGTGTGTATTGCAACCATGCAGCACTGCTGGCCCAAATGTACATAATCAGATTGGTCCACGGGTCACAGCTGGATATGCCAAGCTCAGCGGGTTAGTCATCTCGCTGGCCACCCACGGAAGTTGGGCAATGACCTTTAAATCGGGCTTTTTTTCGCTGAGACATTTCAGTCAGTTTTTTTGCGAAGATATTTCAGTCAATTGTGTAACAGTGTTCAGTAGCCTATATTTTTAGACATTCTGACTGAAATGACTTAATTTTTTCCGGTCATTTCAAAAACTATTCGGTCTATGACCGAAAAAACAGCTTTAAAAACCGCAATGCTTGCTTTAAAATCTTGTCCTTTCGCTGGCCACAAGACTTCAGCTCCAGGGCCACTTTTGGCCCGCCCTCCAGGGGTTGCACACCCTCGGTTTAAACTGATGCAAGGTGTGATGCAAGAAAGTCCCAAGCACCTTTAACAGTTCGGGTAAATCATAAAGCCGCTATCACAAAGAGCTAGGTTCTAAATTTCCCCTCATCGTCTCAACCTCGATACTTCGTCAAATTCATACGGTCCTTCAAATCTCAAAGCGGGTGCATCCGCCTCTGTTAACTGCAATCGTGTACACGCGTTGATCTGCCGACTTTACTGAAATCACTAACTTACTCATTGCAATAACACACACGCATTTTTCTGTTGTCTAGCCCGAAAATTCAACAAGAGATATCTATATACAGTAGAACTTGTCTAATTCGTCATTGTTTAATTCGTCAATTCGCTTAATTCGTCACTTTTTAGTCGGTCCCGGTAGAATCCCCATCTTTTGTGTACATTTCTGTTCGTCTAATTCGTCAATTCGTCACCTGTTTCTACCCCCGAGAAGCGTTTTGTTCGTCTAATTCGTCATTTGCAGTTTCGCTTTAGATGTCTAAGCAGCTAGTACGTGTGGGAATTCAAACAAATCAAAGATCTTTATCTGAGAATTGTTGCACCTTGCAATTTGTTTATTGAATTTATACCCGAGGTGCGAAGCGCGACCCGACTCCCCATTGAGAGAACGCGGAAAAGTTTATTGAAGATTTAAAAGGTGCTTGATTAAATGGAGAAGTCCAGATGGAGCAGAGGAATTAATTTTTGTATTCATCCATAACGTCATAAACTTGTATTTTACTGCAAATAAGAGCACTATGTATACGAGTTACTATGATAAAGTATACGAGCTTCTATGATAGTTTTCACCTGTTTGCATAATTCGTCACTTTTTCTAATCCCCTTGAGATGACGAATTAGGCAAATTCTACTGTATCTGCTTTTTCCGGATGTTACGAGTGCAATTAACAAGAACCAAAACACCGATAAAATTATACTGGGAAATTCCCGAGAGAAACTTGGTTTTTAAAATCCGACAATTACTAAAAATAGGAAATCGGTCAATTCTTAGCAACAAGTTAAGTGACAAAAATATCAGCCGACGAGGGCAATAATTGTTAGTTCAATGATGAGAATGTGCAAATATTTAAAAGCACATAGCCAATACAAAAAAGTGAACAGGTTATCTAAAACTTAAAAAATCTTGGTGTGCCCTACCAAGGTTAAAACATTTGCCTGATGTATTGCGTTAATAGGTGTACATGGTGCGGCAACAATAGCCAATTCAAAATCAGGCTGCAAAACTACAGTTTCAACTGCTCGGGAAAGATTCGTCAAAAAAAGAGAAAGTCAGTATGTGCTCTGATGTTTGTTGGCGTAGTGTGAATGAGAGCGCAAAATTGAATACAGGCTAGTGTGAGTTTGAACAACATAAAATATGGGCTNAGGTAAAGTAAATATTGCATTGATGGTTCTCAACATTTGCCACAGCATTTTTAAAAAATAAATCATTAACTTCATGTTTGCTGAAGGAATTGCCTGGTTAGAACAACCTACGCAGTAGAACCACAACGTTTACCCTTGCTTTAGATCAATAACGCACATTCATATTCTAAGTCTGAAAGTGATACAAATTTTAACATACTGCATGTTTTTTTCAAAAGTCGATATATTTACCCTCTTTTCAAACACACTTGCAAACCATCAAGATTTCCATGGTATGCTGACCACAAAGTTGGTGTCATTCCATCATCTTCGGCCTTGTTAAGCTCCAGTCTGGTCGCCTAAAAAGAATGATTTTATGAAGCCATGTGAAAGCACAACAGCAGACAAAGCAACAGACTTCAGGATGAGAAACTTGGTAGAAATACGCATGCTAAATGATAACAACCATTACAACTTTTTTAAAGTTAAAGATGAAAATTTGGGAAAACGATTGGTTGATCACCCAAAATAGAGCCAAAACCACAGATTGTTAAGACAGTCAACACAGCAGTTTCTTTCTGTACCAAATGTTCACAAATTGAACAGGACTTTTTGGAACATACGATATGCAGCCTTATGACTAATTCAGGTTTACCTTAAAATTAACTGATCATTAATTTTCTTGCATGCTGTAAAAGATTACTACACTTCACAGTGCATTGAAAAAAAGATGAATTCCACAAGTTCACCCTGCTTGAAACATTTCTATTGCCTACTTCTGAATGTTTGCAGACATGCAGATCTATCTCACAAGTACTCAGCAACCTTCATTAAGGCTCTCATACACTAACAGGACGTTTGAAATGGTATGTTACAGCTTTTCAGCAAAAACCAAACCAAGAAAATCATTCAATACGCAAAAAATTCAAGGGAATTTCTGAATGGAAAACCTGCACATCACTGACCTCTTTCAGTACATCAATCAAACCATCTTTGGCGGCACGATGATAACGATCATTCATTTTATGAAAGGAATTCACTCTACCTTTTCAGAAATAGTTCTAAGAAGCTTCAGTTTACGAGATGGCTAGAAGGTGAGCAGACACCCACAAAAAACCTCAGATACCAAATTCAAAATATTATGATCTTCTAATAATTCATTAATCTTGCCATTATGCAGAAGAGTAACAGTAAAAATCTGCAACAACAATGCAAAATTCAGTGAGCTAGTTGTGGTATGAATGGTACTATATACCAAGACATCATTTCATTGATATCAGGATTGCACTTAGCTTAAAGTGAACACAGGGAATAATCTTAATTGGAAACAAATGGCTTTTCATTTGATCGTTTAAGTTATGCCTACCAGGGTTGCGGAATCGGTGTAGCAAGTAGTTGGAGGTTTTGGGGTGGAGTCAGATTCCTAAGAACACTAGGAGTCAAAATTTTTTTATCAGACTCTTACTCCGGAAGTCCAAAAGAATCATTTTTTACATCACACTCCTTAGTTAGGAATCNTAATTTGTGCCTGTTGAAATAGTACAATTTCTTTTGAAACTTTTATTGAAACAGATAATTCTTGCTGTGTACCACGACTTTCACTGATTACTAGTTGCTGCAAAATTGTTGACAGCCAAACTTCATTCATGTTATGTATAGGAAATTTTGGAATGGTCAGAAATTTTGGGAAGGTCGGAGTTGGAGTCAGACATTTTACTAGATTTTGGCCTAAAACCAGCAGTTTTCGGTTGCTTTACCAACGCCATAACTCCTCCGCCGATTGCGTTAAAGAGCTATTCAAGGGCTCAAACGGAACGGCCAGTCTGCTAGTCTGCACTTAAAAAAAAATTTTTGGTTGGGCGTTGCGGTTGTTTTGTGAGTGACGTCGTAAGTGAAGTAGTTTTGGGGCCATTTTGGCTCATGTTACCTGGCCTAGGGCCCAACCATTAGACCAAAGTATTTCGCTGAAGTTTCTGTTGGAAACTAGGCTCGAGTCCGGTCTTTTGAGCCTTTGATCGACTTTCTATCGTTTCTGGTTTAAAAGTTATGATCTAAAATAAACAAATTAATTAATTATCTAATTACTGTATTTACTCGCTAATAAGATGGGGATTTTTCCTCGAGATTTCGGGCTCAAATTGGGGGGCTGTCTTATAAGCAAGGTCTACAGAGATAGAAAATAGTTCACTCAGAACCGCACAGATATTTCACAGTTTCTGGCAAAAATAAACAACAGAGACACGTACCGGTACGCTGTAATTAAATCAACTGTCATGCTATGAATTAAATAAATCTTTTAGCCTATTGTGAGTCAGCGTCTCGTTCGTTGAAGGTCGCGCGGGACTTCATTTTTACCTATAACGTCATACCGGTAAGCACAATGCATCCACAGTGCTAACAAAGAAGAATCATTAAAGACACGCCTTTTAGCATCTTGTAGGCTTCTTTCCGAACACTTGGCTGATTGTCGGTACTGGTACCTTGCTGTCCAGTAACCAGTAGATTGTACGCAGTACGGTAAGTTCCTTAATGCAGCTGATTAATGAATTATTTGCTTGCGAAAGCAGCGTAAAAAAGCATCAGCACAGGCCTTGATATCACGCTTTCATCATCACTACAATATTGTTCGGTTAGTCTTTCCTTCGTCTTATAAACGAGTCTAAACAGAATATCGACAATCTCCCAGGTGAAGATGGGACCCATCTTATAAGCAAATAAATAAGGTAGTCAAATGTTTTTATTACTTTAGATCATAACTTTTGAACCTGAAACCCCAGCAGGTCATCCTAAGTATCAAAAGACTCGGATTGTAGCCTAGTTTCCAATAAAACCTTCAGCGAAATACTACCAACTAACGGTTTGAACCCAGGGCCAGGTGAAGTGGGCCAATGTGGCCTAAAAGTCCTCCACTTTGACATCACTCACAAAAATCCACAACCCCCAACCAAAAAATTTTTTTCGAGTGCAAGCTACAAGACTTGCTGTGTCTTTTAAGCTTTTGACAGGGTCGGTAGCGCTTACCGGACAGGAGAAATTCCCGCACAAAGCCACGTGCGTTTCGGTGTTTTTTTCACAAACATCCCCGAAAGCGGCCGGACGCCAAAGTGTTAACACGATTGTTATGAATGAAACTTTTTCTATAATTTTCCATCTACCACACTACAAAGTCATCAGCAACACAATGCAGCACCAGAAGTCGGATTAACAGCGTGAAGCGTGTTATTAAAGAGAAAATTCAGACATTTGCCATTGTTTAAAATCGTTAAAAACGCACCTGTTAGTTAGTTAGTTGCATCAAGTGTTGAAATATATTACATGGCTCTCACAGAAATACAATTAAAAGTACATAGGTTTCATGGCTCCCTTATCCAAAAAGGTTCCCGACCCCTGACCTTGGCCCACATTTCTGCTATGCTAAAATATGGAGAATTATGTCAATGTCATGACTATGACATTAGATGTGAGTTAGGTAGATGTATGTCATGGCAGCATGCATGGGTGTAACGACTAACGAGGGGGGCAGGGGTCACAATTACCCGGGCACTGAAAATTCCCAACAATGTTGCAAGTACTTTCTTCAATACAGTACATTTGCTTCTGAAAGACCTTAGGTTTGAACACGGAGGCACCAAACTTGTGTCTTGCCCTGGGTGCCCTCTAACCTCGGTATGTCCCTCTCAGTATGAATGAAATGTCATTGTTTCCAAAATTACATTTTAATTCACTCAACAACTAACCATATTTTGTTTTTCATGAACCCAACACTTATTAGATTCCTTATTATTATTAAACTTTGGGCAGTGTCTAAACAACCATATCATGTTTTTGCTTTGGAGGACTAAAAAATATCAAGAATCAACACATACCTGGAATCCGACAGCCTCCCAAAGCCTGAAGTCTCTCCCAGACACGCAACCCCACAACCGAACAATGCCCACAGGGACCCAGCCACAAATATGAAAAGTCTGGTAAACCAAAAACTGTCCGACTTCAATACCAAAGGTGCCTTACAAATACTGTCAGGTGATAGCTCTTTTGTTAACCCCAGCAAAGAATCCCTTGATACCCTTCAACAAAAACACTCCCAGGCTCCACCTG
>JGI24159J19872_10009524_pt1 | contig 12730 bp, 8 predicted proteins | sample Ectturendosymbi4_FD_19872 | JGI IMG/M metagenome (IMG submission 19872)
GAACGCAGAGTATTTACTTATGATTTGCTTTGTAGTACATTATATGAGTGAATGATAAGTTTTTCATCAAGAATAAGGAAAATTTACACGTGTAACACTTCAAGGAGGGATCCCCAAAAAGGGTGAGCCAGAGGCAAGTGCCTCCCTCGCCTCCCCTTAAACACACCACTGTACATACCCATATACCAATCTAGCCTACAATGTGATGTCTGTATACCTAATCACCTGGTAACCTGGTCCGTAACCAAGGGTAGGTTTTCGCCATCCTGGAAAAACCTTTCTCCCCCCCTGAAAAAATGTCTTGGACATCAGTGATGGAGTCTAGACTTGGTATCGGTCTCGAGACTCGTCTCGAGACACATTTTTGCGAGTCTTGGTCCCGGAGGTTTCAGGTCTCGTCTCGATCTCGAAGATTTCAAGTCTCGAGACTTGGAATATTGCAAAGGTAAGAAAAACCAAAACATGTCGGAAAAATGCCAGAAATTTGAAAAATATTCAAGTCAGACGTGATGACGACATTTTTAAAATACTTTTTGCAAAATGCCTGAATTTTAAAGTCTCGAGTCTCGGTCTCGAACTACAAGTCTAGAGTCTCGGAGGTTTTGATGAAGTCTCGGTTTCGGTCTCGTCTCGAAATTTTAACCAGGTCTCGGTCTCGAAGGTTACGATCTCGACTACATCACTGTTGGACATATTGTATGCATAACCATTGTTTTCCCACATGCTATCGATGTAAAATTTGGGTCTCCCTCAGAAAATTATATGCCCCCCCTGTTGTCCAAAGCTGGTTACGGGTCTGCTGGTGACTGCTGCCTTGTGGCTTCTGTCAGTTATGCCACTCAGCTCAGTTTTTCACAATCAAATATTTCAGGTTTAACATCAAATTTTGCTATGGGATATGAATGTCAAACGTTTTATTCTAGAGTTATACGTGCATAACGACACAAAAAATATTTGAGATTAAACAGAAATCAAAATGAACAACGGTGAATTGGCAAATAGTACCACGTTTCACCTGAAATAGCACGAAAAGAATGTCTAGCAAAAGTAGGTGTTACGTGGGCACATAGGTGGCGGAACCAGGGGTCGCATGAGTTTAGGCTGCTCCACATTTTTCTGGGAGGGCCTGTCCCTCCCACTTTAAAATTTCTTATTTTGCCTAAATAAGTTTAAGTAACACAATTCGTATTGGGTCCATTGTTAAAGTAAATTGTTTTTGTGTAAGACTAAGAACAACTAGTTACATTTATGTGCTCAAGTCAGTGTGGTGTATGATAGATAGGGTGTTGTGTTGCTAGGGGTCGTTGAGGGCTTATCAAATTTTGAATAAAATTACTTAACCGTGCTGACAAAAGTTAATGACGTCATATTTCAGTGCTTGTGATGTCACATTTGCCAATTCAAATCACAAAAATTATCTAGTTTTTTTGACGTGCACTTGTGCTCCTCCACTTTGAAAATAGTTCCGCCACCAATGCGTAGGCTACTTGTAAAGCAAATGTTTCGCACTTGGACGAAAACATTGCTGCTTTGTGGGTATAAATATCTTTTGAATTTGTTGGTCACCCTTGCCGTGACATGCAAGGCTAAATGTATTAACTATCTTTTATTCCTAGTCAAGTCATTAAGTTTTTGAGCAAGAGGCAATATATAGCTATGTCAATACCTCTCAATAGTTTTGATGGAAATCCTGTTTACTAATGGTCGAAGACAGTCTTTTGCAAAACTGCCCATCATAATTTTGTCTTCAGCAAAAACTTCGCAGAGGTTTGCCTGAAAATGTAACTTTCTATCATTATACACTTCCGTCTTTAAATTTTACGCTGTCTGTTTCTGAATACGTGACAACCAACGTTACAACAAAGCCAGTTAGCCAACGTTTTTGCACGAAACAAATCACGGCTGTACTGCGATCTCTCACGTGTGCAGCCGTTAAACTTCACTGTTTCAAGATAGTGACCTTTCTTACAGTAAACCACACTGGATAAATGTTGGACAAAGGCAGCTAACAATCTTTTGCGGTCTCTAGAAACTTGCAAAATGCTAAAAATCATGTTTGAAGTAAAAATTAAAAAAATATCAGAATCAGAGATACCACACCAAACTCTGTTTTAACATCAACATGGCTATGTGTAACATCTAACATGAAAAACTCTTCACACAAAACGTGATAAACGTCACATTTAGTTTTGAAACCTCTCCAAATGCAGCCCCTAAGAGAAAAAAGTAGGGGGATATGGCATATTATGTTCCCCCCGTCTAAAAAAGTGGGTGGGACACGTCCCCCGTGTCCTTATAAGATTTCTCATATAAGATCATTGTCAGGCTTATATACGGTGGTGTGTTTAAGTGGTGGCAAGCGAGGCACTTGCCTCACCCCCCCTTTGCAACTGTAATGTGTAAAGTAGCCTACCTTGCTTTCAAATGGGTCCCAATAGCAACTGCAATGTACAAGTAGATTACTTTGCCTTCAAAGTGGCCCCCAACAGCAGTTGTAACATGAAAACACCTTGCTTTCAAAGGGGCCCAAAATAACTGTAATGCACTTTTCTTTGAAAGGGCCCCTAACTTTGCTGATTTCTAGTGTTTCATATTTCAATTTGGGGGATCGAAGCTTTCTCTGGGGTGCTAAGTGGTGACGATACTGGAATTTTGGGCCCCCTGTGACAGCGTGGGCCCCCAATTGGGGGTATAGAGTGCGGCTGATACGGCTCTGCCCTACGTGACCAATTCTGATAGCAAGTTAGCCTATACCCTTTACCTACCTTGTTACAAAATTTCAGTTGAGAGATTCAAAGTAGCCTACTCTCAATTCTCTGAAATGTTTTTACACAAGACACTGGAATTCTGTTTACAGTTATTATCTTTGCTTGATTTCTTTGCATTTTCATTTCTTAAAATCTCAGGGGAGGTTCGGATCTTTCCATCATTAAGGGAAATGCATATGTTTGACAGACAAAATTCAAGTGCCATCTTAATAAAGCTCACTACTTCCAGAGCAGTGTGTGATTTGCCTTTCTGGCAAATGTACATATGCATTTTATGGTAAGTAGCACATTCGTAGTACTGTAGTGCGATTCCTCACAGCACTAGCAGGCCATGGGAAACTTTGGTGCTTCTTCATGGTCTATGTTGATAAAAACTGATTTTTGCTACTGTTATTTTCCTCGTCTGACTCTAATGCTGTGACTGCTGCATGGTTTTCCGCTTAACTTCATACGGGTTCGTCGTCGACGGTGCCCAATAGCAGAGGTGCCAAATAGCAGAGGTGAAAAATAGTTGAGGTTTTCGTACGCAGCAAGCCGCAAGACGACGAACGGATCTAGCGCGCAGCACTAACTGCAATATACAAAACAAAGATTAATACAAGAAAAATAGAAGTGTGGTAATCAAGCACACATGGAAGTGCCAAACAGAAGAGGTTTTTCTCCACAAAACCGACAAATGCCAAATAGGAGAGGTGCCAAATAGCAGAGGTGCCAAACACAAGGGTGCGAAATTGCAGAGGCGCCAAATAGGAGAGTGCCAAATAGCAGAGGTGCAAAATAGCAGAGGTTTTGGTATGCAGCAAACCGAAAGATGACGAATGGATCTAGCGCGCAGCACTAACTACAACATGCAAAACAAAAATTACTGCAAGAAAGATAGAAGTGTGGCAATCAAGCACACATCGGAAGCGCCAAACAGAAAAGGTTCATATCCACAAAACCGACAAAAATCCAAATAGGAGAGGTGCAAAATAGCAGAGGTTTTGGTATACAGCAAGCCGAAAGACGACGAACGGATCTAGCGCGCAGCACTAACTGCAATTTGCAAAACAAAGATTAATACAACAAAAATACAAGTGTGGCAATCAAGCACACATCGGAAGTGCCAAACAGAAGACATTCATCTCCACAAAACCGACAAAATGCCAAATAGAAGAGCGTTGGCGTAACTAGAGGTTTGAGCCAGGGGAGAAAACGTATGGGGTCCGAAAAAAACGCAGAATCCTGCCTGGGTCGACTCCTGCATTCCGGATGCGGTACCACCTCTGATGAAAACCTCAAGGCTCTAAGCTTTCGAACTGAAAGCTGAAACAGGGACTATCCAACATTTTGTATTGGGAACGTTATGTCTTCAGCAATCAGCGCTGGCCTGTAGTTTGATCGACGTACACGTCACAATGCATTCAGATAGCCAGGGTTGCGATCTTTCCGACTTCGCTCTCATTCTATAGTTGCGTCACAGTCGGACGGTTATTCAGCGTTCAATGTGCATACACTATGTTACTGCGGATGCAATGGTGCCACTCCTAGTGTTTTTCAATTAGACCTAGTGTTTTCTCATTTCATCTAGTGTTCTAGTGTTTTTCTATGACTATCTAGCGTTTTTTATGAGTGAGCTGAATGTAGTTAATTGAACAATTTGTGGAATTTTGACTCCAATTGAGACCTTTTGATTTAGCGCAATTGTAATTTTCTAAAAATTCTACCTGATTAAATCTTAAATTACAAAAGACAATATAATATGTTTTGAGTTAAATTGCTGCGAAGTCACTTGGTCATCTGTTAGAAGTTTCAGTGACCTGTAAAAACAAACACAAGCGTTGCTGCTATCTCCCGTTTTCTTTGTCTCTGGTTTACAATGAGTTGCACAATGTGTATGGTTGTCATTGAAACGCATTTTCTGGGCATTTTCACTGTGACTGTAAGTTTGCTTTTTAATCTAGTGTTTTTTTTTGTGAATCTAGTGTTTTAGTTTTTTTTATCATGAAATCTAGTACTTTTCCGTAACAACAGAGAGTGCAACACTGTGTAGATGCTTTCATAGTAGCGGTGAAACTGAAACGTTTGTTGTTGCGACAACGGGTCTGATGTTTCGGAAAATTTGAGCTTTGATGGTTTGACAAACTTTGTGTTGAAATGGATGTGATGTGGTTCAGAAAGTAGTTATGATGATTCTTATTTGTGGGATATTAAGAAAATTCTGACTACATTTTCAAATTCGAAATGCAACTGTGCAAAAGCGTTGAGTTAATTAGTTATAATTGTGAACTTTTCAGTTACTGCTATATGCGATTTATATTAATTCGCCCTGTAAATTGAGCATCTCCATGATCATGATTGTCGAAATTTAGGTCGCAAAATTGCTAGCCCAGAACGTCTCACGGAGCGTCTGTGGCCTAAGATATTTCATCTGGATTAATACATTACTGACACATTTAAAATATACCAGTTTTTGACGAAATATTCGATAAATTTCAGTAGAAAAGGCAAGAAAACTTTTTATTTGACTTATATAATTACAAATAAAGCATTATATCGTAGCCTTTCATTTATTTTCTGTTAACTTTTCAAGATATTATATCCAAAGAAATGTTTTAGGATTTTACAATTTTGTATTTGTCTAGTGGATTTGTATAAAATCATTTGCCTTCAGTTTTTCGCATGCATTTTCTGTCTGTCCTTCTTTTTAATGTATTCGTCAGATTTCCCTCAGTCAGTTCTTTATTACGTTCTGAAAATCAAAGCTCTGGGAATGCATGCTCCAGAAGTCCAGAACTCCTACAGCAGGGGTGGCCAATCTTTTGCACACCATAGTATACGCCAGTTTTTTCAAACCCGACTAGCCTACCAATGCGTCACACCATCGGCTATCTTGTAACGATGTTATTTCACATCGTTCGTGATTTGCCAGGTAATAATATTAAATGCAAACGGAATATCTGGTAAAGCAGCAAATAAACTTCGCATTTACTTACATTTTAACGAGCTTCGTTCTGAGCTGGCTTCGATTTCACCAGTTTTTTAATGTTTGGAGGTAATTTGCTCGCTGAGAGCGCTGAGCAGCAGAGAATTCTTCAAATTTGAATCGGTAAGGCGCGAACTCGTTTTGATTTTAATCAATTTGATGGACAGAAATGCTTGTTTGCATGTGAACGTTATTTCCACACGACATAAACTCTGAGCGAATTTTTGTAGTTCTGGGAAATTTTCACGTGGTAGGATCTCCTGACATGAATCACATCAGAAACACCAGGAACTGGACTGAAGGAAAGTCCTTCAAATTACCTTTTCACTACTGAATTTCTTTTGAATTGAATGCTTTCCGACTGGTATGTTATTGGTGTTTTCATTATCTGTTGTTCACTAAGTAAGAATGGGTTTATAANAGCCGAAATTCAGTCTTCTTCTTTAGCAAAATCAAAAAAGTCTTGCAATAGCTTGNTCTTTTCAGTGCATTTTTCTCAATGCCATTATCAACAGCACCTTCAACCTGCNCCTTTAAATGCGAAAACTGCCTCATATCCTCATTTTTTAAGTGCGAAATGAAGGGTTTTAATTTTATCTTGAATGCATTGATATGATTTATTAAGTTAGGAAACATTTCATTCTTGGCCTGAAGTTTGATGTTCAGATGATCGAAAAGGTCAGTAACATAAACTAGAAATTCCAGATCAAAGAGTCAGTAGTTATCACATGAAAGAGCTTTTTCCTCAGGTGGCTGTTTTCTTTTCTTCCTGAACATCATGAACAGCATGTTTCAAGATGATAACTGGTAAATCACAAGTCCTGGATTTTTACGAAACAAAAAAAAAACGATAAAAATATTGGCGAGGTTTGCTATCTTGCTTTATTACGTTCAAAAAGATGCGCCACTTGAAATCATCCAATGCATAAAACTTGGCGCATGCGCCAGATGTTGGCCACCTGTGCCTTACAGTCGCACCAGCGGTGAATTTAGCAAGACCTAATGAGAGAAATAGGAACAAGCGGATGCGCTGCATTTGGGATCTTAAACAAGCTCTGACAAATCGTGCTTTAAAACCTCGGTGCAACTCTGGTCAATTTTTTGCTGTGTTCGCAGAATTTTGTCCTATTGAAATTATGTCATTTAAGATTCATGAGAATTTCTGCAGAGGATAGATTTTTGCCTAGTTTTTGCTTTTTCTTTCACTAATTGCTAACATTCGGGCGCATTACTGCAATTAGGAAGGTCGCAATACAACAGTTTGAGTGTTCAATCATAACCTAAAATTCATAGCTGGAATAGCTTCACGCGAAACGATTAGATTACGACAGTTAATAATTTAAGACAGTTAAATGATATCCAAGATTCAAAGGTCTTGACGTCAAATCCGTGACGACACAGTCGTATGAAATTTTCAGGCGGGTCTAGAAGCAACTATACGCGGGGCCCGAGTTAGCTTTCGATGCCCCTTTGCTCATATCTCACTCGTCGTATCTATGCTGCCACGAAAGTCTTGGTGGGGGGACACCAAAACTGACTTTGTTCTCGGGCGTGGAAACCCTAGGTACACCACTGATCTTTCAACAGCTCAGTGAGATTTTCCAATCGCGAAAAGCCCAGATAAGTTAGATTTGAATCATGAATTTCCCAAAGATGTAGCACGTAGGAATTTTTCAATTTGTCGTTTACAACGCAAATTATCCAATGGGGAGCTGATGCAACGGAAATGGCTGGTTTACTCAGCCGGAAAAATCGGATATTTTGCTTTTTTGTAAGCTTTTTCCTTTTTTGTAAGCTTAATGTCGCGCTATGGTGCAGGAGTTGAGGGGAAAGCGCACCCCCAAAAGTTTTGATTTGCCGAAAATTTGGGTGAAATTCCTAAAAATCCGAGCAAAGAAGTTTCGACATCTTTGTTTCCTAAGGAGTGATCAACGAATTTGACTTAATAAAAGAATATAAGTCTGACTAACCTTTTTCTCCAAAAAAACAAATGTTTTGACCTTCAAAAAACTTCATATTTTACAATTCGTGAGAGTAGATTATTAGCAACCAACTGCTACAGAAATTTGTAGGGTAAAGTTTGCCGCACAAACGTTTTTGGGCATGTTTGGGGAAATTCGTGCAAAACATCCTTTGCAACCCCCAATTTTTTCCTGCTTCTGCACACATGTATCCATTGATGGGTTTTCTGACTGTTCCAGCGCTAGTGTGTGCTTAGCTGAGCATGAAAAGTCCAGTAGTCACTTACAGGCAGGTGTTAAATCGTTTGAGACTGAGCAAAGACAAACGAAGGGTTGCTCGTTGGATTCAATTCATCACATTAATCAATTGCCACTCTACCAAACTTTCACTGTGTTTGGCTGTTTGCAAGTGTAAATAGGTAGAAAACCACCACTTCAAAGTCCAGGTATATAAACGTTAAAAGGACACCCCCAGCTCTTACGCCACTGTATGAAAGCTGCAGTGCAGCTTAATTAGGCAAGGCAAAAATTGTGAATGTCATCCAGCACACTCGTTCCTGTTTATAATATTGGGCGAATATGCGCTTCTATTTTATCAATCAACCATGCGGATTATATATTGCGTTTGGTGATAGTTGTTAAACCTTTGTACATTACATTTCTAATTTATGAAGAACAGTTTGCATTGGTATCCAAGCCCATGCTTAAGAATAGCTTTGGGGAATTTTGGGCGGATGTGTGGGTTGCTCTCTAGTGAAGTCTGCTCTTTTCATGTATTGCGTCATACAGCGGACAATTGATCGTACGCCCAGACGCTACCTTTACACAAGAATGCATCTGCGCTGGTGGTTACCGAAAGCGAGAAAGGCAATAAGTTCATGTTAGCAGCTTTCTCCAAGTCTGTCGTTCTCCACAAACCCGTAGTCAGGTTTTAGGGCTTGGGGCAAAATATATTTTTAGGGGGCCTTTTTGTTTTTATTATATGTTTAAAAATATTTTTCTGGACACAACCAAATTTGGAGGGGCAAAAAATTTTGGGGGCACTGCATCCGAATGCCCCCCCTGTGGCTACGGGACTGGTTCTTCGACCGAAAGTTTCGTTCAACAAGAGTGAAGTACATCGCATTGTAAGTTCAATTCACTTGTTCGGCTTGATTGACGTAACTACGTAACTTTCCACCCTCGCACGCCTCTCGGATCTCCATTTAGGGTTGCCAGATGGCCGGTATTTCACCGGCCTGGCAGCTATTTTACTGCTAATTTAGCAGACGTCGGTAAAAGGCCGGTATTTTGAAAATCAGTGCTGAAGTCGGTATTTTGAAAATAAATAATTTGCCGTAACTTCAAAAAAAGCTAACGCAGAATTTCTCAAATGATGTTGGTTCTCGTAGAGAATCTTGTCAGGACAGTCTCTTCAACAAAGTTTATTTGCCCTGCTGACGCAATCCTTGGTGCGATTGTCACGTCACACACACACACACACACACACACCAAAATGTAATGAGCCAGCAAAAACACGGGCAAATGATCAATTGTGGTTAGCAGTACTGATTGTCAGGGCCGGCTTTAAGCCGATGCAACCGATGCGGCAGCATTGGGCCCCGCGCTTGTGGGTTCCCCGCGCCATGTTGTTTGGGTAGGTTGATCGTTTTTGTCAGATACTCCTTGCGCTCGCGAATTCAGTAAAAACGGTTTGCAAATATGATTGTTACAAAACACTTGGTTTGCAAATATCATTGTTACAAAACAATTAACCTCGTTTGAACCAAAGATCAATTTCCTCTAATAATTCGGTAATTATCGAACGTTATCAAATGTGTTCAATTCTCATGCTCAGGGTTCTCCAAACTACGGCCCGCGAAGCCATGTTGTAAATAATCAAATAAATAATATGCTCACGAAAAATTTGTTGATTTGGTGGTATGTATCATATACCGAAACAATCACATTACGTAAGACGTCCGGCCCTAGACATGTTCTATAATAGCTTATGTGGCCCTCGGACAAAAAAGTTTGGAGAACCCTGCTCATGCTGATCGTTATGTCTGCGCCCCACCATGTTCCACTGTTTGTGGATGGAACTTGGTTGCTACTAACGCCAGTTAAGACTGCAGAAGACCTACAGCTATTGCAAACAAGGTGTGTAGTAATTCAGCTCGCAATGAAAACGAGACGAGTGTCTGTTGTATTAAAGTTCATGGCATTTCTTCCAAGGTAACGTAGTTCAATTCTTGAAATATCCTATTATCCTTCTGTTCTGGAAACTTGTAGGTTGGTTGCGGGTCATCTGCATTTTGACAAAGACCTGCAGTTTTGCTTCATGACAGATTTTAACAAAGATTACATGTTAAAATATTTTGTCAAAATAAGATTAACTTTACAACACTGAAACAAATGACAAAAAATGAAGGGTTGAATTCGTGGAAACAAAAATCTCATGCAAACCAGTGCAAAATTTCGTGAATTGTTCACAGTTAAATTCGCCTCCTTTTCTTCGTCTAAAAAATTGTTCCGTGTTATTTGTCGGTCGTGCAAGTACTTTCATCATTTGCCGCCCCACGAAACTTTCATTTTAATTTGCCTGTTTGCGAGCGTAAATAGGTAGAAATAACACTTCTTCAAAGTTCGAGTTTATAAACATAATGGACACTAAAGTTGCCCTGCAGCTTAATGAAGCAAGGCAAAATTATGAATGGCATCCAGCAAAGTCGTTCCTGCTTATCATTGTATTGGGCGTCAATATCCTCCTATTTCGTCAATCAACCATGCGCATTATTGCGTTTGATAAGTGTTTCTATATTCATTACGTGGTATAGTTGTAAAATCTCTGTACAATACATTTGTAATTCATAGAGAACCGTTTGCATTCCAAGTCCATGCATTAAGAATAACTATAAATTTGGGCTTTGGGGGGAACTTTAGGTGGATGCATGTGTTGCTCTCTTGTGAAATATGTTTTTTCCTTGTATTGCGTCGTAAAGCGGACAGTTGATTGTGTCCCCAAACGTTTCCTTTACACAAGAACGCGTCTGCGTGTGTAATTACCGAAAGCGAGAAACGTATTTCAGTTCATGATAACAGTTTTCTCCAAATTAGCTGTTCTTCGAACGAAATTGCCGTTCAACACTAGTGAGTAATTGCATTGTAAGTTCAATTCGCTTGAAATTTCAGTTTGATTGACGTAACTTTGCACTTGCACTCGTAGCTTAGATCTCCAATTGCAGAGCTTCCTTTACAACTTTCGGTTTGATTACGACTGGTAGCGATACACTGTCTGATGTCCACCACAGCAGGCTATGGTCGTAATCATGGAAGTAACTAGGTGACATATGAGCCACGCCCCTCCTAAAAAGGAAACTACTGATACATACATATTAACTCCAATGACTTGCCGTCTATTTTTATATTCATATAGTTATTTTGCTAAAACATCTTCATCAAAAAGGTCGTAGCACGGTTGACTGATCACGATGACGTCATGACACCACTGCTCAGACGGGCCCCGCGCCTGAGTCTTGCATTGGGCCCCGCACTTGCTGGGGCCGGCCCTGCTGATTGTATCTCTGTTTTCCCTGTGCCGCTTACAAATTACGACACAGCTTAGATCTGGTACTGTTGACAAAATGGCCGGTATTTTTACAAAACGAATCTGGCAACCCTATCTCCATTGCAGAGCTTCATTTACAACTTTCGGCTTTACTGCGAGTGGTAGCGGTGCACTGTCTAATGGTCACGACAGCAGAATATTAGTCATAAACATGGACGTAGTTAGGGGGCACATGAGCTATGCCCACGCCCCTCCAAATAAAAAGAATATTTTATGATATCATCTACATACCGATCAACTCCAATAATTTACCGTGCTTTTTGTTATTCATATAGGCCATTTTCTAAAAAGGTCGCAGCACGGTTGACTGAACACGATGACGTTATAAAATCCGCTGCTCACAGGGGTCCCGCGCCTAAGTCTTGCATCGGCCCCGCACCTGCTATGGCCGGCCCTGTGCAGTATAAGCTTAAGCTTTCATCAGATGCTTATCAAACAGGAACAACCACTGCGCATGACTCAAACGTAACAATCGACAGGATTCACCAAACGCAGGACCCAGCCAACGTGCTTTCAGTATGACGACAATGTAGTCGGTATGCGGCTTGGCCAACCGTGACATTGATATTCATGGAAACTTGTTGGAAGCAGGGACGGATCCAGCCAGGAGTTCAGGGCAGTGGCGCACGCAGAAAATTTTCATGAGGGGGATTTCATTCAGTGGCACATGGTGGTCATTTGTAATTGGTGTGCGCTGTTTGTGTCATCACAAGTTGACGTCATATTCATGTTACCAAATCAACGTGTTGGCGAAGTTTGTTTACATACAGTAATATGCATATTTTTCTACAGCCACTCCCCTCATTTTATGTGTCATTGCCCTGAATATAAACTATCAACGCTCCAAGCTAGGCTATCGGAGGAAAATAAACTCAACGCTACGACACTACAGTTCACAACTGCAAAAATGACAGGCTGCGGGTTAAAACAGGGGAGAAAAAACACTCATCGTCAATGCGTCAGAGCAATTTACAACTGCAAAATAAGGCTGTGCTAATGTCTGGTCGAGTACGAGCAGTCGAGCATGGAAAGTGCGCGGCTGGACTGGCTGGCGCACACCACGGTTTGCAAGATCGAATCTTGCTAAACTACACAAGAATTGATATTGCGCATAAAGCACGCAAGAAAAGTTTCGATTTTTGTTACTTATAGAAGTCCAGCAAACTTTTAGTTTTTATTTTTCCCTGCTGAGACATTATAAAATGCCTGAATGCTTCCATGTTAACAATTGCTGTTTTTGAACTCGTGCAACAGTTCTATCATGCTACAGAAATTGGTAATGTAGCCAATGCGGTCAGCGCTTGCGCTGAGCAGCCTTAACAGATAAAATAAAGACAATTGTTTCGGATAAAGTGAACTATCGCGGAACACAATCTTAAACATGCGTAGTGGACGAAAGGTCTGCAAAAAGTGGTGAGATGGTTTCTGG
>JGI24159J19872_10009528_pt1 | contig 12728 bp, 10 predicted proteins | sample Ectturendosymbi4_FD_19872 | JGI IMG/M metagenome (IMG submission 19872)
ACAGCGTTTTACGCAACACGTGACTCAATATTCACGCCGTTCGTTGAATGCGTTTTTCTGCTCGCCTTTCTGTGCATGTATTTACGATCTCGCGGAACCTTACTTCATCTCTTTTCGTCAGTAGTGCCGTGAGCGAGTTGTCGTCTGCCTGATCTATTATTTTCTGCGATATGTTTGCTGCTGTATCGTCGTAAAAGACAAGTCGCTGTTTGTGTTAATGGTCGATAGATGTTGCCGTTTTGCGTCATTAAAACAAGCGCAGTACTCGAGGCAATAAATTGTACAGTGTCACCTCTCAACTCCCCTGCCTGTTTCGTGTCATAAAAACAGACGCGAGCCTGAGCAACGCCTTCGTCATCGCATAGGATAGCGGGAATCAGATTCACCGCTTGTGTGTTACAGAGTGACACGTCAAGTGTAACGCCTTGGTCATCGCATAGGACAGCGTGAATCAGATTCACAGCTCGTGCTTGTGCGTTACAGAGTGAGAGACACGTCAACAGTAGCTACTAAGCCTACAAGTCAGAGTCCGCAGCTTCAACGAACATCGGCGCAGAAACCGAAAAATCTCGGCTCCAGTGAGAATCGAACTCAACAATTCTACGGTCATCACGGAGTCCCTCCCACTGAGATATGAGGCCAAGCAACAATAGGGATGTTGTTTGAAACGATACATCACTTTGCGGCACACGTGTCACACGCAAGGCCAAAGGTGGCCTGCAAGAGCTTGAAAAGTACATCGTGTTCATGCTAACACAATTAGAATAACCACAATCTATCATTAGTTATGTCTTCTTACTTCCTCAGCATAACCGCTTGTACCCGTTTGTTTTTGTGAAACGCTACATTTGATCTGTCACGTGTTTATAGACGCTTAGAAATGTTGGTTGTGCTACAGTTTGTATGTTATAGACAGGGCCGGATTTAGCTGATATGAGCCCCTAGGCTAATCCACTTGTAAGGCCCCCTTTCCTGCTGTTACGAGGAAAAATGGAAAAGCGCTATTCAGTTTCAACTTGGCGGAAAATGACGATGTGGACGCTCCAAAAGTACGGTCAATAAAAAATTCTAAATGATTACTGGAGTGCCCCACGATCACTGCGCTTGTTGCTGCCTTCGACGCAAAAGCGTTCAATGACACGAAATTGTTGAAATCGTACTTGGCTGGCCGGAAAAGGATTATCAATTTTTGCAAGCAAACCACCCAGAATGACATGGTTAAATATTTGACACAACACATGGCCTGCGGTTTCATAAGTTGCACATCTGATTTTTATCATCTGTGCTAAAAAAACAAACACCTTGCACATATGTTTGGCGGCATAAAGACGTTAAGGCACAACGTATGGATCACGTTGAAACTCCTTTACCACAGATGTAAAAATCTCACACTCACGAGCAAAACACGTCAAGTAAAATGCACCCAAATGGCTGCAGCTCGTCGGTTCACGATTCGCCCGTTTGTTACGTTTTCAGACTGCTAAGAACCGAACGCAAGTCGCAACGAGACGGTCGCGCGAAAGCGTGTGAGATTTACACCAGAACCGTCGCCAGAAAGTCTTCACTATAGGAGGCTTTATATTTGCGCAACGGGACTTGACATTCTGAAAATTTGATAAAATTTCCACTGATTACAGTGTTTCATATTTGAATTTGGAGGGGCTGAGTGAGCCCACCAATGCTCCCCTGGCGTCGGGAGTGTTTTAAACTTCCCTTATGCTGTCATTATTGAAAAACGTACAAAGTGCTACAATCACCGAATAACGTAAGACTGAACAGGGACATGATCAATTCTGTTACTGCGTTTTCATTTATTCTGATTTCCACTGAAAATTGGTTACGTCTTTCTACGATGAATTTTGCATTATTTTTTATTTATTCGATGAGTCAAATGAAACAATAAATAGGTTAATCAATCAACGGCAAATGTTTCCTCGAATTCATTGGATGCAAGGTGTGGTCAGAAATACTTGACCATATCAAGCTTCGATCTCACTTTGACTTCAAACAACTGTACAAAACTACGTACTCTGTCAGCTAGATGGTGCAAAGTAACAATTGGAATTCATTTAACACATCTTGCGCTATTCATTCTTTGTGTTTTCGTACCATGTGACTTTTTCCATTATGATTTTCTATGTATTTGAAATTTTATACTTAACAGGAACTGTAAATTTTCACTTTTTAATGAGCGCTAGTCTTCACCATCTGTCTGTCATTTGATATTTTTTCCAGCTTGTTTTTTGTCTCCTATTGCTACTTACATTCTCAAATAAATGCACATTAATTTCAGCGTTTTATTCTCTCCACACCTATGAAATTAACTATCTCATCACGATAACTGTGCATACATAGGCATGTACTCAACTGTAAACATCATTTGTGTGTTTGCTTTTATCACCTTGTCTTTTCTTTTCACACGACTAATGATGTTACTGAAAGTTGTATTGCAGGGTTGGTAGAATAGATGACCTCGTGGTCTTTCACCAATCCTTTGTGACAAAAGAACCAGTAAATGATGTTCCTTGTGTAGAAAATATGCTATAGCTTCTACATTATATTCCACGCAATGCTGTATGATCTATAGTATAGATGTATAGATTCTATACACTGTGTGAACCATTATTTCATCACAAAGACCAATACACTACTACTACACACTACTACTAAGTATTTGAAGAACTTTTGGCCTTGTCTTCGCTGAAAGAGCAGACATGAAGTATAGATATCCTGCGAGCACTGAACGTCCTCATGGCGAAAAGTAGATTAAAGTTGGAAAATCTTGCATGGGTAGCAGTTGATGCAGCCCATCCATGATCAACAAGAACTCCGAGTTCATTGCGCTTTTGAAGGAAGAGGATGAGGCCGATAGACAAATGATCATTATCACTGCACCATCCACCAAGAAAACTTATGTGCCAGTCTATGAGATTTGAAGCCGCCATGAAGTGGTAACTGAAGTAGTAAATTTCATTCGACCAAGGGAGTTGGACCACAGAACTTTCTGAGAAACGATTGAGAAGGTGATCAAGGTGACGAGATTTACTACGGTGGTGTACGTTGATTAATTCGTGCTAAAGTGCTCACAAGAATCGCAGATCGCTACTCAAGCGTTCATGAATGTGTGGGACTTTACAGCGACACAAAACATTTTAAGCTGAATCGAAAAACCTTGCGCTTGAACATCACAGCTCACGATCACGTGAAACTTGAACATCACAGTTTACCATCACGTGACAAGTAATCTTATGCCTCACTGTACAACATACATAGCCAAACAGCGCGTCTACGTGCTTGTACATTTCACTCCAGCGAATTGGTTTGTTTTTTCCTAATTTTCATGTTTGTTACGTTTTCTACAAAAGTATTGGAATCCATGGTTTTTGGAAGCCTGGCAGTTCATTACAATCTTCATACATGACAAACTGCAAACGTGTACGAAACTTCCCGGTGAAGTATGGTTTGCTCGCGATCTATGCTGTATATCTATGATACGAAACAAATCGCTCACACGCACTGGTGTGAATAAAAAACATCGCCTGTAAGTGTCTCATGTTACCTTCTGTTTGTAGAGCTGCGCTGTGAAAGTTCCATTTGCAAATAAGACGTTCTTTGCGGTGTTTTCCGTGTCGAGGCGAATGCAATAACAGTGAGATCAGTGTCGGCTGAGGATATGAGAGTCTATAAAAAATCATTGAAGTTGTAAGTAAAGCGTATCTTCCACGCAAAACTTTCTTTAGAAAAAAATCATTAATCTTTGACACAGTATCGATAAAACAGGTTGACAGGTACTTAGCTAGACAAATGATTTTCAATGTTTTTCCACATCGATTTACTTGACGTGTGTGGACTGTTATTCTCCGTCTTTGTGTACTTCACTTAAATTTAACTTTATGATAGGAGGTTACAGTGCGTTTATTGCTTACTACACAACTAGAAGAGAAGTGTTTCTGCGAAGTAATGTAGCAGGAAAGTGGAAAATGCCAAATACAGCAAATGATCAAACACTTGCGTAGTGCGGCTGCGAGCGCACACAAAANTAACTGAATGTGGACGGCGATGTTCGCCCCGTTGCAACGAGGGCACTGAGAGACTCCCCAACCCCAGGCACATAACTACGTAATNGCAATATTTACGTCATTTTGCTTGAGTTCAAGCGAGTAGCTGACGGATAGGTCATAGGTCATAGGTCATGCCACAACGACAACGCAGCCATTTGATTAAGGCTTTGTTGTCCCTGAAATTTCAGCTTCCCAGCAATTGTCGACAAAGTAAAGAGCGTTGTGAACCTGGTTTAAAAAATAAATACTCAGATCAATGCATTTTTGGGATATGTCACTAACACTTCGGTGATCGAAGTATAACATTTTGCGCAATAAGCCGTTTGCACAATATATAAACTTTCGGTCTGACTTCACTGTTAGTGACGCGTCGCACTTGGTTGAAGTTGTAAACGTAAACAACTGGTTGTGGAGTGCGATATTTTAAAGTTTTTAAGGCTTTTCTTACTGATGGAGTGACTTCATAAATTCGCCAGTGGCTGGATGCGGGGCCACTGAAGATGTCATTTTGTTGTTGAGCGACTGGAAAGACTACCCAAAGTTTCAATTCAATTTTTTAACAAACCTTAAAAATGCTTTAGTTGCGCATCACTTTCCGCCCGCAAGCTCAGCATTCTCTGATTCTGACCGAAACTTGCTTTTTTGGCAATGAACTCATTCTTCGTCAACAAGCAAATGTCACTGAAGCCTTCTGGATTTCACGATTATGACGTCATATACATATCATTTCAAATCAAAATTAACCCTCGTCACGTGACTGGGCTAAGAAAAGTGATTTTTGGCGGCGATCAATTATGGCCGATGGTTTACGAAAGCAAGCACAGGAAACCACCCAACTTGTTTGGGTGGGGAGTGACCAGCGTGCGGTTGGGTGCTTCACCAAGATAGCTGCAACTCTGACGGATTTCGTCTGTAATATCGATTTGGCAACTTTTATACTGCTGATAAATGGCAATCGACTGGTTCTGTCGACACGCCTGATGTAACCAAAAAATACTAAAGATAAAGCCCAGCTCACACTAGAACTTTCATCAGTCGATTCCAAAGCCGTCCTCTGCTGGTTTACAGATGCAGAAATTGAAGAGATATTACTCTCAGTGGCTGATTGGATGGTCTTGCGGTCCTTTTGGTACGGTTCTAATAACACGGATGTTCTTTTCAGATTTAGGACGTTTTTGAAACGTCTGCGTGGCGATCTCATCAGCTTTTGTGTTTTCTTCTGGCTCTGGAACATATTGAACAAAAACCATTGCACTTATCAGAGATGGGTAACGTTAAAACATGCAGTGATCACAAAACACTACAATATTTCTGCTGGAAGTTGAAAATCTTGGAGATGGATCCCTCAAAAGCTCTAGGTTTGCTGTAAGCTTTCTAGGATCAGCCAACTGGGCTCTGCTTTCATCTTTTTGCAATTATTCAAATTTGCACATATCTGTAGTCAAGTAACTAGTCTCTACACAGGTGAAGTGTTTGAATCCATCAGCAAATTGTTTTTAATAAGAAATCGATTTCACATAACACGAAGCATCTTCAGTCCTACAACCTTATTTGAATAGAATCAATTCTTGGTAAGTGTTCAAACATAACAGAAAAAAGCTTTGCATTTAGTAAGTTCAGGTTACTAAAAAGCAAATCTGTAACAATTGTCAAAATTTCAAGTAATAACGTTCGTGAACAAAGGCAGTCGCGTCATGGTACATAATAACCTTTCGTTCACGAAACATAACAAACATTGTAAATTAACGTTTTATGCAACCCAACATTTCGGAGAACACTGGAGAGAAATGCACCAGTGAAAGGACGAGCTGTGGACATCTCCAAATATCTTACAAAATTTCATAGGTTGAATCTGAAGTATCACATTTACTAAGATAATTATTGGGCAAGGTCTGGTGCATGCAAAGATCATATGCGATTTCAAAGTAGTTGAAATCATAGCGATAAAAAACATTCTTCTAATTCATCAAGCTTTCAGAAAACAAGGAGACAAGAGGAAAAGCGACTATTGCAAATGTGCTTATGGCTTACCACTGGTCTGTTGCTTGGGCTGACGATACTTGTTGATGAAAAGCAGCTCATCTTTTCTAAAGGTTCAACTGTTGAGAAATGCAGAGCTTTTAGCAAAACTTGTCTTTCGAGTTTCCTATAATTTTGCACAAACAGTGTTTTTAAGCCAGAACGGATCTTCTTCACCAGCAAACAATAGAAATGCTCGTAACTATATATTCCACGTAAGCGATTAATATCCAACTCTTGGCTGGTTTCAGGTTAGTTCTTCTATACATAAATTGCAAAGGGTACGCCTGTATTCAAATTTATGTATCAAATAACTCTAGTTAATCCAGTTCATAGAAATCGAACAAAACCGTGAAAACAGTCAATATATTGCACTTCAGGCAATGTTTCGACAAGCCGATCGATTGGTTTATAGTTTCATGAGCAGAAACAATGCAAAAGCAACCATGCACAGCAGTAACCAATTGCCAGTGGAAATTAGAAAAAATGGCAAGGGCATAAGTGTACGGGAGTGCATATTTTTGGGGATGCAAAAATATTTTTGCATAAATTTGATCTTGTTTTTCCCAAATAACCTATAAACAGCAAATTTTAATGTTAAGACTAAAACGTACCATTGTAAACAAACTAAGGTGTCTGTATGCCTAATTATTTTAGTTATTAAACTCAAGAACATTTTACGGCATCTACAATTTGTTGTTAACAAAAATTAGGGTAAGTTGGAATTGTGGGTTGCCACTAAATGCTCCTAATTTTTTAATATTTCTAACTCCAACTAAATTTGAATGAGGTTGTTTCAATGGGCCTAAATTTGATTTTGGCTGCTGGAATTTACCCAAATGTTTACATATATGCAAATTTGAATGAACCTCTTCTAATTTACACAGATGGTATCAGTTTTACCCAAGTTTGTATGAATCTGTTTCAATTACCCAAATATGATTGTGCTGGAATTAACCTAAATGTTTCTAACTGTATCCTAAATTCAATGAAGTGCTTGTATATTACCCAAATTGAATAAGGTTGTTTGAAGTTACTCGAAATTGAATGAAGCTGTTCCACTTGGCCCAAATTTGAATGGAGCCATTGCCCTTTGCTCAGAGTTGATCTAGTCTGTTGGAATTTACCCAAATTTTTCCAATTTATGGAAATATTTCTAATTTCACCCAAATTTAATGAAGTTGTTCTAATTTGCTCATACTTGATTGAGGTTATTAAACTTTATCCAAGTGATTCTACTTTTATCCGAATTTGAATAAAGCTTGTATAATTCGCCCAGACGTTTCTAAATGTTCTCAAATGTCAATGGAGCTATTCTATATAGCCCAACTTTGAATAAGACTGTTTGAAGTTGCCCACAATTGAATGAAGATATTGTAAATCGATGGACTTCACCCAAATGTTTCCCATCAATGTAAATGTTTTTAATTTCACGCAAAATTGAATGAAGCTTTTCTCATTTGTCTAGATTCATTTGAAGTCGTTGGACCATACCCAAATGCTCCTAATTTACTAAAATGTTTCTAACTTTATTCAAAACTTGAATGAATTTTTTTAATTGGCCCAAATTTGATGAACGCTGTTGGAATTACCAGATGGTACCAGCTCACAGGCAATGTCTATTTTGTCATCAGAGGCAAAAAAGTTCACTTAAAGGCAGTGTCTATTTTGCCATGAGAGGCAAAAAAGAATGGCACAATATTCTCAGCAGAGCTTTTGCCGTTGATGGCAAAATAGACATTGAGAGTGAATGTAACTGAATACTTTGCCCAAAAGTTGAAAATTTTTGCCCGAATAATGACCAATTTTCAAGCGTTGGGGATGAGACCACATCCCTGCATCCTCATGCCGTACGCTTATGGGCAAGAGAATTGATCTGTGCAAACAAAGGTTATCACTGCGTCACGTAGATATAGAATTGGTGAAAGGCCATGAAGGTGACGTAGTCAACCAAACGTTTCTTGCTATAGATCGTGGGTGCACAACCTTTTCGTTATTGTCGACAGCATCACGTTTCTTTTCATGAATCACGGTTCAAGATATTTTTATTTTTTTGCATTGCTTCTGTTCTGCTTGCACACACTGAGCCTACCCTGCTTCCACACGTCTGTTTAGCCGTCTTTCTACGAAGTATCCTCATACACAGTAGACCAGCTATGTCCAACCGAAATTCCTTACTGGACCAAAAATTATGTCACCATCTTCGTGAGGGCCGCACATTGTATACCTTACTTTCATTTTAGCAAACCAATGCTTAGTTCAACCGGCTAGATGGTACAGTTGGTTCAGCACGCGCCACCAAAGTCGTTAGCCTGGCTTCGATTCCCAACTGGGTCATACCAAAGACTTGAATAACGGTACTTGCGTCCTATCCGGCCTCGGGTTTGATGGGTGGGTGCAAGGGGACAGTTCACGCGCGTTGTTCCAATTGGACTCCTGGACATCTACTAGTACATGATCAACAGGCACTAAAGACTATTGCAGCGAAAATGTCAAATTTAAGATTATCAAAATAAAGACAGATTGTTATTGTATTGCGCCGCATGCAACCCAAGGGCCGCGGTTTCTGACCGACGTTTTCTAATACACGGCCGCCATAACTTATATTACAAATTCCATGTGCAAGGCCATACATTTTTATCGAAAGTCGCAGGTTGTGCACCACCCCTGCTATATGTTGTAGCCATCGTTATGAGAAATTTTTGTTTGCTTTTTTAAATAGGACAGACATTCAAGGTAGTTTGCTGCGGAAAAGAACAGAACAAGTTAGCAGCGGCAGCCACGAAATGCAGAGTCGTCTGTGAAGAGATTTCGTTTTGAAACCAGCGACCACTCCGCCGATTTGTCAAACGTAAGTCCAGTTTGATAAAAGAAAATGACTTCGCACCTTGAAGCAATAGGAACTGAAAGCAGAGGCAAAGTGATGGAAATGTAATGATTGCTAGACGTTTAGACTGGCTTTTTGTGAACACAGTTGTATAAGGTTGGACTACAGTTTAGCAAAATTTCTGAACGTTACGTTTCTAGTTTTCGAAGAAATCGTTGCAGGTATCAAACTCCATGAGATGTTTCAACAACTTGCAGATAAAGCAAACTCAAGACCAAAATGAATAAATCAAAACGCACACTTTGGCAAGAAAAAACTAGAATACTTGATCTATTAATTTTAGTCTTGAATTTTCTTGCTTTCTCTGTGATAATGACAAAATCGCTTTTCCTTAGACTGAGCCATTTCCTTTGACACTGGTTGAATGCTTTGTTACTTTGTTGGTGATCTAGGAAAACTGGGCTGGTTAGCAATATAAAGATTTGAGGAAATTATTGCTTACCACTCCGGTGCTTGCCGCCATCATCCACAATCTCTGACGCATTTTCACTGTCTCGGAGATTTCTCAATACCTCGAATGGATTTTGAGAAAGCAGATCGTCTGTCAATTCCTCGCTGGCTGGTTGGCCTCTGGCGTATCTTGAGAGTGGACGTGGAACTGCACAGGTGTAAGGGTCGGCTGCGATGAGGCAGTCAGTGTTCCACGCAGATGAGGCATTAGAGAGAAGCGAAACAGTTCTGGAGTGGATTCCGGAGACGTTTCCAGAACAAACCGACCCAGTGTTTTTGTTCATGAGTGGCGCTTGCTTCGCCGACCATCTTGGATCATTGTCACCCTCGCGATGTTTAGTCATGGGCTTGCCAGCTGCTTTGTACCGGTGACTTGAGCGGTGAATTTTGGTTGAAACTACTTTGTTCGCTGGTTGTTGCCGCGAATCATTTCGCGAATGTATTCCCTGCTGTTTCAACTGGACTTCGATGTAAGCCGACTGCGCCCTCCCCCGCCCGTCCCGAGCTTTGGCGTGAAGAGGCATCTCTTGGTGACTTGTGATTGGCTGTAATGTGGGAGGTGGCTCAATCACGTTTAGACGCATTGAGGTTTTGAATATTCCGTCGCTGTCTACAATAAATACATTGTATTCATATTTCAGTGAGCATGTATCCCTGTTCATATTGCTCATCCAATCGTTTCTATCAAAAGTCGGAACGTCATTACTCCAACCGATGCTTAGCAGAAAATAATAGTTAAATCGTTAACAAAACCAAAAACATAAGAATTGATCAAAACCAACATCAAAATCGCTTCATTACTTTAGCGAAGCCGAAAGGTACTATTAAAAAGTATTTTCAAAACTGCAAATGGGACTATTTGGTGTCGGCTATTTGGCGCTAAGCTGCTTTGACGCTAGGCTGTTTCGGCGTTAGCGCCTTATGTACTTGATTTGTTGCAGGCACAATGCTGCGTCGTCCAGAGCCACCTAAAAAGAGTCGAATCGACGAACCTCAGCATAACAACGATAACAGAGCTTCCTCGCTCGACCAGGTTCACTCTTCTATTGCTGTTACGAATTACAAGTTTTTATGTGGCGTAAGCAGATCGCCACAGATTAATATTACACACACGTCGTTGTCTCTAGAACAGTGTGTTTTCCATTTTGCTCGGATGTTTTTCAAGAAGGCAACAAACGTTGTGCGTTTGTTTTGGGATGAGATTGAGCGTACTTCTGTATTTTAGGACTTTAAAAACATTAAAAATCTACCTTTCATTTTCGTGTACAGTCAATAACATAAATAACTGAGAATCTTCTGAGAAAGGGGGATAAACCAAAGTTTTCCCACGATTGGTATCTATACGTTTTTGATAAACGCAGCAAAAGTAACCCATTGCTACTGTTTTGAAGATGCGATTTAAGAAACGAATGTAAATTCTAAACATCGCAAAACATTTTGACTCACTGGGACCACGTGAATATTTGCGAAGTCCAGCTTACAACTAACCTAAGGTTTGAACCATGTTTTTATCCATTTTCATTACACACGCATTTTCATTACATACAAACATCTCGGCGCCAAATAGTCGTCGCGAAAACGATGGCGGCACCGGCACCCCCCAACCATATGTTACAAGACAGTAACTTAGCTGCAGATTTCCAACAGAAGATACAATTTACAAGTAATGATAAAAAATTTATTTATAAGCGATATAGATTGATTCGTTTTCAATTGAAAAACTGCTTCAAGAAATTCATGCCCAGTCTCACCACAAATTAAACAAACTCACCTGATAAAGTTTCGGATTGAATGTTTTCTTGAAGACAAACATTCATCTGTTTATCCCTCTTTGTTCCAGTTCGAACTCTTCGAAGTCTCTTTACTTTCTGTTCACTTTTTATCGAAAGCTTTTCAGTTTTAAAATGCTCCCATTGCATCAAAGCAGAAGATGAAGTTGATTTGTTCCTGTTACCAGGGCTCTGATGCGAACTGCAAATTTCATTCAATGATTGAGTGTCGCTTCTCATACTGCTGCTCCCGTTCTCATCTGGGTCAACACTTTGAACAAAATCTTTGGAAATATTGATCGAATCGGGTTCTTTACAAGGGTTTGGTTCAAGAAGTGCACTTGGATGTGATACCAGTGTTAACAACGACGAGCTTAAAGTAGCACTTTCTGGTATGATCGTGCGTGGTTGTTCTACGGTGTTTGAAACTGTTCCTGTTTCCGTAGTTGGCACTAACTCCTGTGTGGCTGGCATTGTCGTTGAGAAATCTTCCTGCGATGATGCTTGAACCCTGGAAATAAACTCGATATAAATTTATTATGTACATGTGCAGCAAAAGATAGAAAGCTCTGTGATCCACCTTGCTGCAAGGTATGCTGTGCAAGGTACATTAGATAAAGGTCCGCTCCAGTTTTAAACAGATTTTCGCTACATTCATGCAATGTGCAAGATTTTGAACACCAGACTAACATGGAACTGCAAACACTGGTGAATAAGCAACAGCCTATGCCTTTGAATCGCTAGATTACTTTCCTAGTTGTTTTTGTTAGGTTAGCAGTTAAATTCTGAAAATGTTTTTAATTTTTTTTCATTCTTAGTAATTTCGCTCGTCATTCAATGACAATATTCTTACCGCAGTTGAGAAGGAGCATTCGTGAATTTCGATGAGAGACTACTGGTGGACTTGACGACCCCGCTTGAACCACCAAGTTCTGCATCGCCAGAACTTCTGTCAAGAACGTCACAGACATTTCTCTGCAAAATTTCATAAGCCATTGACAGTTTACTTAAATTTTGCTGAGGAAGTTTTGGATCTACCAGACTTGACTGACATTTCAATCTTGCGACAATCAGCGAATAATAATTTATTACGCGTGTGGAATGAACAGCTTTTGGCGACGAAAAGCATTTGCGATTGCAAACTTATGCTTCGTATTGGAATCAAAAACCAGCTTTGTTTTGCTTTTCCTAAATTCAGGTGAACAAATTCAAAGTTTCAGGAATGAAGACACCCAAGAGTAAAGTGCCGAACAGATAGATTGTAAAAGCTCTTTAGCACGTTAGTACGGAAGGAGTGCTATGAGCAAAGACATGGCGATTATAGGTAAATACTTCCAGACCTGGAAGTTAAAGCTCAGCACTACAAAAACGGTGTCGGCAGTCTTCCACCTCAATAACAAGGAAGCTAAACGTGAGCTGAAAGTCAACTTCAACAACGAAACCCTGCCCTTCTACTCCGAGCCCAAATACCTCGGAGTAACGTTGGACATGTCGCTCATGTACCGCCGACACCTTGAGTCACTTTGCAAGAAGCTGACATCA
>JGI24159J19872_10009530_pt1 | contig 12727 bp, 8 predicted proteins | sample Ectturendosymbi4_FD_19872 | JGI IMG/M metagenome (IMG submission 19872)
TTAGAGAATTTTTATTGAGATTATTAATTCTTGTAGCCCGCGAAGGGTTTCTGAAAGACAAATGTGGCCCACGAGCCAAAAAGTTTGAGCACCACTGTCGTAAAGCTACAGGTTGCTCAAAGCTTGTGCTTTGGCCGTACTTCACAAGTGTATCTTGGCACTAAATAGACTGCTCTAAATCAGCTTTCCAAGCAAAATTTTTCAAGTGCTGTTCCACGTAGCATTTAGTCTTTGACACAGTGCGAGAGTGCTCTTCAATCCTCGGCGATAAGCGTTCGAGCACAAGCCATTAATTGCCTCTCTTAAGCCGCGGGTCTGCTTCTATGCGTGCTCGTATGATTGTAGCGTCACCGAATCACCATGAAATGTTGTTTTCGATTGTGCTTTGACCTGAAGTGGTCCATTCATCAAAGGTTCGTACATATTTTTCCCGCCATTGTATTCATGCTGGAGATATAATCATTAGGTACAATAATACTCGGCATTCTGCGTTTTCCAACGAGGCAGGTATCCTGAAACGACTGCGAAAGACCAGTGGCAGTTTTAAAGCATGACCTAAATGCGTATACCATGAAGCTTATCCTGGTGATACAAGTTCCACCACACATTAAAGGGTGCTATTTCAATCGCGTTTTCAGAATTTAGTTTCCTCGTGCCGCACGGTAGCATTGTTCCTTATTTGGAAAACCTCGATAATTATGTTCTTAACACTCGCTTTGTGTCATGTTTATCAGGTACTACGTTGCGTTTGTTGCTGAGAACGCTGCGCTCTTCCTGGCTCCGGGAATCGTTTTTTCTCTTCAGGAAAGAGAAGAATACTTGAACCAGTTTCAGTGAGTTTACAATGGATTGGTTTCTTGCCTTTCAACCATCATTGTCCTGGGCATCCAGCCTTTGTAACTAAATGCAGGGAAGGGGTCTGTCTCATCGGTCATACTTTGGTTGAATCCAAATTACGGTCGGAACGATCTGTCGCGACGTAAGGTTGATTGTGAACTAACCCAACCTTTTACTCAGTTGATCTGTGGGAAATGGTGTATTTTTCAAATTTGTTTAAGCTTAATCTTAAATTGGCAGTTCACTCGGTCGAGCTGTATTGCTTTGTTCCCATGTGGGGTCGCTAGAGGGCTGTCGTGACAATAAATCGCAGCTCGTCTCTGCTGGGAAAAAGTATTTGTTGCAACTCCAGCGTCGCTCCTATGCCTTTATTGGAAAGCGATTAACCGCCTTCTTCGACGTGATAAAATGTATTTTAAACCACAACATCTTTGTTGATCGCGAATATAAACCGCAGCTCGTGATTCCCGATCAAGCTACCTCCATACTTTTGAATCCTGGTATTTTTTCTTCAATTCCGCTTGGTGTCGCCCGGAGTCCGTACAAGGCAAAATGGGATGGGTTGACTCTGTGCATCTACTCCTGCATTTCTGTAAATTTTGCAACTGAGCAGTTTGCTTTTGTTAATTGCCATATTTACTTCGTTGAGCCGGAAACACTATTGGCCATTGGCATCCACCTATTTTTTGTCATGGCACATTTTGCCAATCAGTTTTCTTTATCGGTCACAGCAAAGCTAATGACTGAAACGTAACTAACAGCGCCGTTGTCCTATGCTGGTACTTTTGAATAATTCCAACGAAGTCGTTCTCATTCATTTTCATTGTCAGCTTTTCCTCAGGGAGGCTGAGGGTCGCGGGGGCAGCAGTCCTAGGACTCGAAATACCTCACGGTCAACAGCAATCTCCAAGAGTTCTGCTGGCTCCACACAAAGACGACACCAAGTAAGGTTGGAGATGTAGTCATTCCACCTGGTCCTTTAACGACCTCGGGACTTCTTTCCCTTGGATGTAGCCAACAGGACTTGCCTCGCCGGTCATTCCTGGGACATTCTGGACACATGGCCGAACCAGCATCGCTGAGATCTCTCTATTCGGACAAGTGACTTGACATTGAGAGTTTCACGACTTTCACAGCTGCGCACTTCCGTGAATTCTTCGCAAAAATTCCATCTGTACTATTTTCACACTTTGGATGTCTTCCGTGGTCCATCTATCCAATACATATAGACCAGGGGTGACGAACGTGCGTCCTGCAAAAGAATTTCGTGCGGCCCGCGAAGCATACATGCGAGACCAGCAGTCTTGAACTAACAGGTTTCATAGTATGACTAAAAAGTTGTGCGGCCCGCTTACTCAGCGGTAACAGACAAAGTGGCCTGCGATAGCAAATGGGTTTGTCACCCCTGATGTAGACTATGAAGAGTAGTGGTGCCAGCACACACCCTTGTCGAAGGTCAATACCCACGGTGAACGTTTGTAATTCAACTTCGCCGACACGGCAACAAACGTCTGAGCAGGAATACAATGAATTGACGGTCGGTAACAGGCGGTCTTCAACAACGTACTCCCGCAACACTCCCAAAGCTTTTCCCAAAATACCCGGTCGTATGCTTTCTCGAAGTCGACAAAACATGTGTGGACCCCTGCAGCATAATCCCAAAATTTCTCAAAAATTTGCTGGAGAGTGAAAGTGTGGTCTGTAACACTACGGCCAGGACCAAACCACACTGGGTATGATCCAGTTTTGGTTCAATTTTATTTGCCAGCATCTTTCTTCAAGGCACTTCGCACACACTTTTCCAGTGAAGCTGAGGAGAGAGATGCTTCGGTAGTTAGTGCGTTCTGTTCTGTCTTCCTTCTTGTGTATGGGGATTACTATTCCTATTTTTTAATCTTTCGGCGCATTTTCAAAATACCGGACCACCTGCCATACACGAGTCTGCCAAATAACTGCTTGATTCAAGATTTGAGCATTTCATTTCTGATTTCAACACAACCTGCAGCCTTCAGTGCTTCGACAGCTAAGAAAACTTCGGCTGCAGTGATGAAATTTTCCTCCATAATGTACCTCCTCTGCGTCCGATACTGCAATAGTGATTGGGTTTAAATTATCTTTGAAATACTCCCTCCAGCTGCCAATGCTGTCCTCGTCATTGCTAAGCAAGACACCGTTTCAGTCTTTGATGGATCTAGCAGTATGAGATGTTTTTCCGCGGAGGCGCTGAATGGCTTGCCCGAACACTTTGCTGGCTTGCCACTGATTGGAATCCAGTTTGTGCTCTAAATTTCTCCAAAGGTTGCAGTTTGGACTTTTTCACCGTGAGGCTGCGGGGTTTGGTGCTTCCACTTACCGCGAATGCAAATAGCGTTCGGCTTCGTTTTGCAGCCAGGCATTGTTGGCTACTTCCTTTGCTCGACAAGCATCTTTGACCTCTTGGTTCCACCACGAGGACACTTTTTCGGTGTTACTCGCAACACCAAGTCGCATCCGTCCGCGTAACCGAGCAGCAGATGAAGCTGCAGCTGCTTTGAACAGCTGCCACTCCATCGCTGCATCCGCTGTGCATTTCGGGAGCTCTCGAAACGAGGCCAATAAGCTGTCTGCAGAGGTCTTCCTTACATCTTTGTTTGCCAAGGCCTCCTGGTCCTGCACGTTTATGTGGGCCCCGCTGGTTTTTCAGAATTTGAGTTGTGGACCACCAGGTGGTGATCGATCGATAATTATCCGGAAGTCGTTCTCAGTTTTGAAAATTTCGCGGCACACCTGGGACTGTCTCACGACACCGGTTTGGAAACACTGCTATGCGCTGACGTGAAAATAACCGAGTGTACCCGCATTTGTGGATAGCTGCCTAGAAAGCCTATGCTTGAGTTAAGGAAATACCTTCGTAGTAATGTGCGTGCTGGTACAACCATTTTATGTACGGGGTAGTGAATAGAAGAGCGTAACTGAGCAATTCTCTTACTGGGCAACACGTCAAAACCTAGTAATTTTCGTGGCAACCAACTGTTTTCATGTTTGATGCAACTGCAGCCAAAGCAGTGCATAGCTGCATGTGTTAGTCTAACTCTAAGCTCATCTCTCTCTGATCTAGCCAAATATGTATGTAGTGATAGTTCAAGGGTAGTTTTAAAAAATGAAGCGAGCACCCGCTGTATGTTTGGGTAAATGATGAGGTCTGTGGACCTCCAAATGGAATCATTTGGTTGCACGAAGAATGTACATGCGTAGAAACAGCAGGTGTAATTATTTCCTTTATGTAGAGATGGAAATTCGTAAGTACATTTTTGACACAGAACATGGAAAATCAATCTCTACATAAAGGAAAAAATTACCGCACCGCGCCAGCTGTTCATTTATTTACTGATTTTTTTCTCTTGCGAAGCGCCTTAACAGGAGATGTTGTTTCGTACGTTCTTTCTCCTGCGGCAAGACATTATTTTGGCTGTTCTTTAAAGGCAGTTGCAGACGACGTTCGCGATTTCTATGATTTTCCAAACACACTTTCGATCATTGCAAACGTAACCGGCCAAACCGACGGGCTATTGTTGCATACGGTCACTCTCCATTTGAGTGAAACCGAGAAGGGGCGGGACGGGTATCGCGTGGCCTCCGTTAGGAACTCTTGTTGCCAATTGACCGCGTTGTCACTCAGAGCAAGCCCATTGTTCTCCAGCGCTGTTTTCCTTCCCTGATAACCCTCGAATGTCCGTCCGTCCGTTCTCACGCAGGTACTATGTCCTGATGGCCACCGACCTCATCCTGAACGTAGCCGGCTGCGCACTTTGCGTCACGTACTATCTCGCCGTGCACAAGATGCGCGCCTTCACTGCGCATGCGTACCCGGCGGCGTCGCGCCTGCTGTGTCGGTGCTGCATTGCTCGCGCCGCCAACTTCGACGACGACGATGACATTGAACACTGGCTGCCTGTCGACTCAGAATGGACGGTGTGCAAACAGGCCGAGACGAGCGAGATCTTTTATCTGACCAAGTCCCAGCTTAGATCCTTTCGTCAGGTAAGTCTGTCGTGTGAACCGAAGCCACGAGGGGCAAGTTACTGTTTCCTTCTGAAATTGAATGAATGTGATCTGCACATACCGTAGATCTTAAGTGTTGTGGTCGACTTTGAAATTTCGAAGACCGAGAACTATATCAACCAAAGCCTTACTTAACGAAAACTGAAGCCAATAAAATTGTTTGGAAAACAGAGACCAACCTTCTCGCGAAACAGAGGAAGTTCGCCCTCGAGGCTAAGATCAACGCAAGTAATTTCCTCCAAATAAGAATGAACAAAACGTTTCTGTTCTGTTATTAAACAACAACGCTTTAAAAGTTTGCTGTGATTCAATTCGTTTTCTTGTTATTTCACTCCTGGTTGGCGAAAAGCACGCTTTCATTTTTGGGTACGTTTACTTTGCGCGAAGAACCAGTCACTAGCGTTCAATCCAGGAAGTAAGTTTTGATTAATTGCTGGGTCGCAATCTCGCCAACGTTTCCTTCAGCGCAAACTTTCACTGGGCACTGAACGTACGCGGCTTCGACAAGTCGACAGTGACAACAATTGCTGCAAACTGCGTTTGCTGCGACGTGGTGCAGACTGTAGCATTCAGGTCAAGGCGAAACCTTCGTGGCCGTACACCCATCCCAGAGCACGTGAGAAAATCCACGCAAAGGCGACTGCATCAAATGCGAGAATGAGGAGGAAATATTTAATTTAGTAAAACCAAATTTTACTGGCTTCAATAAAAAGCTTATGCATGACTAGGCAATCGAGGCCGATTGCGACTAGCTGTTTGGAGCCAAAGGCGCACTGATATTTGGCGAACTTTTCGTATAGGCCCCGTTTATAGCAGTAACTTCAGAACGACAACCAGGCCATCAAAAGCATTTCTAAGTAAGCTCGTCACTAAAATGTCAGGTCGCGGTTTCAAATTTTCAGGTTTCTGAATTGTCGCCTTAACCGACTTCGTGCGAGTGCTTCTCAGAAATTTTGTGACGCCGCTGTCAATGTACAGTTTGAGAATATGCCAGCTGCACTGCAGTTTGAATTGGCTGCATACATGGTCCTACTCGATGCCAGGTTAAGAGAAGTAATCAACTGAAATCTGAAGTTTAGTCGTGGGGGCAAATGGTGCTTATTCCTCATGCATGGCTGATGCGGTATGTTACGAGCAAAACGCTTGCCATGTGGTTTGGATCGAAAATGTCCTGCGTTGTGTTAACGCATAAGTGCAAAGCAAAGAACTACTGTGCCGATCGTATTTGGCGCTTCACCCCCAGCTTTAGCTTGCTTTTGTTCCACTTTGACTACACTGAAACACGAAGCCACGGCCTGCTTGCAAATTGCCCTCCTCGGGTTACTTGTTGGAAGTGGGATAGGACACTTCCGTGCTCAAGTCCGTTTCATCATCGCATGATACTTCGCTTTGTTGCTGCTCGCAGCTGGTGTGGTCCAGATGGCCGGCACAACATTATCATTTTTTTTAATCTTATGTTAAGTTAATCTGAAGTTGCCAGCACGGATTGACTGCAGCAAACGGCTTTGCCCACAAGCAATCAGTGAACAAGTTTGCCACGCAACGCACCGATGCGCAAGGGTTTAATTGAACACTCATCCAAGTGCAGTTTGCTTCACTGAAGTCCGCGCTTGTTGCAAGTCAATCACAGATAACTAGGACGCCGGGGCTTGGTAAGAAGGGAGTGGTAGTCTTTATTCAGGAAGACGTGCAAGTCACGCATCCGGGCTTTTGAAAATATGGCTTCAATCGTCAACCGAAGTATCATTTGCATTTCCGCTCTTTGTTGAATTCTTGAAAATTTGTTCTCTTTCGCATGACCAGCAAATCTCACGCATTCGGTTTACGTATAAGCTCGATGTCTTTTAAATAATAATAGCACTTCGCCGCCTGACGTCAAGATCAAGTTACGGATTGTACTGCTTCTGGATCTTTTGCGTTGAAAATACTCTTATCTGATAAGCTTTTACTGATAACGAAAATTTTTATTGATTTTCGTTTGATTATGGGATGGGTGGTTTGCAATCCAAAAAAGCTTAGAGGCTTCTTTTGTCATCACTTTCCCATCTGTTTGTTGTAATATTATGAAAAACTCCACTTTTACGGCTTTAATGTCTCAAGCTTTTTATCATATCATACTCAAGCACAGAGAACTACATGCGTTGGTTACAGTGTGAATGTTGCTGTATAAAGTTACATAGACCATTTGTCGTTTCACACGAAGATTATACGCTGACAGAACAAAAGCTTGCGGCAGCCATTGGCCAAAGTAAGCACGACCGTAGTATTCTTATGCCCTTTAACCTGTAAAGTTTGCCTGGCAGACTTACAACACAATGGTGCGGCAAGATCGTTTTCGAGGACGTACATTGGAATGCTTCATCGACGACCGATGCAGGATATTCTACGCCCCGCGATCTAAGATGAAAAAGATGAAGACGCTGGAAGTGAACAGCACTCTTCCGCGCCCGTCGCTTCGCCTGCTCAAAGACCCGGATGTTCGTGTCGATCCCGCGACCACTCCCAGAAGAGAGGACATTGAACGGGAAGACATGCTCATGGAGGAGCGGTTGCTACGCGACCGACAACGCGCAAGCGGACTGCTTGATGATGATGATGATGATGATGATGGGGCTGAGGAAACAGAAACCGAGCCGATGTTGGACAGCGGCGATGCTGCAAGTGTCCCTAGTGTCGCTCACAACCAAGACAAAGCCGAAAATAAGCCGGAAGTCGACGGGCGTGCCGTCGGTGTGCGATTCACCGAACCTGATGTTGATCATTTAAAAGATCAACAGGTACTTGCCGGAGATTCGCCGCCCGGCCGGCCTGTGCCAAAAATCAGAACGAAGAGTTTTCAGAAGTCGAGAAATGAGGTCGTTCACCAGACAGACCCTAATAATGTGAACAACGGTAATGTTATTTGTGCTAAAACGTCCGGCCAGGCCGGAAATGGAACGAGTGGTGCCGAACCGCGAAGTTCCCGAAGCAACTCCCCCCGAAGCGGAAGTTCGAACCAGCCTCGGGCGGCAGTTCGTGCAGCTTCACGTTCATCGAAATCCCGCAGAGAACGGAAAATTGAAGATCGGCCTCGCGATCAACCGAACTCGTCGTCGCAGAAATCCGATCGTGCCGAAACGCAACGATCGGATTCGCGAATTCCTCCGGTGAAGTCCGACGGTCTGTACCGAACCGAAGCCGAATGCGCATCGTCCAACAACAGCTCATCCAGGAGCAGAGCTGAAGATCGCGGTAATCGTAGGAAAGACGACTTGGCTGCTCAAGGAAGGTATGATCGCGACCAGCCGCAAGGGGGTCGGAACCCCCGAGGGGCCAAAACCAGATCTGGTGAAAAACACGAATCGCCGCGCGTCGACGGTCATTCTCTGTCAAACCACCCACAAAGTTCAACTCATACAAACCACGAGGACATTACGAATGAACTTCCCGGTTGGCAGCAGACGTGGATCTAGATCAGGGTTGGGGAGCCCGTTTACTTTCACGGACGTCACGAATTGCGGAATATCGCTGGCGGACCGCAAAAATAATACATTTTTATCCTAAAGTTATTTTTTTCCACCCCTGAAAAATCAGTACGTAATCCCGTCTGGCGGCGACTTTGCTTTTTTCATACCTGTGATTACACGTGACTTGTGCCGTATATCATTCCAGTGATACTGCAGCATTTTATATATACCTTTCACTGAATGTGATCGATTTAAAGTTTTTTTAGTTATTACTAATGGTTGTTTCCCCTGCCATATACTTTTGCAGTACGTATGCAATTGCAAGCACACTTTACCTTTCCAGCATCAGTGCGCCAGTAGTGATACATTTTTTCATGGCACGTTTTCACTAAAGACCGTTTACATTTGGTGCTCGTTTGGTCGGTGCTATTTATACTGTAGGCAAATAGCTATTTCTTCTTTATGTTTTGCGAAACGTGCGAATATCCTTCTCAGTTTGCGCAGCTTGTCATCATTTGAAAACCTTATTTGTCGCGTAATCGCTGTTCTTCCTTCGACCCGCTGCTTACTGTGATAGGACTTTTTATCATGCAGTTAGACTCCTCGCTTTGGAAGCAATGAAACCTACCGTGAAAACTAACTATCCCATGCTAACTCACCTTTCCGTTGCCCTCTGCTCTGTTTACACCTCGCTCTTGTTCTCAGTCGCGCGTTCAAGTAACCTGTCTTGCTCCACATGCCGTTGTTAGTTTTGTTTGCGACACCTGGAAATTCAACCACAAGAAGCGAACACGTCGAGCAGTGTGGTGGCGATCCTAGGTTGTCCGTACTTTGTGCCACTGTGTGAGTCGTGTGGCTCATATTATGCAGTGATCTGTTGAAAACGGGTTTTGCTTTCTGGAGCCTCGCTGTTAATTCTCCCAACACACTCGAGGAAGCGGGGCTGCAATGTCAAAAGGATTTTGTTTTTTTCCCAACTGTCGTTCGTAGCAAGTTCACTGAGAAAGTTGAACATGGTTGCAGGTCTTTTCCTCGACACGTTTTTCAACGCACATGTCTACAGTTTTGCACTTTTCGTGTTTTTCGCTGTTGCAGGATATAACTTCAATGATGAAATATTAAAGATTCTGTAAATCGTGAAAAACTCTGCGTTAGTTCTGTAAATACTGCACGGAGAACATGCAAGATGTCCTCGCAATATATTTAAATTGTCTTGTGTATCTACCTAAGCGTGGCAAACTTCATGAAAGCATGTACATAAAACAAGTTAATGAGTAATTATTACAACACAAACTACATCACCTCTTTCCATGGCAAATTTTAATACATCGCAAAGGTGGTGGCACGTCTTCATCACCATTTATGAACGGCCCCAGTCATGCAGATTAGTAACTTCTTGTTGCTTGTGTTCAGATCGTGTTTTTCCGACAAATACTTTAAATGCGACCAAAACGCAGGAATGTATGAATTTTAGGGTTGTTGGGTAGCTAAGGGGTCTACAGAAGAATGGCTTACGGCATCAGTGCCACGAGACACTTATACAAGATTTGATGCGCTCATGATATGTTCATTCGTCCAACTGAAGTATTTCCATCTCACAGCTTCCGCAAATGAATCTTACAACTAGCTTTCATGTTTAATGCCTATTGACGAATAAGATTTTCAAAGCACATGGAGCCAACTATTCACGAAAGGTTGTCAACGTTTCGTGTGTTCACATTTCACAAACAGGACAGGATAGCAGCTGAAAATTTCTAGGACGGCAAAATATTTGCATAATTGCGAGCACCCTGTGAAAAATCAATGTTAACACATGGTAAAACGCTTATGCTTGAACCAATGCCCGTAAAAACACGTGGCTGCATACGTCACCATTAAGTATTATGTTGTTTTTTGTTTTTATCATACTGTATGGAGCGTAAGATGAATCAAACCGCTTTGCTGCGCCTGCGTTAATTATTGCGAACACGTAGCCGATCGTCACTTGCTGACTTTTGCGTGCTGCGTGGAATATCAATAATAAAGAGGAAGTGGCAAATAGCATGAAAGGTCTTTCCGAAACTATCCACATTTTTTCCTTGAAGCTGTTTTTTTCACGTCAAAACCATTCCCTGCCCCGTTTATACAAAGTAACGTTTTGCAGCTGAATTCCTTCACCACTTTTCTCGCGGCTTTAGGTTTCTGGTGTTTTCAGAAAAACCCCTTCTTCATGGTGTTCTAAAGCAGGGGTCACCAACATGGTGCCCGCGGGCACCAGATCGCCCGCACGGACCACGTGGGTCGTCCGCGGGCTTGTTCTGATAATAGTATTAACATGATCAGTGTCTTCACATTGATGAATATCTTTGATTTATATTAATGATAACATAATTGAAGACAAAATGAGCAAATTCCTATTTCAGAAGTGTGTTTCAAACTTCTTTTATCATGAATCTGTACCAAGAAGTAGCTCCAAGTTTCAAAAAGCTTGGCGACCCCCGTTCTAAAGTATGTTGCCAACCTCCATTGATCAATGCATCGTTTGTCTTCTAATTTTAAAATGCCGCAAATTCCAGATGGTGATAAATGTACGGAACAGCAGACCTTATACTGAAAGCAAGCTGCAAAAGAAAAATTGATGGATAGCAAAACATACTGCGATGCCCTGGTCGTGCGCCATTAAAAGCTTAATGAAGAAACCTCGCTTTTCGGGGTTCATTTCCTTTTGTAAGGGTTGCTTTGTGATGTGCCTCCTTTATCCCATGTATGTTTTTTACGTGAAAACCGTCAGCACCTTGTTACCTTTTCGTTCCCGATACACTGATTCATTCCCGCAACGCATGCAGTTACAAAGCGTAGTTGTCACTTAACTCACACGACAAAAGATTTCTGGAGTTTCTACGAACATCCCGCCCTTTGGGCGTCGGGCGTTAAACCTTCGGAGTTCATCGCTTTGCCAGCTTTATCAAATTGTGATCAAACAAACGCTTCGTAGTTTTGGTTTCAGCAGTCAATTATCATCTCGGTACTTAATCTAATCGTTCGAAAGGACCATCGCACTCGAAAACCAAGCCCATCTTAGCACAAGAGAACCGGGAGAACGATAAGCAGTCAAGCTGTCCTCTTTCGCGACTTTACATGTCGTTTGAAGACTCATCTCATGTTCCTGAACAAGTGCGGTTTTGTAACTGTTCAAACAAAGCAACCGGGCACATGTACCACACCCGCAACAGCGAAGATGAAGATCGCCTTGTGATGTGCGGAGTTCTTATGTTGTTCTGCTATATCGTGTATTTTTATCTGCGTTACAGTAAGAATGTTATTTGAAGCACAGGCGAGTTATTGTGATACATGTATTTCAATAAAACAGGCTTGATTTTTATTCCGAAAACTTCAGTGAAGAACTGTGGTTAAGTTCAACGTCCCCACCCAGATCTCGCAGCGCCTGGTTCCTTGCATAAAAGAAACAGCGGTGTGTTTGCTCCACCTGTGACCTTCTTGCCCCGTTTCTTGATAGATTCACCCAAACCAGGATCCGAAGTCGTCACGAGGGGACGCATCTCCGGAGCTTCACCACAGTGTTAATTGAGTGACAGGGTAGAGAAGGAAATAGCACTTCAGAGTTGGGGGGCAGCAAATGAGGACTGGCCACTGGACGTCGCAGACGATTACAGCGCCACTGCGTGGAATGGGCTGTTCGGAAACTTTCCAAAATGGTGTCGATGTCGTTCTGCGCTGAACACTAGTCCGAGGATTGCTCATTTTATTTACCCACTTTACACTGCGCTGTTATCGGATTGACGCGTGAGCGATTCGTCGCCCTTGGCTTACCTTCGTGAACGCACTTACGAACTCGATATTTGGGCGTTTTTACACTGCAAGGACTCAAAGATTTGCTTCGTGCGCTTGGCTTATGGTATTGCGAAAGCTGAGGAATAGGTGAAAATGAAAAGGTGAAAGCTGATTCAACTACACAGGTGCTTTTTGGAGGTGTTGTTGGAATCGCCGAGATGTGATTTTATTTAGTGTAGTCCGAAAAATAACAGCCAGCAGAGAAAATCGTGGAAAAGTGCTGGGCGATGAGGTCATGAAAATCGCATCGTAATTGCACTCTTCAAGTTACTTTAATAGAATTTGAACAGCTTCCACAGGGCAGGAAATGGGAGTTAGTTTTTACATTGCAAAGCCACTTTGTTGATTTCAGTCACAATCATTAAACCAGTCTGTTCTCTGCAGTACAATACAACAGATTGTCAAATATGAAGATTCACAGCACTTTGTAAGTAGTAATCTACGAACAGTAGGTACTGCAATTCACCACACTGCAACTGTAACCTATTCCACAAACTTTTATGCTACTCCATGTGTTCCATTATGAACTGAGGAAATCATAGCCACATAACTGGGATACAAAGTTCAAAGTG
>JGI24159J19872_10009531_pt1 | contig 12727 bp, 8 predicted proteins | sample Ectturendosymbi4_FD_19872 | JGI IMG/M metagenome (IMG submission 19872)
CGTCTACAAACAAACTTTTCTCGCTAAAAACGACTAAGTGACACGCACATGTCGCACATATGGCTAAAAACATGAACATGGTGGGGGCCCTCTTTGGTGGGGGGCCCTGGGCCCGGGTCCCTTGGGCTCCCCCCTGAATCCGGCGCTGGTTTGACTGTGTAAAGCACGTACGACTTGCAGATCAGTTTTTAGCTTCCTCTGGGACCTGTACAACTGAACACGTCGTCTTTGAAAGATAATGCAACATGTTTTAAGCAATATGTTGTTTGTCCGTTCAAAACTAGTGGGTTCAATTATTGTTAGAGTAATAAAAGTCTGATTACAAGGTCATAATTTTTTCTACTGAGATTTGCATTCCGACAATTTCATTGACTTTGTGGGGTTGATATGACAATATGTTGCGTCATGTTTTTTACTGAGCTTTCATTTTGATAATGGGAATAAACTTCTAGTCATTCCCCGTAGAACAGAAGTTGTCGTAATGTACAGCCATGAGGCAGAAAGCGCTACTACAATGATGTTTGACCTGGAGGACAGCATTATGCAAGACGTTNATGGCTGGTGGAAGTGTTCCCCATGAAATGTTTGCGTTGATATTGCAAGAACACACATTGATAATGACAAGACCTCTCTAAAAGACTTTGGGGCTTCGTTGTGACACACCATTTCTTTTGACAATTCATTCGTTAAACTTCAGCATTCCTTCACATCTCCCTCCACTCTTGTGAATGTTGCAAAAGTCATTATGATATAATGTTTCTGATAAGACGCTCACACAACAGTGCGTCGCAAGCCACATGCCTTCATCCCATGCAAACTTAAAATGTTGTGATGTGGGAGAGGGAGTAAATTCTGAATAAGCGTTTCGTCAGTACAAACCTTGAATGGCAGCAAGAACTTGTGTGATTTGCTTTCATTTATTAAATCGACTTTAATTTTTTTGGGGGGCCTGAGAGGCCATGGCGGTTCTTTGAGAGGCGGTATTCCAAACAATATGGTGTTATTTGCGTAAAATCAAACATTTTTCCCCCCCACCAAATTTTTGGACTGGCGACGCTACTGGATTCAGCTAAAATCTAGAAACGTTTGCGAACAAAAAACTGCAAGATAAATTTTATTTGTTTATTTATTGTTTCAGTTCCTTGCAGCGTGTTCGATCGCAAAGGTTTGACAAAAACAGCCAAGAATTTCCTCAGATTTGCGTATTGGCCGGTGTATCGTTTAGATTTGATGTTTGTTGTTTGTACTGGCACTTGTGCTTTCAAGCAAATGATAAAGATACAATTTTTTGTTTTAACTTTCCAAGGAGAGCAAGCATTCATTCATCACAGTCTTGCTTTGCTCGACCTGCAAGCTTCTGTAGATTTAATGCGTAACCATGCGTGAAGGGTCGAGCGAATGCAAAGTTTGCGAAAGAGGAACTTACAATGTCAACTTTACCTCCGACCGGTGTTTTCCATGCCCAGCTGGCTTCGATTGTTTCTACAACAACGTCCAACCAAAGGAATGCGACGCTGGAACTTACAGCGCATTAGGAAGCACTCATTGCAAAGGTGTGTCTTTGGATGCGTTTGGAGGCATCATCCTCAAAATAATGACTATTGCTGACTTTTGTTGTTATGTAAAAGCTGCCATACAATGCGAACTAGGGATGTACAGTATGTCTTAATAGTCAAAAGCTTGGTAATCTGTCTCGATGTCTGTCAATTTATGATTGTGGCCTTACATATTATGCTTTTTACAAATCTGAAAAAGTTTGGTTGTGTGAACACTGTGTTGCTTGTTGAGCAGAAAACAGAGTGTTTTGTTTGGTGGCACTTTCACAAAACCCTTTAGTGTAAAAGAATATTCAGTTTTAACCTCACAGAACATCTTAGTTATTGAATACCACACTCTAATAAAGGACACTGAACTTACTGTTAAGGTTGTCCGTCTGGTGAATATGCGAGCGTCAACGGCAGTGCCAGTTGCACAGTCTGTCCTAAGGACCACTTCTGTTCTGACCCTGCTGCAGATCCTGCTCCATGCACTGCTGGAACTTTCAGGTATCCTTTCAACAGTTCTGGCAACAGAACAATGTTTGTGTTTGCTCATGCCAAACAAAGCATGTTGTTTCATATTAAGCGACTTCTTAACAACGCTAACTATTTACGTCTCTGCAAATGACTTCAAAATGAAGCCTCCACGTTGCTTTTGCTGCAATTACAAGGTAGTGCAAAGGGAACAAGTCTCCATTCCTCTTTCTAATTCAATTTTGTGTCAAACTTCCATCCTTTTTCTTTAATTAATATTTCCTCAGATGTAGTGCATGGCAATGTTCCAGAATAAAACGAACCTGTCAATCATTTACTCTTTTTGTCACTTTCACGTTGTTGTTGACGAAAAGTTCCACGCTTGACTGCTTTTGTTAACTTGCCGTGATTGTATTTGCCCTGATACGTCATCAATTGATTTTCTGTTTCCACCTGACTCATAAATAAAGTACAAGTTGACGACTGGCTTTACTTTTGGTTCGACAACTCAGCGCTAATGCCGGGATTGTTGGCAACCCTCCGAAAGTGGCAACCTATCGATAAGTTGAGGCTCGGAACTGACAATACTTTGCTGGACTGCGGAGTTTAATTGCAGATAAATCTCTTATTCTGCAGTGATTTGTTGAAGGAAGTACTGGGACATTTACTAGTTGCAGTTTGAGACCATGCTGCTAGAAGCCCAGCCTTCTCGCTTTCTTTGCACCCTGTTGGTCCTGGCCATGGATTGGCGGCCGTGGTTAATTATTAATCTTTTCTTGTCCAGCTCATTGAACAAACCTTAAATGTCTTAAGTTTAACGGCAAATCATGAAATGAAAAGATGTGAGGCAACATTGGCAGCAGCACGTTGTATGCTTGCGACAGAATAGGTCACAGGCTTCAGTTGTTTAAAAATCTTCGATGATCTGGCTGAAACATTTGAAACCAGGATGCATTTAATATTTTGACTGATTTGATAAAACTGATGGTTTGGTTAACGCTTAACTTGGTAATCATACAAAGTTGTAAAAGAAATAATAACGCAGCAACTAGTTTCAATGAATTTTGTTAGGTGTTCTGATGAGCAACTATTCCCGTCGCCAGCAAAACCTTGTTGAGATTGTTTGATATTTTAATATTTTGAGATGAGCAATGTTATAGTATTTTTTTTTCAATTGATACACCTACCATTTCATATTTTGCTTAGCTATTCCTTGCCATTGTGATGCCATGAATTGAATTTTGTTGAAAAGATCAGAGTGTGGATTGATAGATTTGCTAAGGTTTGAGTTGATGTGAAAAACCTGTTATGTCGTTAGTAAACATAGAGGTATGCAACGTATGTGATTAGCAGTGCGTTTCTACCATTTGCCTTATTCACACAGTCTTAGTCAAAAGCGTACATATCAGTTCTGGCGTTCAGTTTGATTTCACCTGCTCCTCAGTTTCTGTCACTTCATGCAGTGATTACTGCGATTGATCTTATCCGCTAGAAACAAACCCCCCTCCTGGTTGGTGCCGTTGTTTCTGACATGACGTCATAACACTGCATTGTGTTCAAACTTGTCATAAACAAAACATGTTACGCAGCGAACGACCTTCGTGCAGTGATGTCATAAGCGCAACGATTTTTTCATAGTAAATAATTTGCTTTTTCATTGATCAACCCGAAGATCTATTGAGAGACACCATATTCGTAACACCGTTTTTCTGCTTTGGAATTTAAAAGCCCCTTGTTGATTCTCGACTTCATTAGCGGTTACCACGTAAAGTTAAAAAGCCTGATTTCCTAAAGAATGGGGAGTTTTTCGGTAAAATAAAAAAAAATCATTTTGTAGAAAATGGGTAAATTTGCAATGACGATGTCTATCTTTGCAATCAATGTTTTTGAAAACTAAATTTTAATTTGCGATAATCAATGAAAGTATCAAGATTGCATGTTGTGCCTGTCAGATATGCTTGTTGTTTGTCGTTTGTTCAAAGTATCTTCAAGGTGTTTTTTTACAGTGCAACTGGCATTAGCAGGTATTTACAACAGTGAGGGTTCTGATAAAATGGATTTTAACCTAAACTTCTTTTACTCATGGATTTTTGATGTTCTGGTCCCAGGCGAGTTTAATATCGCAACCAGCTCTTGCAAACTTTTGTGACGAACCTGATCAGTGATCACCCGTTCACATTCTTGGCACTGTGGTGCTTTTGAAAGTTTCTTTCAAGCGTCATTACTCGTCACAATGCAAACAATAGTTCTGGTTTGGTCATAAACATGTCTGAGTTTGTTTGTCGATACCTTCATTCGATTTCCTTCGTAGCGAAAGCTTTGTTCAGCATCCCGGTCTCAATAGCAGTGTCCAAAACAGAAGGATCAGTGTTTTCTCAGTCGCAACAGCAAACTGTCTGAACCCGGACGTGACAAGGCTTGTCTACTGGAGCTTGACGTAACAGCAAATGTCCTTTGTCTTTTCGCAGAGTCGCTGTCTGCTTCTCGGAAGAACAAAGCTTTCATTTGACTATAAAGCCATCTGGCGATCCAGTTCACCCTTACTATTTTATGATCCTTGACTATTTATCTAAATTCCCGGCTGTACTTAACGTATTTCCAGGCAGGCAACACCGGCTCGTGTGTTGGCAATTTGCTTCAAAAGTGAGAATACATCAACAACTTGCCTTTCGGATGAGACTTATTATTAGGCTGTGATTGTAGTGAACCAACACATTATTTGAAAACTATGCTACAAACACGCATGTTGTGGTGATTTTCAAGTGAAGCTTGATTTCCTTTCTTTTTCTGTGTGTTAAAAATCAGGTTGAATTGTTAAAATCTTATGAACGAGATTTTATCAGATTAATTGTCACCTTATTTTTATTTAATCCATTAACCTCCGTGTCAACGGTCCTTATATCACGATGTCAACAGTTGAAATATTTTCATAAAATATTGCACGGTGTATTCAGTAGTTGCATTGGTAATTCTAGCTAAAAAGTGCCATTTGATGAACCTTACACGTATCACAGAATCGTCCTACGTGCTGTTTTGTTATCGGTATTATGCTCACCCCTGATTGGATGTTCCTCAATTGTTTATCACAACAATGATGTCATCAGCTGACGACCTACTTTATCGTTTGAACCTTGTTTTGCGCAGATTGCTTGCTACTGTGTCGAAATCTTTATTCCTTGGTTCTTTCAATGTCTTAAATAAGTTGTTAAGAATGATAGCATTGTTTTTTTTCTTTGCTTTTTTCACCGCCTTCAGTCCTCCGGGCTCAACGCATTGTTACGTCACTGCAACGGGAACATTTTATGACGCAGCCACCGGAACCACTCAAGCGTGTCTGGTGAGTGTTTGNAAAGTTTCAAAAGACAGTCATAAAAAGTTGATGAGCTTGCGTTAAGCNGCAGTCGGTGTTGCTGCCTTGTCAAATTGTTTATGGCCTGAAGCTGATTCCAAGGTATACTTTGCTGGTGAATGGCAGTCTTGTTTGCGTTGTATTTATTCTGATTTCATGCAAGCGAAACAATTGACAGTTTCGCAACTTCCCGCTCATGTTATATACACAACGCCACACCACCAGATTCCCAATCATTGGCATCGTTGGAAACGATTTTGAATTTCTTATGTAATTTCATGTCGCAGCATTTTACCTGGAGCCGTTCGAAGGTAGGCACGATCTCCTGCTATTTGGATTGAAATCTGATCTGGGAACTTAAAATATGCATCCAAATGCAGAAAATATTGCATGAGCTATGAAGTATTGAACAAAAAGTTGTTAACAAATTTTTGCATTAGTAGTTGGACATCTTAAAATTTATTGAAAATTGTTTTCTGACATTTCTCATGCCAAACTAATTCAGGTGCGGCTTTAAAGCAGTGGTTCTAACTTCTTAGCTTGGTTGATCGAGCCTCAGTGCTTCGTCAGCCGAGGTAAGAGTTGAACCGAGTTCTGATTTATGTGCGTGCGCTAGAAAATGTCTAGCTACTGTTTCTTTTTAATAAATTATGTTGATATTTCCATTTACGAAGAGTTTGGGCAATGCGTGGGGGACCCGCGAGGCCATGTACACAATGCAGGTTGAAAAGCACTGATCAGGGCGTCTACAGCCTGGGCATGTCATATCGGCGCGTTGTGCCGATTTACTTCCACTCTCCCAGAAGAATGCTCTTGTGGTGGCAGTTCCTAGACTATGTTTGAGACAAAACAAAGCGTCAGGACTTCCTTATTTTTAACCGTTTGTTCCCTCAACTACATTGAACAGGCTGGAACTTATTACAACTCGTCTTCTTGCACGGATTGCCCGAAAGGATTTTACTGCCCGGGGTTCAAAGCTTTGCCTGAAGCTTGTGTGAATGGGACGTACCAGGACAAAACGGGACAAAGTTCATGCCAACCTTGTCCCGAAGGTGAGAGAAACGCTTGCGAGCTTCGTGCGTAGTTGTTGTGGCTTGCAGTGCAGTTCAACCTATGATGTGGGGGCATTGTTGCGCAATTGATGCCGAACGTTTTTCTTTTCTTGCACCTCCCGCATTAACATCACTTTCGAACAATTGCCTTGAAATGTTTTTGTTGCCATTGGTTGCTTATTTTTGCAGGTCAGAGTTGTTTAGACCCAGCAGCGCCACCTGTGAACTGCACCGCTGGGCAGTTCAGCTCGCGAGGTGGCGTTACTTGCAAGGTTAGTGTTCTGTTGGTGGTGGTGTTGAAGAATATTTTACTTTTTGACAAGCAAGACAAACGAAGATGAAGTTAAATTCGAATTAGTGTTTAAAGTTAAACGTTTTGTTTCTTGCTTAAAACAGTAAAACTGCCCTTTCACCGCCCGCAGAAGCCAAGATCGTGCCAGCCACATTTCCGGCCATACCTCGCCAACCGCAATAGCTAGAAAATTGTTCAAACCCTAAAATCCGAAATGTCTTGTAGTTTCAATTAAAAAAACTTTCCAAATTTTGCGGGCGTTTAAGGGTTTTAACAACCTTGCGTCGACAAGACCAAAGTATTCAGATCACGTATGTGCTTACAACGGCTGCATAGACCGACTACTCCAGATGGTTTTAGTTCGGGTTGACTGCCAACACAAGAACAGTAATCGGGACTTTGTTTTGCGCGTTTTACTTTGGATTTTGTAGGTAATTTATGAAATGATTGAACTTTTCTATACACGACCTCTTCATAATCTCCATTTTCTTGTCATTGAACATATCTTCGCAGGCCTGCCCCATGGGGACGTACAGCATGACGAAGTCAAGTGGGTGCACGTCATGCCCCGCTGGTTCCGAGTGCCCAGGACAATCTCGCCTCGAAAAATGTGGGGCCGGGTCCTTCTCGGGCGAAGGGGATGGTTCCTGCAAAAGTTGTGCACCAGGTTTGTCGCACTAGACTCTTCCAACATACGTTCCCAGTTGATTTGCAAGTAGACGTTTTGTTAGAGCTCTTATAATTGTGAATCAGCCGCCAAACCTCTTCAGTAGTTTTTTCTGTGGATAAGTTCAAGACAAATGTCATCTTGGATTCAGCGATGCTACCCTGCCCATCTTGATACATAGCAATGCTACCCTGGCCATCTTGATACATAGGATGGAACAATTAAATATGTGGCATCAGCGCATTGCTTGCTTTGCAAGATAACCTCGTTTCATAACATTGCGGCTTATGATGATGATGATTGTGCAAACGAATGCTTGAGTTGTACAAGTTCCCGACATTGGCTTCATGCATGGAATTAAAAATAAATCTTAAATATTTTGTACACAGAGGAGTTGTTGTTTGCTGTGTTTCAAAATTCTTCCGTTGTTTTTTGCAATTTTGATGAAACAATTTACTTTCCCAGGAACACACACAAACGGTGAGTCTGGGTCCAGATTCTGCCAAACATGCCCAGCTGGGCACCAGTGTATCGACCCCGCCCTACCCCCGGAAATATGCCCAGATGGCAACTACAGCGAAACTGGTGACGTAAGTGTAAAGAGTTGATTAGCAACTAAAATTACACACTGTGTGTGGGGGTATCTCTTAACGAACAATACAGTGAATTTGGAGATTCTCAGCAGTTCGTAATTTGGGGATTCCCAGATGTCTCCGTATACTTTTTGCAGTTCCAAGGTTGGTCACCGTCCGTTNAAAGTAATGTCCGAATAATAACATGTTTTCCTCATCGACAACGCCTTTATTCAGTACTTGAAAAAACTCAATCGAATGCGTGAATGAAACCTTGTCAATTGGTCAAGATAAATTAACCAGTCAGGCCTCCCATCTTTCAAATCGAATACACTTCCACGTTATCGATTACTTTTACACAATGTTCACAGTATCCGTTATGAATGACTTGTGCAAAATATTTAAAATTGGAAGTTTTCTATCCTGTATGTGAGTGATTGTTGGAGTATCTTTTCAAAGCCTTCAGATGCGTCAAAAACGAAGAAAGTCACAAAAATGCATTAAAATGTGCTGCTGTGTTAAACTCCTGAATGTTAAGTCAGACTAACCACGGATCACATCCAGTAATGGGCGGTACTGGCTCTTCGATCTCACTCTCTGTTGTTGTTCTACTTGGCACTTCATTTATTAGTTTGTTTACAAAGATTCGGTCATGACGGCGACAAGCAACCTCTATTTCTAATATCGAAAATATAATTGTGATTAAAAATCACACACAAATTGTTTTTATGAATATAAGTATTTTTCACGTGTTATGTGATTGAAATCCATGCATTCCCTTCTGTTGGGTTGCGCAAAGCTTGCAGTTGAAGGATGGTCAACTCAGTTGTTCGACACTATGCGATTGGGTGTGGGGAGTTCTCAATCTTTTTGGTCCATGGATCATCTTCCAATAAATATTTAATGGCCACTTTGCTATTGCTGGCACTTCATTAACAACTAGTCGAAAATGTATTGCGCATGAGTCAATGAACATTTATCAAGGATTTATGAAACTCATTGTGGGTCAAGGATTTATGAAACTCATTGTGGGTCACTAGAAATTCCAGAATGGGTCACCGGGGGTCACGGTGAGAATTATTGGGATAGGTTGTGGCAGACAAGATGACCAAAAAGTTTTCCTTAACTCCTGGTCTGAGTGCATCTGTGATGAGAAGTTTAATGTTGTTATCTTGTTAAAGATAAATTGATGGTGATAATCTCTGGAAAGACTTTGGTCGCAGTGAAGTCATTTTCTTCCACCAAATGCAACTTTTGTATGTTAGGTTAAGTGAATTAACTTATTTTAAAAGGACTTCCCATTGAGTCACCCCCTTCAAAGTCAGACGCCAGTTTCCTTATCGACAGATCTTTTGTTGCAGTGGATGACTTGCCAGAAAACGTTATCCGTTTGCGAGTAAATAGACGCCGGATGATAAATCCGGTGCTTGTTGGATCCGAATCAAGCTGAGACAGAATTGTAGCATTGGAAAAACGCCAGTTCCTTGTAGAAACCAGCGCGTGCTTTGCGAATAAAGTGGCTGATGACCATTTCCTACCAGGCAAAACGTGCAGTGCTGGAACAAAGCTTTCTGTGTATCACTGTTGCTCTGCAGGATGAAAAAATCAAATCCACACAAAACAGTGGCTGAAAACCCTGATATGTTGAACCGCTACAAAACGCTGCCTCATGTCAAACGGGATTCAAAGAAATCAACCCTTTTTTATTCAATGAAGTAAAATAGATGATCACCTCAGAAAAATTTGGACCAAAACAAACAACAAGACTCCAATTTTTTCGTGCTACACTAGAATGTGGATTGTGTTTTCTGTTTAATCAAGTCTAATGTTTGTGGTGCCGGTTATAAAATCCGTCGCTAATCCAAGAACGCTGGCACGGAGTTGGATTTATTAAACGGGGTCTGCTACAAATGTAATATAGTTTATGTTCAGCAAATTCTCCCAAGATTGAGGTCTGAACAGGCTTACGAATGTCACCCGTCAGCAAATGTGAAAAAGGTTCACGTTTGTCCTGTTGCGATCGGAAATCCCGAGCGGCAAGTGCACAAAGCTCCGCACCGTGGCAGCAAGCAACAACAGAGATCATGCGTCGCAATCTCTCTTACTATTGCTTGCTCGCGCTACATATACAGTGGTGTTATTCTTCGCGCACATCCCGCTCGTGGTGAATCACACAATCAACGCAACACCACCGGAGAGGTTGCAACAGTACCACAACGCCAGGCTTTGCAGGTCATGACCTTAAACCTCACTTTTCACCTGGTTTCTCCAAGTTGAATGAAGTTGATTTTATTTGGCGATAATTAATATTCAGCAAAAAAAACACAAATTAATGCATGGACGCCAGCAGGCCATTGAAGGAACCGGAAAGTTATAGAGTCGATGCCCCTCAGCAGTTGAATTAGTTTTGTTACTGTCCAGTTTGAACTCGTGGTGTTGCATATGCGCGGGAATGAGACGATCAACACAGTTACGCAGGGAGTGCAAGGAATTACGTATTTGACATTTGTCGTCACTCCGAGTAGTTTTCTTTCCATCTATTGGTGGAATTGATGAAATGACGGGCTGCTGTGATGATTTGGACCCTGGTACTTCTCTTTTGCTTCTGCTCGGAGCAAGGACTATACGCTTCCTACGAACATATTTCTTATATTTTTTTCCATCTTTTTGGTTTCTCATTCACAAAACGTTTTCACTATTGATGATGTTTGGAAGAGAAGCGACAAAATACCGCTCGACTTGTACGAGTAAAAGTGATAACACAACACATACACTCTTTTCAACATTTCGAGTGAAGTGGATCTCACCTTCCAGCGTGTGGAGTAGCCACAGTTTGAGGCCTCTCCTACATAAATGTAGCCACAGCAACGCCTTCAAGTGGTACCCGCTGATATTGCAAAAGCTGCTGTATAAGTGGCGCGACCGGATTGCTCAAGGGTATAATTTCTGCAAAAACTGCCATAAAATGCGCGAAAATGATAAAAATTTTGACGCTAACATATCACTGACACCCGCGGCTTGCTTCTAAATCTTAACTTTGAAATGCGTTCCCTGTTGATCTTTTATTACCGGTCATGATATTTATTTTTAAAATCCTAGACACAATGCTTCAGCTGCCCCCCTGGAATGTTCTGTCCAGACGCATACACCCTCAAACCCTGTCCTGAGGGTACTTTCTCCGTAGGTGGCGCTGGCTCAAGTGGATGCGGGGACTGTCCGGGCGGCCAATCATGCCTCAACAAGTCACAAACACCAGTGTCATGCATGGCTGGACAGTATTCTAAAGAGGTGAGTTACGCCCTCGTGAACATGATGATGCCGTCATGATTAGGCGTTTGTGTCGAACCAGCTTGGTTTGTGGAGAAGAGACTATTGCTGTAAATGTATGTTCAAATTTGTTGAAGGAGATGGGATTGCATCGCTCATGTGAAATGTTGTTGTCGCCCTGTTGTCTTCATCAATAGAATAAATCATATCCTTCGAGATTGATCGTCAACAAATGCAGGCTTTTTATTAGTTTATAAGATCGTTTCATAACGCGTCGCGGCTGCTGGCTATTTTGACTATTTTCTGTTCAGATTAGAAAATTTTTTGAGGAAACTCAATCGGACCCTGAACTTGCTTTCAGAAAGTTACTGGCTTTTTTTAAATGAACAGTAAAGTTTTATCGGTTTCACATTTTTATTTAACAACATAGCTCAATGTAGACTCTGTGTGAAAGCTAATGCAATGCTTGCATCAGGCTTTTTTGAACAGCTCTTGCATTGTTGCTTTAACGATTTATCCCTACTATTGTTATAACATGAACATGTCATGACTGTTTGTGATCAAATCTCATGAAAAGTTTCGTACTTTTTGCCAATTAACTGCAATCCACAACGTTTTATTCAACTGTAAGCATATTGCGTTCTCTTATCCACTGAATGTTGTCTTTGTTTTTTTCATGATCAACTCTGTTTGTCTTATATAAAAGTTATAAATGATTTCAACCTGTCTAGGGTGAAGCAGTTTGCAAAGAATGTCCAGCAGGAAAGAGTTGTGTCGATCGTTCTGCCGATCCTGTGGACTGCCAAGCTGGTGAATACAGTCTGGCTGGAAATGGCACGTGCTTCGCTTGTCCTGCTGGTTAGTCGGCCGTTTGAAGTAAACGATGCATAGAAATTAAATTATGGCCATTTCTGTTCATTGATGGATCGACAGTTTCAGGAAATTTATTGCAATTTGTGAATGATGAGGTTTCCTTATGAAAAGTCTTGTTCAATCACAATTTGCGTTTTTTATGAAAATTCCCCAAAGTGCAGTGACATCAATGCAGGTCACTAACTGACAAAAATATTGCATATTGTTGTAGATGAAAAATGTAAAATTCAGGACTTTATCATGTTATATGAAAGTTAATTTCCATGTAAAAGATAACAACACGCATCTTGTATTCATGTTTTGTTGGGTTATCACCCACAGGTTACTTCTGCAAGGTGCCTTCCCTTCTACCAGTCAAATGCCCGTCTGGTACGACCACCAATGGGAAGAGTGGCTTGACTGGATGCGAGGATTGTCCAGCTGGATCTGTGTGTCTCGATCCAACGTAAGCAATCAAAGTGAAAAGATAGTTTGATGGAAAATGTATCAGGCGTCGCTGTTTCCAACCAAATTGCTTGTTTCCAATAATTTCATTGTGGTGTTCAACAGACATTTTCAGAATTTTTTCGCACGCATATGAAGTAAAATTCATAAGTTACTTTCACGTGAAACCCTGAGCTGAGTTTTTTAACTTTGTTTTTTT
>JGI24159J19872_10009540_pt1 | contig 12721 bp, 4 predicted proteins | sample Ectturendosymbi4_FD_19872 | JGI IMG/M metagenome (IMG submission 19872)
TGCTTCTAACGTTGTGCACCAACTTCCAAGTTTTTGCGCACTTTGCTTTGCAATTTTCGCCGATGAAGTTGTACTTTTGATATTTGTCTTGCAAACATTTTCCTGAAATCACTCACCAATATAGTTTTTTTGCTCCCCTCTTTCTTCTTTAAAACATTTTGAAGCATCTGTGTTACTTCATGTTGTAAAAGGTATATTGCTAGACATCGGATTAAATTTGAGATATTCTCTAGGACTCCTATCGCATACCAGTAATTTTCCCTACACACTAATAAAAATCTGTCTCCTGTGTGAAATTATCTTCGTTGAAGAATTTTACACTTTCACTAAACAAGGCACCAAAAACGCATTATTTTGTTTTCTGCTACTCATTCAACATTCTGCTTTTCAGAAAAAAACAAATAAAGTTACATTACCACACACCAAAACTTTTTTCCAATGTAAAACTCCCGTTGTATGTGCAATCGATGTGTTTATTGCTTCACAATAATTTTTTAGTGATAACTACTGAAAAAGTTGGCGTAATCTGTGGACGTTACCAAATCACAATTCCCAGTCACTTGAGGGTTTAGGTTTCCGAGCATGCTACAGCGCGTCTGCTCAATCTCCTACTGCTCGGTTTTGAAACCCAAACGTTATGGGGGAACTACAGGGAAGTGTTCTCATTGAGATGGCAGATAAATCACTTCGCGTTAAACTTGTTATCATGAATTTGCTTGAACATAATTTAAATAAACAAATATCACATTTTCGTTCTTCCAACTCTACAGGCAAAGTTCGCAGTGACGAAAATTTTGGTTCATCTACATTTAAACCTAACACAGCCCTACCAAACGTCAATAGTTCGGCTTTTTTATCATTGCAATTTCGCTGAAAGTTTGTTTTCCTCCATGTTTTTCGGTAAAAATTACACGACGTCATATTTGTGACCATCTCCTGGGCTAAACATGCTGAGTTGGTGTTGAAAAATATTTTCTTTGATTAATATTCTTACCTGACACGGCCACACAACGTCAAGTGATTGATTTCTTTATCATCACGATCTTGCTAAAATTTTTATTATCACCATTTGGTAAGCCGTAAATCACACCATGTCGATTTTGCTTGTGATTGTTGTCCGAATGTAACCCCAAACTTTGGATGCTACAACTTCGCATTAGAAAAAGAACTGTTTTCTGACCGCTTGGCTTTGAAATTCTCAATTGTTAAATAAATTCTTTGTGGTTCTTAGTTCTTTTTGCATATTTTCATGCAAAAGTTTTTCAAATCTTGCAAAAAAGTGCGTATGGGCATTGAATGTACTGATAGGGAAACTTAATTTCATAAAGGAATAAAAGAAATTTATGATAGGATATTTTATGTGAATAAGGTTTCAGTACTGTGGATGCGTACAGGCACGTGAAATCGATGTCCTATGAAAACAATTAGCTTGATAGCTTGCTTGTCACCTTTGTGGGGACCCGTAACTTTAATAAGCCTACAGATTTGTGCAAGTTTAAAGCATCGCAAAAAGATATAAGCAGACCCGTCGGAAGATTTCTCGAAATCTTTTAGAGTAAATCGAGAGGTTTTGATTGTTGATGTTCGGAGTTTTTTTTCAGAGCTGATGCCGGCTGCTTAATGCGCATTGCACACCTTTGAAACTAAAGCATTCAACACTTAGACTGCACTTTCAAAAACTAGAATGTTAAGGAAAGTGTGGTTGCTCAATTCGCTCTCAAATATCTAAATTACAAATCTTTGCACGCAGGCTATAGAAACCTACCCTCTACACAAAACTACTATCGCGAATAAATTAAACCATGCAGAAACAAGGATCTCAGTTTAAAATACAAGTAGTCGGTAATTTGTTCAGGGGTTTCACATGAAACATGGATCAACATAACATTTCATGAAAATCTAAAATAATGCATAAAAATTTCATGGGAGACTTTGATTGCTCGGTTTGTCCTCCACCCTGGTTGCGGGCCTAATTCAATTTACATGCACATTAAACTCTGTGAAAAACAGTTTTGATCTTTTGTTGCTTGAACATTCTCTTGAAGTCTTGAGTACTGTGCACACAGGGCGAAACTTACATAGATAAAGGCGAATTATTGAACCTATAGCAATCCACTCACGAAGCTATGGGCGTTTCTGCAGTCTGTGTTTCATTTACATGTGTATGCACTGTAAAATAACTTTTCCTATATCATAACTGTTCAAAGGCTATTTTTTTCACATTAACGTTTTTTCTTTAACAACATTTTTTAAAAAGAAATTCAAGGTTAGGTTTTTCAAAATAGATCCTACGTCAGTAGAACAAAGCCAAAAAGTTTTTTGAAGTGCAGCAAAAGGAGCGGTAGCGAATAGAGGTAGTGATAGCTCGCTACTATTTTTATTCAGGACCGGATGCAGTAGCGCCGCTATCAAATTTAACAAATAGTGGGAACGGTAGCAACGCTATTAATAAAGTAGCGGTTGCCCACCTCTGGGCTTAGCCCTTCCGAAAGAAAGCTCCAATCCCCTCCGAATTAAAAAATGAAGCAATATAAAACAGTGATGTTTGTTCAAATTTCAGAATGTCAAGCCCCCCTAGCCTATAGAAAACTTTCTGGTGACGGTTCTGTTGTCACACCAAGCATTTCAATAGCCATTTTTTTGGTAACAATGGTTAGATTTTTATACCATCCATGAGCTCACATTCATAATTTCATTTATTAATCCTACCCATTGTCGCACTTTAACCAAACCTAACTGCATAGCAATGCTAGTCTACAAAACAAAACAGCATTCGAACAACACACTGGCTTAAAATGTGTCATTTATATTGAAATGACTGACAAAAAATTCAGTCTAACAAGTCATTGTCACAAAACAAAAATTTTGCATATCATGTTTATGAAAAAAAGCTATCTGGCCTAGTATCATCCAACAACCAGTCAATGCACTTGTAGGCTCACATAGAATAGGCATGAACACTGCAAGGCCTGGTGTAGACTGCAGTTCGCATTAAAAGAGCTAGAGTGCTCTAGCTAACTTTAGATCACAGTAGGCCTGCACTAGCTAGCGTTAGTCCAGGCACAGGCACGCAGCAAACAACGTTCTTAATGTATACTGAAAGAGCCCTATCTTGCCACATCAGGAACAGATTCATGCTGACAAACATGGCGTGTCCAATTAGCAGATTAAGAAGGGGAATGGGATTACACTATGGTACAGAGATTATACCATATAGACAGACTCGGAGTAATGGCACAGAAGGCTGAAAAGATGCTTCTGAAGATGTATTGAATGAATAATTGTGCAATATGCAACTTTTTCCAAAAGTCTGAATCCTCGAAATATCGATAAAACCGTTTCGGATATCCGGATCCGTATCCGGTTCCCACATCAGTTTTTGTATATCCGTATCCGGTTGCAAACTCACTATCCTGCCGGATATCCATCCGGCAAACCGGTGTCAAGCGAAATTTCTGACTTCACGCCATGTGAACATGCACAGAGTAATATTCTACATATCAAATACGCTGAGACAACTGATAATTAAGGCTAAGGGTTTGGTGTTTAGGTAAGCATTTCGGGTTAGGGTTAGATAAAGAAAAATAATTGGCGTCTAAGACTAAGTCCAATATATTTCAGTGGTTAATGGTTAGGCTATAGATATTCCCGAACTGCAAGTTTGCTGTGGGTATCGGACATCTAACCACAAAGTTTCAATTTGCACAACACACATCAAAAAAGTAATTGCCAAACTTTATTCCATTATTCTGAGATGCAAAATAACTGACAAACAATATTAGGTCAGAAAGTTCACTTGATACCGGATAGTGATCACCTCTGCTGTGAAATGAATGTAACTCCTGTCTGGTTATGCAATGGTCGTGCTTGATTAGTCATGTGAAACGAGTTTTCCCTAGTCCTTGGCGGGTTCGAGTCAAGTGTGGGACGGTCGCAATGCCCTGTGTTCCGAGCTTTGTTTAGCGGTTTTGTTATGTGAAGTTTTCTTGCATTTTCCTTTGTTATCCTGCAAATTTTGGGTGTGGCCTCTTGCGTTTGATAAAACGTAGGCGTAGGTTGTTTCGTTTTTTTTCATGTGACTGGTGCTTCTTAACGAAATTATGTTCAAGCTGGTCTTGTCATCTCATCTCTGATCTCGATCATGCCGGACGAATTATACAAACATGTGAAAACTCTATCATAGATAGAAGCTTGTATACTTTGTCAATCACAGTAACTCGTATACATAGTGTTCTCATTTGTAGTAAAATGCAAGTTTATGATGTTGTGGTTGAATACAACAATTATTAATTCCACTACTCTAGTCTATCTGGAGTCCTCCATTAAACCCTAGCACCTTTGGAATCTTCACAACAAATTTCAAATAGACCTTGAAATTTAAAAAGTTGTTCATATGCTAGTAGGCTTGGTAGAAATAAAGTAAACATAAAAGATAAACCCTGAACCTAACCTCAACCCTAACCATAGCCTTAAGTAACCTAACCCTTATTATTACCCTAACCTGCTGCTAACTAACCCTAACCTAATGCTAACCTAACATCAACCCGTAATAAAGGTAACACGTAAGCCTAAAAAAAAGTAAAAGAATAAGTAAAGTCAGCAGAGTAAGAGGCGAACCGAAAACCATTGGCGTAGTAGCCGTGACGCATAAAACCACAACACCACGAAACCCACCCTGTTTGAATGACAAACTGACCCTTCTATTTGAATTGCATCCGGCCTGGCATATCCGTAGTCACTTCCAATTTAAAAGATTTCCGCATTCTCAATGGGGAGTCGGGTCGCACTGTGTACCTTATGTACAAATTGCAAGGTGCAACAATTATCAGATGAAGATCCTTGGTTTGTTTGAATTCCCACACGTACTAACTGCTTAGACATCAAAAGCGAACTGCCAATGACGTATTAGCTGAAGAAAATGTTTCTAAGGTATAGAAAAAGGTGACGAATTAGACGATGGCGAATTTTATTTGACAACAACAACATACGTGTGGCAAATTAGGCGAATTACCAATGGAATTTGGAGTGGACAGACAGCCCCACAAGACTCCACATTTTTCATCCCTGACATCGCAGCCCCTCAGAATGACCCTCTGAGAAGGGCTTGGGTCAGGCTTAACCGCCTCCGCACTGGTGTCGGACGTTTATGTTCCTGCTTGTACAAATGGGGTATTGTCTCTTCTGCAGCCTGTGAGTGTGGCGGAGATTAACAAATCGTTGACCATGTCATCTAGTGCCCAATCCATTGACCTCTCCATAGACACTGCTAAAATGTTTGTGTTTATTTAAAATAAACTGAATGCAGTGTTAGTAGTTGATTTTCTGTATGCAGTGTTTAAACGACCTTATACGGTTTTCAATTTGGAAGAACTAAAGAAATGGCAGTATCTCTAGGTAGCCGGCAACAGCTCCACAAGTTCAAGTGCCAAGTACTCAAGTAGCTAGCAACGGCTACGCAGGGTAAACACTAAACAGCTACTGCTAAGTAGCTGACAACAAGGAAAAAAACAAAACCCAGCATAGTGTATGGTAGAGATACTTGTCTGCATTTAATACGCAGACCAAAGTGCTTGGAAAGTATAACTGAAATGTACCTTATTATTTCCGACTATGCTACTAGAGTCTTGCGCGGGGTTGGTTGACCCACGGGCTGGATGGGAAATTCTTTGTGTGGGTAACTGAGTGTTGAGCCAAAGCACATGAACTTAATCGGTTCAAAAATCTTAAAACACGTGGATGTACCGAAGCTGCTTGCCAGCATTGCGTTTAGGACAGTAGGCCTACAGCAGTTATAATATTATAATGTAACAACCCATTTGATTGTTGCAAAGCTTAGGCTCTTGCCTTGTGGTGGGCAATTGACCATTTTCCAATGCAACCGTCATACGTGGTGAGGAATACTATACTTCAGTCTAGCAGCCCTTCTAAATGGATAAGACAACGCTTAACGCACAGCTAGTCACAACTGGCCTGAAACGTGTCTTTCATCACCTCAAATCTGTTGACTGCGGAAGATCAGATCTGTGGAAAAGTTTTGGTTGCCACTGAGAAAAATGAATAGCTTGATTTTGATGCTTGTTAGACTTGTCTTCAGGTGTTATAAGTAGGGCAAGTTTTTTTTAAATCCATGTTATCAATATCTCTGTGTCTTGTCATTCTTGTGTGTTAGTTGCTTTTTAGATCAAAGGATTAGACCAGCAATTAGTTTTTTGGCAGTGGTTACAGGTCCGCCTGTGGACCTTCATATGATATTTGAAACCCTATTTGTCTGCCACCTGTAATGTGATAATAACATACAACCTGGCTCATTTCGGTCATTTTTGCTGAAACATTTTGTTTATTTGTCTTACAGTTGTATTAATAGTCACCATAACTGTTTTTTAACATGTATTTTTAAACGTTCTGACCGAAATGACTAAATTTTTTTCGGTCATCTCAGGAACATTTTGGTTTATGACTAAAAAAACAGCATAATATGAGGAGAGTACAGTTAGACTTGGTAGAAATGTATTAACACTTTGGCGTCCGACTGCTTTCAAGGATTTTTGAAAAAAAAACGCTTAAACGCATGTGGCTTTGCACAGGAATTTCTCCGGTCTGGTATGCTCTACAGACCTGGTAAAAGTCTCAAAAGATGCAGCAAGTCTTCTAGTCTGCACTCAAAAAATAATTTTTTGCTTGGGGGTTGCAGGTTTTTTATGAGTGACGTCATAAGGAAAAGCGATCCCATGAAAAGTGCAACCACTACTACCAGAATGAAACGTGCCATGATGAGAGCTGAACCGAAAACCATTTGCACATTAGATAATAGACACGCCTATTCGACTACCACAACAGTGCCGCTAGAGTGACAAACTCAGCGTTTGATTTAAATTGTGTCACACCTGGATGACCTACAACCACTTCCTCCCAAAAATTGTTAGAAAACATAAACTGATCTTATAACATCAAATGGCATCTCTATAAGCAAAGCAGATACAACCATGGTGAGAGCCGAAACAACAACCCTTGCACAGCAGGAATAGACACTCCCATTCTACCAGGTTCACTATACTGTGGTGGCAATGCTGCATGAGAACTGCTTCAGGAGTCAGTGTGTCTACAGACTCATAATGAGTTAAAGAGTTTTAGGATTAAGATATGTGGTTAGGTTTAGGGTCAAGATCTTAAGATTTGGGTTTAAACACCAACTCGTTCTGTGTTCTTCTGACAACAATGCAATGCCTCAGCAGTTCTCACGCAATGTTGTGNCTGTGCATGGTTGTTAGGTGAACATGAAGGTTTGGTGCCTTCTAAGTTGANATTTTGATTGCACATAACTTCATAAATTCATTACAGTGACAGCTTTTNTACATTTATTAATTGTTAGTGCATCGTAATGTGTTCAGTTTGCAGACATGTTTTTCTTATACTAGCCAATTTTCTGAATTGGTGTTCTAGATTTTAACCCAGCATAGATCATAGTAAACAGATGAGGATAGTGGTTGTTGCATCCAATCAATGGCGACAGGCCTAGTCCATATATGTTGGTAAAGTGGTTTTATATAGTTTATAGCAAGTATCATGAGTTGTTATAATTTAAGCAGCGGCTAGAGCTCTGGCACCGGAACCCTAAATTTTATGCATGTAGTGATTATGTCTGCCCTTGAATTGCCTTCCTGCTAATGCAGCACGTTGGAAATGGAAGTCAGTAGATGAGCCAATTCATCTTAGTGGCACTACGTAGGACCTGCCTGCCAATATTTTATATATTTTTTAATTGGAAACATCACCTGCTGACCTTTTTTATGTTATCCCTATTATTGTAGTGGAACTTGGTCTGTATGATGGTACAATGCATAATTGAACAATAGCAGCCAGATCAGGATGAAGACTGTTGAGAAAAAACGTCGCATTTGCTGTATCAAAGCCACTTATCACCAGAATATTTGTGTGTACACTGATAGCCTAAGTGATAGTTGATACTGTGATTGTGCTGCTTCAGAAGTGAACTAACTTTAACACTGTAGCCTAATACACTAACATTTCTTTGGGAGAAAAAATTGTGCATGAAGCTTTGTATTTATAGCAGATGATGTATCATGTTCTGACATGTTGATCTTTCCCTGTAAAACATGTTAATCTTTCCCTGAAAAAAAAAAACCTTAAAGAATGTTAGCCTCTGGGTTTTTTTCGCTGATATATTTAGGCCATTTTTTTGCTGAAAACTTTTGGTCAGCGAAACATTTCAGTCATTTGTCTCACAGTTGTATTAAAAGTCACCATAACAGTGTTCATTAACCTATATTTTTAGACATTCTGGACTAAAATGACTTAATTGTTTTTGGTCATTTAAAAAACGTTATAGTCCATGACCTAAAAATGACTGAGAAAAACCCAGGTCAGCCCACAATGTGACAATGACAATTAAAAGGCGGCGTTGATCGGATAAAAACCCACATAGCGCAGAGCCAAAAGTGTTAATCCTGAAACAAACCTTTACTTAAATAATACCCTGATGCAGTGGTTTTGAACATATGCAAGTAATACCTTAATGCAGGGGTGGGCAACTAATTTTGCCTGGGGGTCACTTTCAGAAGGCTGTGTTTAGCGGAGGGCCATACCTTCTTATGGAAGCAGAAGCAAGTCTCTGTTAAGTTGGGCTCAGCACTAACATTTACCATGGTGAGGTGGAGCATATTTCAGATTTGAAAATTTTTTTCAAGGCTTCCGTGGGTCACTGAAAACACTGTGTCAGGCCACATTTGGCCCGCGGGCCGCTATTTCACCACCCCTGCCTTAATGAAATGGTTCACAACTTGCATAAGAAGCTTTTTAGACATTAACCCTATGCATAAAATCAAGCGATGTACTCACACAATTGAACTGTCTGTCAACTAATAACTTACGTTTACCTATCTTAAACAAACTTAATTTTGTGCTTGTAGTTACTTTTGCCTCATTGCTGAAATCAATTTCACAATTGTTATGTCTCTGGCTCTCTGCATACAATCCTCATAACCTGTTTTTTTCGCTCTGACATTTTGGTCAATTTTTGCTGAGACATTGTGGTCTCTGACATATTTAAGTCATTTGTCTCTCAGTTGTATTAAAACTGGCTGTAACAGGGTTCATTAGCCTATATTTCAAACATTCTGACGAAAATGACTTAATTTTTTCAGTCATTTCGAAAACCTTTGGGTCTATGATTGAAAAAAAACGCTGCTCGTAACCACTTGCTAAGTCGTTTACAAATATATCAATTAGGTTTGAGTATTTTTTTCTAAAATCCTAAAATTTTGGAAGTAATGGTGGTGTTGCAACCCCTCAGTTGCCATGCCAATGAATGTGCAATTAACCACCAATGGGATGTGTGCAAAGAATAGCGCCCATGTAAGTGGCACAAACAAGCAGTAATAGCGTGTGGCACATGATCTCTATTTTTGCTTGGCAAGCAAACAATGCTTGCTGCTATAATGTGAAGCTTTGTGCGCTTGCCACTTGAGATTTTCGATTGCAACAATGGAAGTAAGCTTGTGAAATGATGCAGTAGGGCAGTATTTCTCAGTTGGTAGAATCACTCCCTTGGACGCGATTTTAAGGGCAAGGTGGCAAACAACACAAAGGGGGCAATATGGGGGACAAAACAACACAAAGGGGATAAAACACGCAACTACTACCAATAATCGATCACTAACATTTCTGGTCTTACATGGTTTTCCTTGAATCCAAATTTTTTCATTACCATTACTCGCCAGCCAATTAAGCTAGAGGGTTCAAATCTTCAATGGATTTAAGAAGTCTTTTATTTCCGTTTGAATTTTTTTTGTTTTGGGTTTGGGGTTTTCTGTGGGTGACATCATAATCGGGGCATGTTTTTGCTTTTTTGGCTGATTTTACCTGGCTCTGGGTACCAACCCAGCAAGCCATTGTTTGACTCAAGTTTTTTTTGGAATCTAGGCTATCATCTGGGTCTGTAGAGCTTTGATTGGCTTGCTAGCATATCTGGAAACAAAATATGGCTCAAAAACTAAAAATTAGGTAATTTTACGTCCCACANAAAGTAATCTTGTGCATATTTGTCTAAAGGTCATTCCCNAGTCGATTGAGCTGGAGAGCTGTTCAAACCCTCTACAGACTCGGAAACGCATGTAGTTTCAAAAAAAAGTTTTGAAATTTTTGGGTATCTTGATTTTTGTTGGTGTGGACATGATAGGAGTATGTTTATGCATATTTGTTTACATTTAGATGATGTCATCTAGCATTGAATGCTACCACCTAGACTCTAGAGGAGTGTTTCCCAACCCGAGTCCGTGGAAGGCTCTGGATGAGTCCGCAAGCACTAGGGGCAANCAAGTTTCTTTAATGCCCTCACACAATAATAATTTTATCAACTTCATACAATCAACCTTTTTGTTCATACAGCGATTAAATGCACCTAACCAGCANGAAAAATTTAAAATTCTATTGTTTCGCATGATATTTACAGTATACTTTTGAGGGAGTGTGGTTGGTAGTTTAAGTGTACAGTTGTTATCTAAACTGTGGTTAGCTTTCACCATCTTAGTTTATCGTTGCTAATGATAGCAGGTGTGTGCATATATCAACAACTACTAAAAACTTGGGTTTATTTCAGTTAAAGTAAATGGTGAAATCCGGTTACTGTGTGTGTTGTGCTTAGAAGTCCTTGCTCATGAATATCTCAAAAAAGATAAAACACTTAGTCATCTCGAGTGAAAATATATGAAATACGTTGACAAAAACCTTTAGCTTTTTGAAGAGAAAAAACACCAGGTAACGTGAAGTCGTTAGCCCACTTATCGTCTACTTCAGGAGTAAAAGCTTGCTCCCATAGTAAAGCCGTGCGTGCTTCATTCACTGTAGCTTGGAAAAATACTGAGCAAACGTGCCTTATATAGCGGGACAGGGCTTGGTCAAACCATCAACCGTGCAAATTACCAGGATAATGTGCAGTGATGCCGTAGCAAATAAATTAGCTAGGTTCTTTACTTTTCTGCCAAACAACACCATCAAGTGCCCATCCAGGAATTCTTAGTCAATATTATGAAACAAACTATTGCTGCTTCGAAGCAAAGTGGAAATCTTATTTCAGAGTTGGGCAAGACTACAGATTTAGAGAACGATGCAAAAGTTCATCATGTTCGTCCAATACCGTGTGAATAAGGACTACGTGGAACAATTTCTGTTTTGCTGTCCACTTGCCAAAAATACCAGTGGAAAGTTAAGTTTATTGGTGCAAACATTAGACAACTGCAAGCAAATTAAAGTTGATATTCTAAAGTTGAATTGCTGTGACACTGAAAAAAGAACTGTTAAACCTGAAAGGAAATGTTTAAGAAAGTAGATTCCTTCACTAAGGAACATCAGCTTTCGCGAACTCACTGCATGACTGTTTGTGCTGATTGATTGATTTTGTACTTTTGCCATGACGAGAACCTAAAAGATTTTATGGGTTTATGAAAAAGGAAAATGAGAGTTATTGTCCTTTTTTTACCAAGATGAGTTATTGTCCTTTATTTCCAAGCATAAAGTTGGCAGTGAAAAAAATTTAAGAAGATGTGAAATTACTTTAAAATATGTTTAATCTGCTGTCAATCACATCAAATCCCGTCCCATATGCATTTGTTAATTTGGTGCTTTGTGTGACNAGATGGGGGCAGAACAAAGTGGGCATTTGTTCCATTTGGATTTGTATTGGCTATCATGAGGAAAGTAGCTGGAAAAAGTGACCCATGCAGTGCACTCCCAATTGCCCATGCAATGCTTTATAAAAAAACAGAAGCATAATTTTGCTGAACGATTCAAAGACAGCAAGAGGATTGCCAAATAGCTATTCTTAGCTGATTTTTTATACATTTGAACCAGGAAAACATCTCCATGCAGGGAAAAGGTAAAATAATTGAAATAATTTTAGATGTGTCCAAGACGTTGTAAAGGTTATATACAGCTGTGGATTCTCTCCCACTAACAAATTCTCCCACGTTTCTCATTGATTCACATTTCATCATGATTCCCATTGAAATTTGTACATATGCGATAAATACAAATTGCTAAAAGTAGTGTTTATATTAATCTTGAGTCTGTGAAGATTTATATTGGTCCGAAAAAAGCCTGTGTCTTTGAAAGGTTGGGAAACACTGACCTAGAGCCATTTTTTGACTTGTGTTTTTCTTAGAAACTGGGCTATAATACGGGTCTTTAATGGTTTGATTGACTTCTTAGCGTATCTGGCTCCCCACTAATCCCCTAGGTAGTTCCTACAAAATTTGTTTTTTTGGCCCTATTTTGGAACCAGAAACACTAGAGTTAATCAAGGGCTCTAAACACTCAATATGGCTTAGTGTCCAATAAAACTTTGAGCCATAAAATTGTCTCATTGGATCGGCTGATGATGTCACTAAAAAACACCAAACCTTCCCTAATCATGTCATCAAACAAAAGCTCCAAATTCAAAAAAATGTTTTATTCTAAACTATAAGACTTTGAGTCTTTTGAACAGCTCCTTAGCTTGATCGGCTGGTGAGTTATGGCCTTTAGCCAAAATGGCCAAGGTTACCCTTTGTGGGACTTGAATTTTCATCAAACTTCGGCTGTGACCTTAACACTTTGAGAGCCGGGTTAATTCAAGGGTCAAATCATTATAATCCAACAAGAAATTGCAATTGTGTAACCCAATGTCACAAAAATGCCTCATTTTTTTTTATATAAGGTGCACTTACAT
>JGI24159J19872_10009542_pt1 | contig 12717 bp, 7 predicted proteins | sample Ectturendosymbi4_FD_19872 | JGI IMG/M metagenome (IMG submission 19872)
GAGAGGATGTTTATGCATATTTGTATACATTTGGATAATGACGTCACTTCCGGGGAGTCGAACCATCCATCAGATTTGGTGACTCGAAGTTTTTTTTTTATTCTAGGCTTCAATACGAGTCTTTAGAGGGTTTNATGGACTTTCCAGCATTTCTGGTTCAAAAGTTNTGGCCAAACTTCCGGATTTTNATTAGGGAGATCCCCTGAAATTACTCAGCCATGTCCTCAACGATTTGGGGTCTTTTGACCCATACTTGGGCACCAGAAACTCTAGGAAGTCGATCTAAGCCTCTAAAGCTTCATATTCCAGCCTAGAATACAACCAAATTTTAAGCCAAAATTTTGGCCCTTTGTGGAAGTGATGACGTCATAATGAAACAAACAAAAAAAGGCCAAAACTACCCTTTTTCTAACCCCACCCACCGAAAACCCCGAACCCAAATCTAAAATGTTTTTTTTTCAGTGCAAACCAGAAGACTTCACGAGTCTTGAGGGCTCGTATAGCTCGCTAGCATCTTCTAGCGGGGAGTTATCGCGGGTTATCACGAGCTACAGTAGCCGCCAGTGGTTGACTCGAGTTTTTGGGCCATATCTTTGGTTCCAGACATGCTAGAAGGTCACGCATGGGCTCTATCGACGCCGGAGATCATCTAGTTTGCAAAAGGAGTTTGAGCCAAAATTTTGGCTCATTGGATTGGCATCCAGGGCCCGTCAAATTTGGTCTAAAAACCGAAAACACCCCCACTTTGCGAACCTCTACCAGGCGAACCCCTCACCCAAATCAAAAAAAATTTTTTAAAAATAGAACCAAGAAGACTTGCCGCATCCGTAGAGGGTTCGAACAACTCTCTAGCTATAGCGGCTGGCGAGTTATAACCAAAAAAACCTCGCGCCAATTTATTGGNGCGCGCGGTCGTTAAAGGGTTAAAAATAGAGTTTGCCCTGAAATTCTTCACTGCATTGAAATNTTTTTATCTTTCAGGATTTTTGAGGAACTTTCGCTTGCCCTGAAAACAGAGTTTGTCATGGAATTTTTCACTGTATTGAATATACTTTTTACATTCAGGATGTTTGAGCAACTTTTGCTTGCCCTGAAAGACAGAGTGTGCCCTGAATTCACCGTATTGAATGTATTTTTTATCCTTCAGAGTTTTGAACAACTTGCGCTTGCCCTGAAAAACGGAGTTTGCCTTGAAAATGTTCATTGCATTGAAATATGGATTTTTGAGTAACATGCGCTTGCTCTGAAAACAGAGTTTTCCCTGAAATTTTCCACTGTATTGAATACAGTTTTTACATTCAGGATTTTGAGGAACTTGTGCTTGCTCTAAAAAACAGATTGTGCCCTGAATTCACTGTATTGAATATATGTTTTTTATCATACAGAATTTTGAACAACCTGCGCTTGCCCTGAAAAACAGAATTTTTCACTGTATTGAAATATTTTCTATCTTTCAGGATTTTTGAAAAACATGAGCTTGCCCTGAAAACAGAGTTTGCCCTGAATTTTTCAAGCCGGGGGGGCGACAGCCCCCCGCCTCGCACGCCACTGGCCCTCAACCTTTGTAAAGTGATTGTGTCACGAATGGGGGAGGTTAAGGGATTTTGGATGACGCAATCACGGCCTGAGAAAAATTTTAAGTGGCAATTTCCCGCTTTTTTTGCAAAACAAAATAGGCGAAAAACCGCATTTTTAGAGCTAGCTTTAGTGGTTCGCACGTTATGCATGCCCTGAATGAAGCGCACTTTCGACGAAGTACTCATTTNATAGTCTTGCTTGGCTGAGTCCGAGAATTGGCTTCAACTCAAAATTAACGAGAACGTCGTGANCCATAGTAAAGTGCTGCTATTTTACGCAGATACACTTAGACAGCGACAGGCCCGTAACCAGCTTGGAACACCAGGTGGGACGATGAATTTCCTGAGGGGCCAAGTTTTGTAAACTGCATCCAACACATTTTTCCAGAGAGAGGGTGAAAAATTCTGCAGTGGGTCTAAGCTCCCCTTGGTTACGGTCCTGGTCAGCAACTACGTTTTTGAAGATTTTATCAGCGAACGAATACAAGAAGCTGCAACTCACCTGTTTTACCGTGGAGCAAAGTGGCTCGTTTTGACGCAACACCTGCGCCATTGACACAAACATGCAACGTACCAAAGTTTTCTTCAATGTACTGTACTTAAATATAGAAAGCATTTGTTCCTCGTTTGTGACATCGCACTGATAGGGAAACACTACTCCTTGGTTACTGCGGTTTAGCTTAGACCTACGGTAAGTGAATATATCTTTTCATTCTCTGCACAAGCGACAACTTTCATCCCATTTTCAACAAGATTTTTGGTAATAGCTTTTCGAATACCAGACTAATCACCGGTGACTTATACGGCAAAATGACCCTATATCGCGAATGTTGTTTTCCGAATTGTACAAAATCATGGTGAAAAATGGTACTTTTGTAGGTTTTAGGGGGGAGCTATCGCCCCCCCCCACTGGATCCGTTCTTGATGTGTAGTTGTGACAAGAAACTTTTACCTGGTTTATTGCTGCTCAGTGGGGAAGCGATGTGTGTGACTTTAGGATGTTGCCGCCGGACTGATGGATTTCGGAAGGCTGGCGACTTGAAAAATAGGTCTACAATCAGAAAAGGTTGGGCGGCGTCGTTTCCTATGCTCGCTAGCATCGCAGATCACGTTAGGTGCGACGAACAACGAAAATGTTCGACAAGTCATTCGCTTGCGCAAAACATGTTTCAAACCTGTGGTTCAAGGGGCCCCACGGGCCCATAGTCAGGTTCTAAGTTTGGGGAGGCAAAGTGCAGTTTAGGGGTGGAAGATTTTTGTTTTCACTATATGTTTGAAACAGATTTTCTTGGTCACATGAAATTTTCGGGGTGCACAAGAAAAATTGGGGGAACTGCCTCCTGCGGGTTCAGAGTCTCCAGTGAAAAATCTGTGGGTTCCCAGAAGGAATTCGAAAAGGTTTATTTTTAACTCACAAATGCACACAAAACAGCGACCACAACTTTGACTAATGACAACGCAGACGAGNGNTCCCGAAGCCAATATCTTTAGGAATAGAAGTNCCCGGGGTTGGTAAGGTTAACAACCGCTGATTTAAGCTCTAAGCTNCCACTACAATAACTAACGAAACTGCTGTACATAAAAAGGCCTGACAATAGGAAATACTTTAGTGACAATAATACAAAACAAAGCATGGAAGAATTTATTGTTGTTAATATGGAAAGAGGTATCAGCAAAGGATGAAGCACACCCGGAACAGTGATGGAAACTTGCAGCGAAGCGAACGATCGTTACATCTTGCAACACAGATTTAACGAAAAAGATGAAGTGAGCAAACACAAATTCGCTAAGGTTGAACAAGGTGCATAGAATCACAGAACTTTTATTTACAAGGTTCAAAAAGTCTGCGCAAGCATATCGCAAGTAAAATATGGGCAGATCGATTAAATCCTGCGATCATCAGAGCTGCATTTTTTCAACCACACCATTAACACCTACGCAAGTTGCTATGAAACTACGTGTGATATGATTACTGAAGTAGAGTCGTAATGACCTAAAAGCTTGAGTGCAATTCCTGGTAAAGGCTTGAGAAATAAAGATATCCGCTGGACGGACACTGCTGATTATAATCGATGATACTAACAAGCACCTTAAATGTTATTCACTTGGCCAGCACTGGCGAATCAACCAACCTTTTTAAGTTAAAAAAAACTGCAAGCTCAATCACGTAAGAACTCATTGGTCATGTTGCAAATTGCACTGATATTTTTCTGCTGTTCTGAACTGTTTTCAACGCAGCCTAAGGTTGCGTAAACGCATCAGTCAGAAAAAAGGGAGAAGTCTCAAGGAAACCACAAATTTCTCAAAACAAATGGACCTTATTGACCCTGCCCGGTGAAGAACAGTAGTCGATTTCATGTCCACCACCACCACAGATGCATGCGCACAGTCTGCGGAACTTGCGCTTGCTTGTGGTAGCTGACAGACGTGTGTGCCATGTTTTGGCATCACACTCGTTTGGTTCACTTTTGAGCAGCTCAACATACAGTAAACCTCGGTTAAGCCGGATTCGATTTGACCGACGATTTCATCCGGTTTAAGCGAAGATCCGGACTAACCGATAATGGTTGTTTCTAGACTGACGTCATCCAAGTACCGGGATAACGGTGAAAATTACTTAAACTGAACGCATTTACGACACAACAGCAGACTTTCGTAGAACTAACGTAAAATCAATTTAGTGATGTAGGCTACTTACAATAGTATGACCAGTTTTTTTTTTAAAGAAAATGTTAGGTGCCCGATATGGACCTGCAGGGACCCGAATTCTCCGACTCTAGGGACCCGATTTTCTCTAATTCTAGTGACCCGATGATAATTTTCTCTGATTCTAGAGACCCGATTTTCAATTCTAGGGACCCGAATCGGGTCACTAAAACACCTCAAAAAAGACCAGGTATAAAAGACTAGTTACCGCTATATCCACACAGTTAATGAACAATCTCACGTTCATAATTTTAAACTACTTGGCTGCGAAGAAATCTGGGATTTTGGACTGACGCATAGCTTTCTGCGTCTGATCCATAAGCAGTGTCCAAGTCTTAGACATGTCACCGAGTACAATACACTCGGAGATAGTAATCCTCTGCACACATACACTCAACACTGATCGACAGACTGAAACCGTGGTGTGGTGGCGTGGCTTGAGTGTCATATTCAACGTGATATGCCATGCCCGTGTGTGACGAAATAATCGTGTCTTTACGATTAGTCGAATGTGGCGCGCAATTGCGGCCGATGTTGTAATTCTAAACGCTCGTTGGTGATCGTGAGCACGCTTGTGTTGCACCTGAAAACTGCCGAATCTTTCCTAGAGACCAGTGAATGCACTTTGAGAACACAACAGTGTGTAAGCACAGAAAAATCCGGATTACGAGATGCGAAAATAGCAGATTTTATCCGGTATTGGCGAAGATCCGGATTAAAAAAACCACATAAACCGAATAATTTTATTAAAAAAAATGTTAGAAATCATTCGTACCACCAGTTTTATCCGGTGTTGGCGAAGATTCGGATTAACTGAGGTTCACTGTATGTGACTTTCTTTCAACATCGCCTGCAATACTTCACTATCGGGCAAACGAAAACTTTGGAGTAACGTGCCCTAAAACCATAAGCACATTGCTCAGTGACAGATCGTCACAATAAGGCAGTTGCACCGAGTTGTATAACACATAGAAACATATTCGAGAAAGGTCGTTTCCTCTCCTTGCCACACACAGGTGGCGCATTTCAAGCCGCATGATGCTTGCTTTCTTTCCATAAAATTGCAGATAATAGAAAAATTCTCAACCACGTGAAGACACTGCGCTCAGTCGAATGAGAGGATTTTGAGAGCGAGCGGCATCTTACCTGGTTACAATAACCTTTCAATCACAGGAATTAACTGTTATTTTTCGTATATTGCTACCACTTGCGTTGCGTGATGTAAATCAAACTAATACAGCCACGAACACGCTGTTGTTGCAAAGCATAAATAAATCAAAATAATACAGCCACGAACACGCTGTTGTTGCAAAGCATAAATAAATCAAAATAATACAGCCACGAACACGCTGTTGTTGCAAAGCATAAATAAATTCAAACTGTCTATACCAGTGGTTCTTAACCTTTTTTTTACATATCTTACCCTCTTATCAAGCAATATTATCAGATTTACCCCCAATACACACAGTGGTGCCATTTCTTAAAAATGCGAAATTTGCGAACTCTTAGTTCAGAATGATTTATAAAAATTTACATTTGCTGCAATTTACAGTTCAGCAAATTTACCCTCTGGAAATATGAAATTCACGCCCAGAAGTAAATTTACACCAGGTTAAGAACCAGTGGTCTATGCCATGGGTGAGCAATTAATTCGGCTCGGGGGCCATTTTGAGAAGGCCACGTTTGGCGAAGGGCCGTACCTCCTGAGTGAAATAGAAGCAAGTCTCGGTTAAGCTAGCCTAACCAGTCAGCATTAACATTTGTTGTGATACGTTCNAGGATATTTCAGATTTNAAGATATTTTCTGAATGCTTCCGTGGGCCACTAAAAATGCTGTGGCAGGCCACATTTAGCCCGTGGGCCGCTAATTGCCCACCCCTGATCTATACAGTTTGAATTTACCAAGGTTCATCGCAGGTTTGAAGAGTTCAGAAGCTAAAACAAACACTGCTCAGAACTGTATCAGGTCCTTATCACTTGTATTGTACCATAGCTTTGCTTTTTCAATCAAGATTGCTGCTCTGTTGGTCTGATGTAGATCTCATTGACGTTCATGTGAGGCGGTGATTGCAGCACAAACACGACAGCACTGGCGATGTCGTCTGCTTGCAAACACTGCATGCTTGAGTAAAGTTTCTTTACCTGCTCTTCGCTTCGACCAGATCTGCCAAATATGCACAATTTGCAATTGTTGCCTTTGGCAACAAGACAAAAGTGCAAAACCGAAATAGTCAACAATGACAAGCACGCTGCATGTTCGTGAAGCACGACGTCAGCTGTTATCAATTGGAGTTTTGACGAACGTTCGTAAAGATTCACGCACAACGCTAGAACAACAGGCACGAGCTAAAGTCATGCTAGAACCGAATATCTGTGTCATTAGTTCTCGTTTCTACAACACACGCAACACGACAAACATGATCAGCGATTTTGTCATCATGTGGCGTCAGCAGAAGATGAAAGGAATGAGACGGAAAGGCTGAAAAAACGCTTGGCGGAATAAAAGCCACACCTTCCACCTGTAAATCTTATTCAAGGGTGTTCCAGCAGGGATGTGCAGAGGTGCGGGGGCATTCAAAGAGTGAAAATACAAAAATTAAAATGCTTTAACCAGATGCTTTTTCGTATCGTCTACTAACACATGGTGCATGGGTGTAATATTTAAAAACTTGTTTTTTGGCAACACTGGTTTTTACGGATTTCGATTTCAACTGCCTGGATTTCTCACATTTCTCAATACTAGACCAGACATTGTTAGGGAGGCATACAAACAAGCAGTTGCCCTGGGCATCTGGAAAAACTTTGGAAACAACGCGTATCGCCGAAGGTTACACCAGAATAAAGTAACAACGAAGACCTCTGTGGATCACGATTAACCCAAGGTAAGTAACGCTTTGGAAAAAGGAAAAAGAATGCGGACTCTATAAACCAGTATTCATCAACGTGGTGCCCGCAAGGACCAAGTAGGTCGCCCGCGGGCCTGTTCTAAAAATAACATTAGCATGATAAATGTCTTCACATTAACAAATATCAATATTAAAATAATTGGAGGTAAATTGAGCAATTTTTTAATTTCAGAGGCGTGTATCAAACTAGTAGCCCTTCGCATTAATCGGTACACAAATAGCTCGCAGTTACGAATAGGTAGGTGACCCCTGCTATAAACTATGCCCAGGACTCAACAGCAGACACAGGTTAGTTTGTTCGGGAGATGCTACAATAGTGGCGAATCCAGAGGGGCGATCACCACCCTAAAACCTGTGATGGAAGCACGAAGAGTGGTGGTGAACCATTGCATTATCCACCAAGAAAATTTATGCAATAAAGCACTGAATGCCATTGATCTCATGAAAGTAGTGTTGTTCACAGTATTAAGTGCATTCGTTCCCGAGGATTAAACCATAGGCAACTCAAGTTTTTTAGAAGAACTTGAATGCGATTGCCCGGTCCAGATATTAAGTATTTCTCATCGGTTGGTTTGTTAAGGGGCAGTCACTTTAATTCCGGCATTTAAGAGATGATATTAAATGTCAATTATGTAAAGTAGGAACCAGGATATCTCATTTTTAAACGACGTTGAGTGGGTGAATGACCTGGCATTCCTTACCGATGTAACACTATTAAAATATTAAAATCAAAACGGGCAACTTCAAAGAAAGAAACAACGGGCAGATAAAATAATTGAGCATATTACATCCTTCCAAAACAAACTGGATATTTTTAATGGTCAGCTCACTAACTGCATGCTAACACACTTCTCATGCTTGAAATCTTGAAAGGAGGAAGGACTTGTTATTAAATATGAAAATATGGTAGAATGATAAAAAGTCGGTGTGCCGTTTTTGGTGATTGCTTCTCAGATTTTTGAAACCTTGAAGTGGATTTTAATATTTTGTGACCCTTTTAACACAGTTGTGGATCAAAGCCCTGATCGCGTCCAATTTGAACTGACTGATCTGCAGTCAGATATGATATGACAAGAGCCTTTGGCAAAAACGATCTTGTGAGCTTTTTACAAAAGATATGTTCGAGGGAAGCATCCGAACCTTGCCGAACACGCNTTGAAGATCATTTCACTTTTTGGAAGCACCTCAATTTTTTTCAAAGATGAAACATTGCAAAGGAAAACACANAACTGTCAGACCAACATTTGATTGGTCAACTGCAAGTTGCTTGCAGTTCTATGAAAGCTAACATTCTGAAACTCTGTAAAGACCTTCAACATCAAACATCGCATTAGTAGACTCAACTTTAAAGAGACATAGTAACGATATGCATTAGTAAATTGCGTTTGACTGATTTGAGAGACGTCATAATGTCACATGTCTCATCTACTTCACAGTTTTTCAATAAGCCTGTCGCCGACATGTGATTGGTTGTTTTAAACAGAGGTTATTACATCATATACTCCATCTGCTGAGTTGCCACTTAAACTTAATTTTTAAGATAATGAATAAAGTTTCATCCAATAAAAATTGATGTGGCCGACGATAACTTTCCAAAAATCGTATGTGGCCCGTCAGCAAAAAAGGCTGCATACGCCTGAACTAAGCCAATGAGCAAAAACGAAGAAACAGCAAAGTTTGAGCAACTGACAGCAAATACAAGCAGAGTGTGTAGGCCTGCAGATTGAGTGCCTTCATGACTTTCACGTTAAGGTCTTGTTGCTGGTCACAAACACCAGATTCTTGAACATAGATCGTAGATAGTTTTTTTATGTTTTGAAAGACGATAGTCAGGTTGTTACTTGTTAGAAACCTGAACTGACAAGGTTCAGGCATGATCCCTGCAGGACATAGTGCGTAAGTTTTTAATTCATCTGGGCACAGGGGTATTGCAGATAAAAATACCAAATATCTTAATTTTGAACACCTTTAACAAGCAAGTAAAAGCAATATCCAACATCTTTGATGATGACATTCAATGAACTCAAGGCTCATGTAAATACTTTTCATGTATGGTTGGCACCCCCTTGTGTCTGTGCCTGGAACTCTAGCAAACATAAACAGGGCGGAGATCTTTTGCTTACAACCTTTGCACAACATGTATGTATGAAAGTATGTTGAAACACCATACACCCAAAAAAGGAAAACTCAACGTTTAAATTTGGTCAACACACATTTCCATAGATTTACAACTTACCCACAAAGTGTATGCGATAGATTGTTCACTTATTTGATTCTCAAATAACCTGAAATTCTTCCATGAGCGCAAATCGCAAGTTGAGAGTTACCTTTTTTAGATGGTTGATGCCTTGGAATGTTATGGCATGCAAGATTCAAGAAAATAAATCAAGTGCTATTACTTCACAACTGCACAGTGTCAAATAAAAAGAGCACAACATGGTATCCTGCAAATGCTGCAGCCTGGTTAAAACTTTGTGAAATGAAGTCACAGTAAATTGATAAATGAATGACAGAACCACGCAATGCAATTGGCGCAAATACAAAACAAACTGTATTCACATCTATGAGGACCTTGTTTTACAAACAATCTCGATCATTTCGCACAACTCACGTTGATGCAAAGTTGGTCTCCACCAAACCAGGTGATATGGATGTGGCACGAATATGAGTCTTGGCTTCAACCAATTCTCGTCGTAAACCCTCAGTCAAAGCAGTGACAGCAAACTTAGTTGCTGAGTAGAATGGCATACCAACAATTCGATGGCCTGACATGCTATTGATGTTGATCACATGGCCATCATCAACCTTACTCTCCCTCATCAATTTCACAGCCTCCCTTGTCCCAATGCATAAACCAAGCACATTGACATCCAGCATTTGTTTCCAGTCCTATATGATATGTTGGCATAACCATTTGATTTTAGAGCATCTTTTAAGAATATTGCAAGATTTCAAGCAGCTTTACAAAAATTTGGCTGCACTATTATGTGTGTTAGAACTATGACAAAAGAAAACAATTTCACAAGAAAATGAAAACATGCGCATGACCAGAAAACGTGGTTAAAAATTTGATAATTAAAATCAAATGGTTTCACTCCATTGCTAAAAGCTGAAAAACTCTGCAACAAATCAAAGGACCTGATGAAAAGTTCTCTAAACATACCCAAGTCGCATAGGTGAAGTGCTCACTGATATTCTGAAGAAATAAAATTCAAGCTAAACTCCCAAAGCATTTCAAGTTGAACACAAATCATAAATGTGGAAAATTTTTTGTTATTTCCAGAACCGGCTTTTCAAAACCACTGAATCAAAACCAGACAAGTTCATTGAAGTTAATAAAGGAACATTCATCAAAGATATAGCCTAGAGTTGTAACAAACACCCTGCTGCTGACCTAGCAGCTTAGGTGGTTGTTACGGAATAAGCACTTTAATTTGGAAAGAACATACCTCTGTTTTTCCATCAAGAAGAGTAGCTGCTTTCAAACCAAGTCCTGCATTATTGATGCAAGCATGCAAAATGCCAAACTTTTCCTTGATGTACTTGAACATGGAAACAACTTGCTTCTCATTTGTAATATCACATCGGTATGGAAACACTTCTCCCATACTATTTTTGTTGACATTTGCTGCCAGCTCATTTAGCTTGTTTATACCTCTTGCACAAGCCACAACTCTCATGCCATGTTCAGCAAGTTTTTCAGTGATCGATTGGCCAATACCATGAGAAGCTCCAGTAACTAGGGCAACTTTATTAAACCACCTATCCATTATTGTACTCTTTGTCTGAAAAAATCAATACCAACTACTAGGACAAAAACAAACTATTGGGTATCAAATCATTTACTTACTTTCATTGCCAAAGATCCTTCACTCTTTCTCAATTCTATTCAAGAAAGTACAGTAGTATATATTTTGCCGCCACTGGCTAAAGTTCTGCTGGGGATATTTTTGCCATTTTAACTGTATTCAGCTTTGTCCACATATAACACTGAGTTGGTAATAGTGTAATACTTAGTAGCATGGTGAACCCGTTCAAGTGGAAAGTATCTGTTCCTGCTCAAATATGGTCGAAAACCAGACATGAGTTTATATTTTGGGTCAGAGTTTTAGGTCACAATGCAAGGACAATGCACTAATCCATGTGTATCATCCTTGTCATGTGACCAATTCAAGCAGTCAGCAGCCAGGTTCAACTAAATGGCAAAATAGCTCCTGCAGTGTTCATGCCAGTGACAGCAAAATAGACACTGCCATTCAAGAATTTTATTCAATTAGTTTTTAGATGTTTGGATTAATTGACTTGTTTGCTTAAGCTTGCAGCTGCGATGCTAGAACTAAAATCTATTAACTTGAGTGAGTGCGTGGTGCTTGCTGGTTGTAAAGTAATTTGTGATCAATATGTGATATAACTTGGTGATGGAGAATGTACACACTGGTTCCACTGAAATTGTGCTAGAGTAATGGAAGAACAATTTGAGGTCTTTTGCAAGGACAATGACATTACAGTATACACCAATGTTGCCACTGCTGTTTTCTGGGGTTTCTGTTTCATCTGGGGTTCTGGGGTTTTTTGACTCTGGTCAAATTTTAGGAATGTATGTTGTATTGCTGCATTTTCCATTCAAGAATACAGTAGTTTCACAGGCGTAATGTGCAGAGTCAATGGCCAGTACAGATGAGTAGGACTAGGCTTAACCAAATTGTTTGAAATACAATGGTTTACAGATTAAGCACTGGCTAAGCACAGGTCAGCACTCTGATCTATCACTGATATGTCAGTGGCTGCTTGTGCATGATTTCAGAATGCTTTTTTTGGTTTTGAAGATGCTGTGGTTGAGAATCTGTTCATTGTTTTACAGGCTCATTGTGATAGGTATGAATGTAAAATTTTCAATATCAAATTAGTAGTCAAATATTGCAATGAATGCAATGGTTAGGGTGAAAAGAAAACTGTCAGACCTTGAATGTATCATGTACATGTTTTTCAATTTGTGCATTTAAGGGAAAGTAAAAAAAAAAAAAATTAAACGTTTTTTAGAAAAGATCTAACTAGTTTATTTACGTTACTTTATGCATTTGATTTGCTGCTAGCCTACTCGTAAATTGTCAGTATGTTCAAAAATATACTTGAACTTGTTAAAAATATGATGCAAATAATGCATATTACCTTAATTTTTATGTGCAAGTACCGATAGCGTACATTTCAAGTTTGGTTTTGGTTTATTTAAACATTTTGTATGTCTGTTTTTTTATTGTTTTCTGGGTTTTTTTCAAGGTAAATTCTGAGGTTTTTCTTCATAACACAGTGGCAACACTCATATATACCAAGTCTGTCAAGGTCAGGGAAAGGCTAGGAGACTCACCAATAACACTGGGCAACGAATTTTTGGTCTTGTTTTTTTTATTTTGATTTTTTGGTGTTTCTTGATGTTTTTTGGTGCGCTGAGTCCGAAAATAACGTTAGTTTTTTCGTAGTGTCAGCCGTTTTTCTGTAATTTGAAAATTCCTGAACTTTGGAAATGACAT
>JGI24159J19872_10009543_pt1 | contig 12717 bp, 8 predicted proteins | sample Ectturendosymbi4_FD_19872 | JGI IMG/M metagenome (IMG submission 19872)
CACGAAATATCATAGATTTCTATGGTGTAGGAAAAACCAATGATACGCCGATATTCCCATGCATGATGCAAGAAAATGCCAAGGAAAATTTCCGTTTGGGTTGGTCCCATCTTGGTGTGAAGCCAGCTGAACTATCAGATTGCTGAAAACCATGAAGTATTTCGAATCCTAGGGTTGCGGTCCTCCTGAGAGGAAGAGCGGGTATGAAAATGAATGTATGCGCAGTTTTATAACTTAAATACGTGCGCACACGACAACAGACGAACAACGCTGTGACAGAACATTTTGCGATTCGAAGATTGTTTGTTCCTTCTCCGGTTTGTGTGCGTTGTTATATGCCCCTTTACAAATGCTTCAGACAATTTGCGAGCATAAGGCTGCCCCTGTCCGCCAGTTGCTCCCAAAGTGTCTGACCCTTGCATCCGGGCAAGATTTTGTTGTCAGGTGTTGCTGTTTTGTTGACTCTGATTCATGCGATTGCGACCTTTTGCAGGGTTTTATTTGGTTGGCGCAATCGTAAGAGACCGGATCCTTAAATCTGCTTAGAACTTCAAAATTACCCCCTTGCCGGGGTGCGCTGTTAAGAACCACTCATTGGTAGTGCATCGCACTTTCTACTTCTCGCTGGGAAAGCTAATACGGCCCGCGAGTAATCACAACCTCACCGCAACAACCCCATACTGTTTAAGATGGGGGGGCTTACGTTTGCGAATGATAGGCGCTTTTGCAACAGATCTACGCCCATTATCTCCGAATCTACAACGTGCGACAGGCGCGATAAGAAAGCGTCCTTAACTGCTCAACAACAAGGTTTATTTCTCCATTTCGAAGGTGTTCTCGTCAGGTCGCCTTAGCTTTGCCGACATGAGAACATACCAAAGAAGTTGATGCACTCGAAGTACCCCACTGTCTTTCAGGCTGCATCGAACAAATTAGTGGATCCCGGTATTGAATTGACCCAAACGACTCCAATATCGGTTTAAGGTGGGGGAGCATGATCCTTTAGAAGTACCCAGCGGTGCACAGTGAAAGCTTCCTTACGTGGACAAGATGGCTGCAGGTTTTTAACTCACTTCAGGTGCTGAGGATGATAATTTCGGAGAAGACCAGAACAAACTTGTCTGAGTTTAGTGGCTTCCCTCTGGAATGCATGTTGAAAATTACCCTGGTAACACGGGTCGTTCTTACCCGAAGTCGGTTTTGCTTTTGAATTAAAATAAGTTGAATCTCCTTTGTTTATTGAAGAGGATCTGTCCGTTTAAATCCCCAAGTTAGTCACTAGACTCCCTGTCGGAGAAAGACTGCGCTACAGGCGCCTGTTTAGATATCGTGTGAATGCGGCCTTTCTATGTTCTATTCCAGGGCACTTCACGCGTCGATAGTTACCTGACTGATGACAGAACAACGGGTGACGAAGTGCGCGTCATCAGTCAAGCGTGGAAGGGCGCTGAAGCGTATCATTTTTACTTGTTGGCACTGAGACAGCTTTACGATGGTTACGTGGACGCAGCGATGTCCACCGGTCAGTGTTTTGTGTTGCTGTTGCTGTTGCTCAGACAGTATTTTTCAGCCTTTTTTACGTTACATTCACCTCTATACGTCAAAAACTCTAGTATTTTTGAATTCCATGTCTTGCCTAGGGTTGCTTCATTCTCGCTTGAAAATGGATCAAGAGCACCGCGAAACGTCTCGAAATAAACATGAAAGTTTTTTTGAAAGCTTTTTGTAGCTTCGATTAATTTGAACTTTGTATGTCGCAATCATTCGCAGCTGAGCACTTGAGTGATTACGAGGACTTCCTCGACCCGGCAAAGATCTACAGTTTGATCGCACTGTCATCAGCGACCAACCGCGCCTACTCCCTCTGTTCTCGCGCCTTCATCAAGCTCGAGTCCCTGGACACGATCAGCGTCGAAGACAAAAAAGCTTACGAGGACCTCGCGGTCGAAATCTTCACCAGGTACTGTTGCCTGTTAAGACAGTCCCGGGGTTTGCACTGGTTGCTAGGCAACATGCGATGGCGCTCATACGCACCAGGGTAGTGTTTCTGAGTGGACGAGTTTCACGCATTCGAGCGAATATCTGTTGTGTTTTCAAATGGTTTTCTTTCCACCACCAGTACAACCCTAGGATTGCCAGTGTGCCTAAAAAAGCGTTCGTTGAATAAGTTCATATTATGATTTAACGTTTCATGTTAACAACACAATTGCTGTTCTCAAGTCGCTCAGCCACTACGTGATACAGATTGCTTGCTTCCATCGCTTGTTCGCCAACCACTGCACTCTTGTCGTCAACGGTGTCGTACTGTAGACCTATGGTGTAGTTGTAAAAGCAGAAGGGGGGTGGAAAGCTGTGTCCAATATAGAATGCCGTGTTAGGTGATAGTTTTTGTCAAAGGAAATTTCCCAATAAAGTGATTGCACAATTACCAGCATAATAATTTTTGGTGTCACACGAGAAAATGAGAGGGGGCGATTCCACCTTTGCTTGCTGTTTCGGAAAAGAAGAAGCCTGAATACAAAGCTTGTGAAACACGCGAATTGAAGCAAATCGCGCAAATATTCTTTGAGTGTTCATCGTAGCTTTCATAAACGCTTTCATGTATCTGTCCGTAGCTGTATGGAAATGAAAAAGTCATACTGTACATTGAAGGCCTGATGAACTCCTAGCGTTTGTCTGTTTTCCTGAAAATGGGAACTGCTATTCGCATGGTGTGCGTTCACTGACTGCGTTGTGCATGCCAGTTGTAATTTGCAACTGCTTTGACCTCAACTCGCGGCACATATTCAGAAACTTTTGTTGCAACTGATTCATTTCAGCGTCTGTTGTCCGATCGCAACGGTTTTGGTGTCTGTCGTTATGTGGGCGCCACTCGCCTGCCGTAAGTGCTTTGTTTTGTACAACTGTTTCGTCTGTACTTTGTTAATGCTACACGCGTTTTCTGGCGTCTTCGTGTCACGAAATGTGTTTAGCATAGGTAAGGAGTGTAGGTGGTTGTCTGGTACGCTTTCCAGTTGTCCGAATTACGACAGCGTGACGCGGGGATGGAACTACGTCGTAAGTTGAGGACCTTTTGTGGAGCGCGTTGTATAGTAAACCTCTGTTAACCGGATTCGATTTGACCGACGATTTGATCCGGTATAGGCGAATATCCGGATTAACCGAAGATGGTTTCTAGCCTGACGCCATCTAGGTACTAAGATATCGGTGAAAATTACTTAAATTGAACACATTTACAACCCAACAGCAGGCTTTTGCAGAAGCGAAACGAATTTATTAAAGTATCTACAATGGTACAACAGACTAGTAACCGCCATATCCAGTTATGAGAAATCTTAAGTTCATAATTTTAGATTACCTAGCTGCGAAGAAATTTGGGGTGTTGCATTGACGCAGAGATTTCTGCGACTGGTCCATAAGCAGTCACTCTACTTGGAATGTAATACCCTCCAGACATCTCACCGAGTACAATACACTCACGGATAATGTTGTACACAAGCACACTCAGCACTAATCAATAGATTGAAACCGTGTTGCAGCCACAGCGGCGTGCCGTGAGCGTTATGTTCAACATTGTATGCAATGGCCATGTGTGACGCAATAAGCGACAAGCGTATCTACGATTAGTCGAATGTTGCACGCAGTTGCGGCCGTTGTTATGATAATTCTACACGCTTGTTGGTGATCATGAACACGCTTGTGTTGCGTCGGAAAGCTACCGAATCTTTCCTAGAGACAAAAATCCGGATTACGAGATGTGAAAAGAGCATATTCTATCCGGTATTGGCGAAGATCCGGATTAAAAAATCCGGATAGCTAGAAATCATCCATACCACCAGTTTTATCCGGTTTTGGCGAATATCCGGATTAACCGAGGTTTACTGTATATGCTGTGAAAGCAATACAATATTTGTGATCTAAGGTCGTTGGTTGATTCCGACCATCGTACATCGTATATACATGTTGCTACACCGTTGAAGAACTACTAGGAGCACGCGTGTAGTTGTGGATGTTTCTCGACGTGGGCGATCATGTTAGAAGAATCGAATCCGATTTAAAAGACTGCATGCAAAAACCGCACGCTTCGTGCGGATCGGGGTGAAAACGTCGGCTGTTTCAGACCCCCCAGTTGATTTCATTTTTTCGCGCAGACACGAACCGCGCGATCTACGTCGTTCGACGGATCCAGGGAACGATTTGGAGGAGTAAGTCTAATTTTTTATCGTTTTCGCCTTTTCATGTTAACTAAACAAATATACTAGTTTCTTTGCTGGGTATAGGTGGAATCCGAAGTAAAGCTTTTACTGCCAAGAAATTTACTCCGGGATTGGGGCAAATTTCGAAAATCCATCGTTTCGAGAAGAAATTGCAGCGTGTTTTAAAAACGTGTTTGATAGAACAACACAGCAACACGTTTGCGGTTGAGTGCACAGCGTAGTTTGCGCTCATCCTCAGCGCTCAGGTGGTTAACGCGCTCAACACTTAACAGAAACTCCTCATGTCCTGCCTCGCTGGAGATATTTTCCCGAAAAGCACATAACAGTAGTTCAAGCAAAGCGTTTTGAATTTTGGTTTCAGCATTTTTCCATGTTCTGGCCCTCAAAATAATCGTTTCTGTGCCTTCACTGCCTTGTTGATAGCAATCGATTGACAAGAGTAATAGACTCAGCTGCACTTCGTTTTAACCAAATCACTGACAAGTAAAACTGCGTCGCGGGTTCTTTGCTCCTGCGGCTGAAGGTGCATTGTTCCAATACATAAATAGCTGCCTTTTTGTGGAGCATTTAACTTTTTGGGTGTCCGTTTGAAATATAGGTGGTAATTTCAACAGGATGATTACCTACCCGGGGTAACTTCGAACCTGCAAACTTTGTGCTTTTGTGCGATACTTCTGAAGTTCTACGCAGCTTGCTGCGAAACCTGCTTGTGCGAAGAAACAAGACATTTTTTTTTCAGAAAACCTCCTATTTGCATAGCAACCGGTCGCCCTGTAGATATCTACCAAGTGTGGACGTGCTCAACGTGCAGGAGGTGCGCCTCCCAAGGGGAGATGCGCTCCCGGAGATATTGTCCTCTCTGCCATTCTCCGGTTTGAAAATGTCAAATCATTTTTCCTCACTCCTTTCCACACACTCCGCAAAATGGCTAAACGTAGCGACTTATAAGAAAGTTCCTAAGCTGTGTCGGAAAAGAATCATCAAAGCCTCTAATATTTTTATATTCGCGGCATTTCCCTTTCAGTAACTTCGCGTTTTTCTCTGCTGTCTCCCATCGTTCACATCGATGGCTGAGGTGAACTTAATTTGCCTTTCAAGGTTTTTCGTTTCCATTTCAACGCAATTTTCATTTTTGTAATATATTTTATGTTTCGTAGTAAAATTACTTATCGAGCGTTTATTGTTGCAAACCAGCGTTGCAGAGTTATGTAGCGATCATTCAGGAACTCAATAGCTGGCGATTTGTGCAGACGATGAGCAGGTAGGGACATCTTTCCTGTCTGAAAACTCTAAATGTAAATCTAAATGATCGGAATTATTTGCACAGCGACACATCAGTCCGCGTTGATCTCACAGATAATAAATTAAATACTATGTTTTTTGCTGAACCACCAACTTCCGTTTTGTGAAATACAGTACAAATGAACCGCGCGTGCTCAGCTTCAAAAACGTTTGCAGAAAATATTTAATGTCTCACCGTTGCTCATGTTTCACTTTCGCCGAGCGACGCGTGCCACGGTATAACGACACGAGGTTGAGATGAAAGCTTGCCTCTCTCAGCAAATTTATGAAGTTGAAGTTCTGCCATGCTCAGCAAATTTTTGAAATTGATGTACGCTGTAAAATCCAGTAACTTAGTGGTGGAGACGGTCCCTTGTACCTCGTCCCCCATAAAAAATAGTGGGAGTTAGACCCATCGGACCCTTCTGTCAGTAACGTAGCCAGCCTAAAATTAGGGGGGCAAATATTTTCACTTGAAAGTGTTTTGTTTGAGACACCGTCTTTCAAAGTACAAAACAACAAGATATTCTAGAAATTTGGAGGCATGACCCCCTTGGCTATGCCCTCTGTTCCGCCTCCCATACTCTTCGATGTGCTACGTAGACTCTAGATCTGATATTTTTTCGTGAATTTCGGTAAATGATGTTTCTGTGCGTTCATAAAAAGGAGTGTATGTTTCTGGCGGCACAGACCTCTTGCGAGGGTAGTACCAAGGCCTCCTAGAGAGAGAGGCCTTGGTAGTAGCAAGCTGAAAGAAGTTATGGAAGTTACGTCATTACGTATGGACGGTGGGGCAGATCTCATGGGTGCACGGGAACCCCCTTTTTACAATTTTAGTTTTTCGTTATAAAGTGCATCATTTACAAAATTTTGTTGAGTGTCTGACCTTGATGATAGTCAGGTCCGCAACCAGGAGGGGCTTCTTCCCCCTGGAAAAATGTGTTAGACATAGTTTGAAACCATTGGATATTGTTTGAAAAATATGAGCCCCTCTCAGAAAACTCTTCGCCCTGGTTACGGGCCTGATGGTAATGCAAGCTTATACAGAAACTATGAACAAAGAGTATTCCAAGCTTGAATGATTACCGATGATGTCACACAATCAATCAAACCTACCCCCAAGCAGACTTGGACGACTAAATACTGTAATTCTAGTTTACTATTGCGATGAATTAGAGCGAAATGATGGCAATTTTAATCTGATTCGCTAAAAGCTTCAGTACTCAAATTTTAGTTCTAATCTACTGAAATTCCGGTTTTGCCAAAAATGCTAATTTGTCCAACGATATTTTTAAAGATGAAGCGAAAACCCACCCCCTTGCAACGAAACTGTCGCAAGTGCCACGCCGCCATCCCATCACAGAAAAGCGAAAACAGTAAAAACTCGATCAATTTCTCTTCTCATTCACAGCTGCAGTACAAGCGACGTGGCGTTATCAATGATTTTTTATTATTGCAGCACATTGCCTATCCACTCACACGCAGAAGTCACAATAGCCTCCAGGTACTTACGACAGTCAATCAACTGTGATGTTTTAGGGCTAGGGTGTGCAACCATGCAGCACTGCCGGGCCAAATTTACATTGGTCCACGACCCAGAGCTGCATGTGTCAAGCTCTGCGTATTAGACAACGCGCTGACCACCCACACAAGATTGGCAATACCCGATGCCGGATTAACCACTAAGCTACTAGAACTAGGCTATATCCTTAGGCCCTGGAAAAATTCGGCCCTCAATATTCTTTTTTATCTCTGTTTTTATTACAAATAGCTACCGAACTATCTAATATCAAATTTGACGAAATACCTGTTCAGCCTTAGGCCTACAGTACCCTTATTCCGGCCCTGCCAATACCTTTCAAAAACCGCAATGCTTACTTGAAAATCTGGCCCTTTCTGCCGGCCACAGCCCATAAAACTTCAGCTCCCGGGCCACTTTTGGCCTGCGAGCCATGGGTTGCACACCCCTGTTTTAGGGTTTTGCAAAAACGTACATAGTTTCCCTTGTCTGAAGGCTGCTGCTTGAGAAGTGGCTATGACAGCGACACCGGAACGAGTTTTTAGTGTTGTAGCCACAATGCTGCGTCGCCCTAAGCCAACTAAAGAGTGTCGAACCACCGACCCTCGGCATGACAGCAACAGAGGTTCAAATCTGCCAGGTTCACTCCGCTATTACTGCCACAACTTCAATGTTGTATGTGGCGTTATCACCACGCCATATTCGTCATGCAGGTGAATTGTACAGTGCGAAATGTACTAATCTTGGCGTACGAATCTTTACTATTCTCGTGCTTAGGACTATGAGAATGAATCCACATTTGGGCATGAATTGAATTTGGATTAAACTTGCTTTGATTTGAGCAAATGTAATTCTAATTTTAGTTCAATTTATGGTTCTCGCAAATACGATAATTTTAATTCTGATCTAATTTGTGACATCTGAGTTAGCTGTAATTTGGTCCTGATCAAATTTAGAAAAGCTACAAAATTCTAGTTGTCCAAGTCTGCTGCATGCAGGTCGGAGGAGTTGAAGAACCTCGGACTGGTATTCACGAGTGACAGGAGGCAGAACAAGGAGCTTGATACACGGATTGACAAAGCAAGCACAGCATTACATGAGTTTTATCGCTTTGTTGTCACAAAACAGGAGCTTTCAAACATTGCAAAGCTGTCAGTTCCGGGCTTTGTTGGTCGTTGAATTATTTAACAAAGTTACGCCGGGGATGCATTCTTTTGTGACTACTTGTCTGAAGTTAATGCAAGATGGCTTTCAACAGCGGGCGTGCAGAGGGGGGGCGAACGGGGCGCTGGCCCCGGGCATCCAAGCCCAGGGGGGCATCCAATGAGTGAAATTTGCAAAAATTGAAATGCTGTAACTAGATGATTTTTCCTATTGTAAGTCTACTAATACATGCTGTATGGATTTAAGTTTGCAAAACTTGTTTTGTTGTTAATACTAATTTTTACGTATTCAAAAGCAAGTAATTCTCTGCTTCGTCAATACCAGGGACTTACCGGTATACTGTAGGTGCGCGGCGCACACCCAATCAAACTGATAGTGACGTGACTTGTTCCAGATCGTGCGATCAAGAGAAAATCACAAAAAACGATTGAAAGATAATCAGGGTTTAGAAAAACCCGGGTTGAAAAAAAGCAATTAACACGTTTTTCTTGTTTTTTTTAATCCGTGTTTTTTTAAAAGAAACAGGTTTTTGTTCTTTTTTAGAAAAAAGCACAAAAACTTATTCTGAATTGTTTTCATTGCATCATGAATATCACCATTTTCAGAAGTACACAATGATAACCTTGCATACCTATTATGGCATTCAAATTTGAGGGTAAAGAAATGTACCCCATCTTTGTTTTCGCAACGTGTTGTTGGTCAAGTCACTCCAAAGTGGTAACGTTTGGCAAGCATGCAGTTAGCTGTACAAGTGTGCTGCTTATTTTACTTTCAACTTCATAGTACATTTTTCAAAGGAAAAGAAAAGAGCAGGATTTTGGTGGGTTTTGTTGGTTTGCATTAAGTGGGTTTTTTAAAAACACCCGGGTGTTTTTTTTGGTTGGACCCAATTACATCAACCCTGAAGATAATTATGGACCTTTAATTGATTTTCTGAGTCAAATTTCAAAACTGTCCTATTTCAACGTGCTTGGTTTAGCTCATTTTATGATATAGGCCTATCGTTAGTTTCGTGTTTTGTGCTAATACCGTCGCACACCTATGCGTCGTTTCGAGCTTCGTCATTACTTGGCAGTTCAAGCAGATTGATCATAAACGGCACACACAAGCCCGTATGTGTTCTGTCCCCAGTAGTTGTACATATAACAGACAAATAAAAAAACGAAGATTTTCTTGCGTACTTTATGCGCATTCTCAATAATTGTGTAGTTTACAAATTTCAAACTGTCAACCCTGGGAGTCCGCCATTCCCACCGCATACATTCTGGTCGACTACTATTCGACGAGACATTCGCGCAGCCTTATGTTTTTGCAGTTGTGAACTGCGCTGATGTAGCACTGAGTATGTTCTACTCCCCTGTTTCAACGCGTTGCCCGATATTATTGCAGTTACTAACTGCTCTGTCTCAGGTGACCGCTGATAATGTATGTTCATTACGGTTACGGTGACACATTGTAGCCTACAACAAGTAAAGAGAGTGCGTTTATAGTATGCATAGGGACGCCGGAGAATCGAGGCATGGCGGGAGCATTGCCTCCACTGTCCTTTCATAAGGGGTGCAACGGGGGTGGAGAGGGTGCCTTTTCATAACAGTATCATAGGTGATTTCATGGTTTATCAAGATCGATTTGAAATAAATTTATTGCAGCTATTCGGCACCCAGATATTCAGAATGATTTTCTATAATTCTGTTATTATTTTTGAGGTCAACACTGTTGATGAACAGAAACAAATTTAACTGACAACGATTTTTTTGTTTTTTAAAAGTTTCCATCGCCCTCAACATTTTTACTGCTCTCCCTGCCCTACCGCTGCTCCGGCGTCTCTGAGTATGCATGTTGTGTCAACAAACTTTGCCAAAACGTTGGCTTGTAGATGTGAATGTGACGTCGTATTGTGACGTCACAAACAGCGTATACCAGTAACAATGACAACCATAGGCCTACGCCACTGCTCAATATTAGAATTTGGTAGGAGGGCATCCAATCAAGCAGTCGCCCCGGGCATCACTAGACCTCTGCACGCCACTGGCTTTCAATGAATATCTGTTTTGATTCGCAGTGGTAGTGGTCTTACAGAGTGTGTAGTTGTGAAAATACCCCTCAATAGGAGGCTCAATTATTGATTTAGGTGCTTTCAAAATTTCTGGGTTTTTGTCAAAATCTATGTCTCTTGTATTTGACGCAAACAGGGGCTCATAAAATGCTAATACAATAGCAGTTGATTCGTGTATACAACGGCATTGCGAATCATAAGCTTACAATCACACTGCGTATATATGCTTTTCATTTATCAATATAATGGAACCGTTCCAGTAATGAATGTTTTGTGCTTACAAAATTGTGTATGTAGAAAACTGGTTATAGATCATGAAAAAATTAAGCGTTGTAGCCTGAGATTTTCAAGTTTGAACAAAAATGGGTTTGATGCTTTTTTAATGTAACTTGCAACTATCAAACTGGTGAGGCGAAAAATGTTTCCAGGGTGGGGGTGCAAAATCGACATTTTGCTTATCCTTTTCAGGTTGCTGACGACGTCATGTGATGTAAACGGACGTTTACAAAACGCTTGACCCTTTCTACGCCGCAAACACAATGCCCCATGCTATGGCAACAGTCGCAAAAAAATTCGCTTCGTTGGCAGCAATGGTGCTTTTTCACTCGTACTTCTTTTCACACAGTATAAAACCGCATGGTTTGCCGCTACCAGCAGTCATTGTCTCGATGCATCACATGCCGCAAGTGCGTGCGTTCTGGTTGGACAGTCATATGCGGCAAAACGCCTACTACGGTAACTTGAAGTGAATCTTCGAAGATTTGTTGCCATGTTATTGTTACGCAATAAACACCAATAGCAGAACAATCCGCTCCCAATTTTCGCAACCTGCCTCTACAGCACAGGTTCCCAACCTTCTTTGGAGCTGGCACCCCTTTCATAAAAACAAAGCGACGTTCGCACCTCTTCGTTTTAAAGAAAGCGCAGAAATCACAAAAGCAGTCCGATTTTGCAGCATCTTCAATTTTAAAGTTACTGCTTGTAACAAACACTGACGGCATAAAAGAAAAAAGTCAGTCGTACTGTTTAAATTTCACACATTAGTGGTCATTAGAAACAAACCTAGTGACGTTTTTGCCGCTGCTTCTCTGACATTATCCGCTTATACTCTGACACGCATCTACTCAGAGCCACGCGCAAATCGTTCGAGGGGTTCAAACGGTTCCCATCTTGTTTTTCATATTAAGTAGAGAGGAATGAGGATAGTCCAGATTCGCACAAATATGTTAACACAAAAGGCACTAGAGCCGCCGGGGCTCTTGTACTCAACTTCTGGTAGCTTTGGATGGTTAGAACACCAGAAAATTTGTGTTCTGTAGCATCAAACAACAATCTCGCTATAATTGCGCCATCAACATTCAAACGTCACAACGCACTTACAATCGCACCACCGGCCATCTGCACCGAGGGCGAGAAAGCAGAAATAGCAATTTGCATTGTTGAATTAGTAACGTTAGCTGGAATAATTAGGCTGGATAATTTTCTTATGAGTATAATAGCATATAGAAGCTTTCATAAATCTTGGTTCCTTTGAAAAAAAGTACATCCAACAACATACGAGCTCTCATCCTCAAAAATTGCATTTCGGACCCCCTAAAATCTTGTTTCGGGCCCCTAGGGTCCGGCAACCCCCGTTTGGGAACCGCTGCTCTACCGGCAAGAGCGGATTTAGTGAACTGCAAGCTCACCACTCCATGATACCAGAAGAGTGAACCTGACTCTTGGGTAGTGTGAGTGTCGTACCGACAAATAAACTGTCATTGCAAGAATTAAGTCAAGTAATAATGGGATTTAAGTTTCTGGCGCGACGGTTTCGTTGCGTTCGATGCTCAGCAGTCTGAAAAAGTAACAAACACGCGAATCGTGAACCCAGCAATTACAACCATTTGGTTGCGTTTTACTTGGCGTGTTTTGCTCGTGTGTGTGAGATTTTTGCATCTATGGTAAGCTAGTCGCAACGTGTTCCTAAATATGTTGTGCTTTAACGTCTTTGTGCCGCCACATGTATGTGCAGTGTGTTTGTTCTTTTTTTAGAACAGATAAGAAAAAATAGCTGTGAATTTGTAAAAAACGTAGGCCATGTGTTTTGTCAAATATTTAACCACGACGTTTTCGGTTGGTTTGCCTGCAAAAATTAATAATCCTTTACCCGCCAGCCAAGTACGATTTCAACAATTTCGTGTCATTTAACGTTTTTGTGTCGAAAGCAACAATAATCGAAGTTCTTGTAGGCTAGCTGATCGATAACGCTGATCTTGTTTGCGTGATCCCCTCGGTGTTCAGCTGCAGGATGCTGGATCTTCGACTCTTCGGTCATCCTCGGAAGCGCGCCTTGAAAAAGGCGTAACCAGTCCGCGCCGGTAGCAGTTGTTGCGCTCGTAGTCAGGGCCGTGGGAACCGCCCCCCGCACCCCCCGGCCGGGGGGGGCCCCAGCCATGTCTAGGGGCCCCGCCTCAGTTGCAATACTTTTACTGTTTTAC
>JGI24159J19872_10009545_pt1 | contig 12714 bp, 9 predicted proteins | sample Ectturendosymbi4_FD_19872 | JGI IMG/M metagenome (IMG submission 19872)
TACAGTGGCCAGTGGCCTCTGTTCAACTAATTTTCCCCCCTGGCTGAAAACTCTAGCTACGCCACTGCTCATAACCTTTTTTTCAAACTATTTTTGAAATTGCTTTTCAGAGATATATGAATTCTATCATTGGGTCGTTAAAGTGTTTAACATAGGCAATTTTACCGACATCATACTATCTAGAAGAGGTCAGGCTAGAAACAGCTGTCTTCGGATAATCCAGATCAAGTGATCTGTCAAATCTAATCCGGAATAACCGAAGTTTACTATTACTTCGTTTTTGCTATTTTTCTGCTGATACAGGTTTTTTACCCTAAGTTTGTTGTTTTTCAAAATCAAAGTTGAGTCTTGTTTATTCCGTCTGAGTTAGGTCTGATAATGACCATACATGTTTAATAGAGAGCTAATTTTTAATAAGTGCTTAGGCCTCTAGGGGAAACACCAAAGGACAATGGTTTCTAGATCTATTGAGAGCGTAACGCTTTCTCATCAAGTCCAGTTCCATTCTAAAACTTTATGCGACGATTTTCAGGTCGTTCCTAGTTTCATCATTGGGTCTTTTCCTGTCGTATACACCTGCTGTTAGCAAAGCCCACTGTTTTGCTTACTGTAAGAGTTAGATGAAGCCGGAAATTCGTGTTACCAGGTATTTGTCAAACCCGGAAAATCAGAATGATGCTTGGTAGGCTATCCAGTTCACCGCAATATTTATTTTGCAAACTCTCAATTCACAAAGCAGTTGAACAAGGTCTAAATCAGGGATGGGCAATTATTTTTTCAATGGGCCACATGGCAAACAGAAAATATTGTGGAGAACGCAATCCTGCATAATATCAATTGTACTTCTTCACAAAAAGTAGTGAATAGCGTTGTTTTGACAAGCTGCTGAGACTGGTATGAATATATGTTATGATTAAACCAATGAAAATGTTTATTTTGTAATTTCCAAAAAACCTTGCACGGTCCGGTCAGGGTCAACCCAAGGGCCATGCAATGCTCAGGTGTGTTGTAAATGGACTTTCAAATAAAAGTGTTTGAAATTGTTTGCATTTCGATTTCAAAACATCTTGCTGTATTTCACAAAAGTATCAAAATCACTTTTCACACAAAGTTAAAAGTATGTACTGCTGTTGTTGCCTAAGCAGAAAGCACGCAACGCAAATGTGGAACTAAAAACCTGCGACAATTTACACACCTTTTTAAGAAGCTCAGTGGTTCCAGTGAGTCGGGAGAAATTCTTGAGATCGAATTATGAGATAGATCCAACAACGTGACCTGTTTATCTGCGAGACCTAAAGTCCATTGTACGTCTTCCAAGATATTGTGATGCAACAATAAGGTCGTCAAGGATTGAAAGCCATCGAAAGCACGTTTGTTTATGTAAGAAACCAGGTTGTGGGTTAAGCTCAGCGTTCCTACCCACACAACGTCGTTGGTCCGATTTGCTCGATCCGAAACATTTTCGAGCCTTCGTAGTTTATTGTTGTCTAGCAGCAAAACAGTAGTTCTCGGAAGCACACCTGGCCATGTCGACAGGCCAGCACTCGAACAGTCCGTGACAATCTCATCCTTCCCGCTCGCATTGCTTGCCAAAGTAAAGGTAGCATTTTCGATGAAACATCGGCACATTTGTGGGCATAGCGCAGAAGAACCGCTGCCAGAACCGTAGGACAAAACAGGATATGCAGACAAGAAAAGGCATAATACCAAGATGTAAAGCGAAAGGTGACGTCTGATCTTTCGGGCACGAAGTAGGCTCACTGCACCCCAGGTGTGAGACACAGTCGCTCCACTGTCGTGCACAGTCCAAACGACACCCCGAGGAACGTCGTCCGAACCCCACCAACGAACCGATGCATCCCGTTTTCGGGGCCGGTCAGGTCGCAGCGGACGTTCGTACTCCCACTGTAGAACTAAAAGTTCCGCCCCAGTCGGCTGCAAGTCGGGCATGCCTCACCACCGCCGGGCCAGCATGGTTCATGTGCCTTACAGTTTTCTTACCCTGGGGCTGTAAAAGAGTAAAGTTTATTTTAACATTGTGATTCAAGCTCAAAGCGTCAAAACAGTTGTGCAACGTAACGGGATCGAAAAAGCAGCAGCACGTATGTGGTAATAAACCGTCGCTCGACAACAGCTGTAAGGAAGACCTTTCAACAAGGTTTTTAAACTATATCTTTCGGTAGGTTTGTCAAGAATAAGCTGTACGTATCTCATTGCGACTGCAACACATGGAATCAATTAACACGCCAAACGCATGCTGGGTTTGCTTGTTTGGTAGCAATCAAAAAGTTATTTACGTTTTAACCACTTCCTTCACAAAGTCAGACGCAAATGATTGTTTTTTTTCACTATTTTTCACCATTGGTGATGTTTGCACAAATACCTGAAATTTATCGGAACATTGAGGTAAAAATCATAAAAACAAAAATTAAGATCAAAGTATGATTATGAATACAAACATCTGAGAAATACCATAGGCAAAAAGCGCGTTTGCAATCAAAATTAAGCGTTCTGGACTAAAAAGTGTATGTTCTTTTAACGTGAAACAACCTTCCAAGTTACACTATAAAAGTGAAACAGCTCAAGCAGTGGCGGCTCTACGAGAGCTGTAGGGGAGAAATCCTCCCCAACAACTCATGGGGAATTCCCAGTGAACTAGACACCTCTCAAGGCTCAGTCAATTTCTTGCCAAATATTTTTAACAACCATTTCCACCATTAGCGTTAACGTGCCCAGTCACGGGAGAAAAGCATAAATTTAAGGCAAATGACTTCTTGATGTGAAAGTGATGACAAGCATTTTGACGCAAGCAATAAGTCAATATAACTTTTTTTAAAGAACTAGAAATATCATAGTAGAGTTTGATACGACTATTCAGACATTTACATACAACCTGTACTCAGACTTGGACCGCGCAAGCAATACGCCGCCACTTCGTTAGCATTTCTTTTCCACTTGCAATAAAATTTAATGTAGCAGACCGACCACTTGCGCTTCTGAATTACAATTCGACTTTGTGCTTGACAGCTTGCGAAACAGTACAGGGTTTTTGAACCTGAGCGGTCTGGCCTCTCCCGGACGGTAAAAGCTCAGAGCAACTTGGTGACGCTCACCTGCTACCAGCGACTACGCGAGTTCTTTCGGCATTGCCTGCTTACTACACGGAAGCCCTGCATTAGCAACGCAGCAAGCTTGCAAGGCATATGATCAGCAGGTCGATCTCGACGGTTAGTTTTGCGCAACGTTTGGCGAAAACTTAGTCATTGTACGCACCGCGCACCATCCGCTATATCTGAGCAACGCCGTAACTACGCGCTTACTTCTCGTCGACACAAACAGAGCAAGAAGTATTAACACAATAGAAATCTCGCCAGCTCATGGAATCTTTTGTCTGCACGGCGTAGCTGCCCAGGAAATGACTGCGTCATTCTGGCTTCGTATAAGCCGTCAACGATTGTAAGCGCTTGTGACAAAACAAATGAAGATAAATTGTCCTGGCAAAAGAAACATCGTGCCAGTCAGAGACAAAAATGAATGCTGATTTGTCACGTCAGCATTAGATTAAACCGACAATAACGTGATAACGTGATTCACATCCCTTCTATGGGCACGTAAAAAATGCATGTTACCAAAACGTGCCATGTTGTAACTCGTGTGTTGAGACGGTAACAACATAATGGCAATGCTTTGCCAGCACGTGAGGGCACAACCTTTCATGAACATGTCAGGTACTTTCCGGCACAGAACTTTCGCTCTCAGTTTTCAACAGACGCGACCATACGACCTGCAAGTATGGATCTCCGTGAGCTCACCAGAGCTACGAGCTGAATGGGCTTATTATGTGTGCAATGGTAAATTTCTAGCTCAGCTAGGTCCAAGTCATGGGCTGAGCGCCACATGCGGCCTAGTCGGAGGTTTTGTGCGGCCCAGAAAGCTTTTCATTATTGTGCTCCTCTGCTCTAAACTGATTTCTAACTATACCCTTGTTGTTTAATTAGAACTAAACTTGCCCAGTAGTGGTTTTAGTGAGTGTGCATGGTGTGCAAAATGGAGGCCCCCATTTTCAATTTACGCGCTTTGAGGGGGGCCCCATTTTTAGTTTACACGCTTTCAAGAGTTTATGAGATTTTCTTTATGATTGCATTTTTATTATAATGATTACACAATAAAACTTCTAGGGTCCCCTAATCAAAGGATACGTTGTTTTTATTTATTTTGATAGGGAAATACTTTAAATACTTTCCGTGAAAAATTCCACAAAGCCATCGTCAATATCTTGTTTAGTTTAAATATACTGGAGACCAACCAGTCGAGTGATCTCACCGTGCCCATCAACCCTCCATCAATTTACCGTACTGCTTTAGCGGAATCAGCGTGAGCTTCAGTTAGCGCGATCAGGAAATGAACTGCAACTTACAAAATTACAACGCAAGTTCGATCGATTGGTGACATAACAATGATCATTATGCGTCATTGACTATCCTCGTTATTTAGGTTTTAGGTTAGATGTATTTTGTATATTGTGATATTTGAATTGGTAACTCCAGTGCTATAAACTGCACGTAGTAAATTACGGTATGGGCAATGAAAATCTTCTCCGAGAAGCACATTTATTGTGATGGCCAGATTTCATGAAGTGAACACAAGTGAATGACAAGATAAACATATCGTTACATTGAAATCTTTGTGTACTCTAAAAAAACTTCGCCATCTCAGATTGAGAAATGCTGCTCTAGTAGATATAGAAGTAAGTCTTGGTGCAAGTTTGCCTCAACACTAACATTTACTGTGATAAGTTGGAGGAAATTGTAGACATGATGGCAGGCCACTGAAAACGCTGTGGCGGGCCACATGTGGCCCGCGGGCCGCTAATTGCCCACCCCTGCTCTAGAATATGCTGGTAATTTGGCGCCTCCTATTTTGCAAAAAGGTCATACCATGGTTGAGTGAACATCGTGACTTCATCGAAACACAAAATCCATAACTTGTGCGATGCTTTTTAGCGTCCTGTGACAGGGACCCCCAAAGACCACCACTGAACTTGCCTATGGCAACACAGTTTGGAAGTGATTAAAAAGTACCATACATACAGTCGTAATGATAGTTTGTGTTCAAATGCTTTCAGGAGCTTTAAACTGAACTTTGGTTTTCTAAAATGAAAGTACGCCGTTCAATGTGCAGCCCTCACAAAAATAGTGACAAAATAGCAAAGCAACAGCGGTGACCACATATCAAGCGAATCCGTCGCAATTTATTTTCACCAGGAAACTAGTTTCGTGTTAAAGACACATTCAGTCCTATGCGAAAGTTGACAATGAAACAATATTAGAAAAGCCTCGTACTGTTGCTAAGAATAATTGGCACAATTAAATTAATAAAGCCAAAATAAGAACTTCTCCACGAGACCGTTAACAACGCTGTCAAACGCCAATCGCCAAACAGCTGTGCCAAAATGGCTGTGTCGTTTCGCGATTGGCTGTGAAAGGAGTCACTTTTGAAACGTCCGATACGGTTTCATTCTAATTCTTGTCCTTTGCGTTGCTGTTTCTAATGCCACTGTGCAAGACTTTTTTCTACAGCTACAAACCAAACTAGCTGACAAAAAAGGAAGACGTAAAGAAAGATCATCTCATCTTTTCTTTGTTCAGAGTTGTCATGGTTCACTCAAACTGAAGTAAGCAACTTTTCAAAATACCGTTTCGTCAATTCATGCGTAGTTAGTTGCCTATTATAGAAAAAAATCAGTTGAAAAACTCTCTTTTGTGTCTCAAATTTCGCAAGAGCAGTATAATAGACGCCCTACCGACCTAATCAAGAAATTAATCGATTTTTTTGCCAAAATATCAAAAAACTAACCATTGTCAATATTTCAATCGGCAAATAGTTTGTAAAAGTTAAGGAAAAATCCGCTCTTCCTTCTAGTGTTGGAACTTGCTGTAGTGAAACACAAGACAATAGTACGTTTTGCTCATTTAATCCACTGTTTCAAGAGCTTTGCCGCACGTATTTCTTCTGCTGTAGATTATACTTCTTGCAAAGTACGGCACAATCTAACGTTTTACAATAGCGATGCTTTCGTAAACCAAGTTTCCTAAAACTATAATCTTACGGAAATCCCACAGCGAAACGCAATGCCCGCTTTCGCATTAAAATTTTTCAAATGGCTGATTTAAGATCGTCCTTAAGATTTCTACCAAGAATTTCGGGAGTCATCATAGCGTCCATTCTAGACCTCTGTTGTCTTTGTAGTGATCTGGAAATATTCAGCTCGGAGTAGAGATAAATTGAAGCATTGGACGTATCTTCTTGCGTAGAGTTGCAGAAGTACAATCTCACGTGCTTTTCAGTGCTCTGACACCACCGTCACTGCAGTAAATTATTTTTCGTGTAATTTAGCATAGACTATAATTCGATATCGAATTAAACTATTGCATATCCTCCAGATGTTATATAACCCACTGCCTAATTGTTAAAATTGCTTAAACATACACACACAGCACACACTAATTCTTGGAAATAGTGAGTTCGGGTTAATCAATTTTGTAGGGGTCTCTTGGCAGATTAGATGCTGTCCCACAGACCTATAGCGGAACTTTGCCGGGTAAAGGAATGTGTACGCGGCTTATTTAGGTGCAGATTCGTTTACATTTGCGAATAACACTTCTGTTCTGCAACACAGGTAAGGCATTCTCCTTTCGTTCATTCACTTTTCTTTTGCTTCTAGAAAAGCATGTGGCGAATAACATAACACGCCCTAGAACACATATTTGACTATAAGGGGATGTGATAGGGCGTAAAGATCGTCGCGCTGCTTTAACATCTTTAAAATACTGTAACTATACAAGTTTTGCACGATTAATTTAAGGATGCTGTATGCGGCTAAACTAAACAGAAAGTCGTTGATGTCGCAGTGCATTTGAAAAGTTTTGACTAATCCGTCGTGCATTGCATATCCAAGCTAACTACATCGCCACTAACCCATTCGTTTCAATCGCTCTACCTGCACAAAACCTGACCTTGCATACAGTAGCTTCTCGAACGAATATGCTGTTTCATGAGCGTTCAATGCGTTTTCGAAAACTGCACATGTCCGCTTTCTTGTCATTTGGTCGGTTGGCGTTGCTGTGTTTGTGTTGCTCTGCTTCAGCAAACTCTGGGCCGGAACCAAGCAAGCTCTTTTCAGCAGCAGTGGGAGCAGATGACGCAAAGTCGAGTAGTATTCGACTTTGACTAACCGCTGGTCATGCAACGGAACAACGGACTTTTTCTGGTGCTGAGAAATGTGGCAAAACAGACGAATGATTCGAAACTACACGACTGTCACAACAGCCCCAAACTGTTTCATTTTATCGTTTAGAACAGTGGTTCTCAACCTTTCACGGCTTGTGGCCTCCTTCCAAAGACTCTCCACACTTGTGGCTCCCTGTTCATCAATAAAAAAGCCTTTAATTTCAACTGTTACACTTGGGTTTTGCAATATCACGGCAGAGCCATTTAGTAAAGGACTCTGCTCATGGCTCCCGGAGAACCGCTCCTTGGCCCCCAAGGGGAGCCGAGAGCCCCGGTTGAGAAACCCTGGTTTGGAAAGAAAGTTGCGAATATTGCTTGATGTACGTTTTGCTTTCCATCCCATTCATTTGACTTAACCTTTTGCTACACTTTAGTTTACAACCAGGAGTGTAATGCTAAAAAAGAAGTGTGGGAACGCACCCGAAAACTAGCCATTTTCAAGTAAAATAAGTTTGGGCAACGCGAAAAAAGAAGTGTGGGAACGCACCCAAACACTAGCCATTGTCAGCAATTACACAATTATGCTAAGGTGCTGCACAAGAGATAGCTTGTCATTTGTTCATTTATGCCACATCTGGAGCTACACATAGGAAATCTGAGTAAAAATATACATCTTAAAGTCAGATTATTATGAAAAAATTGTGGTAACGCGTTTCCGCACATAACAAATGTGGAAACGCCGTTCCTACGCGTTCCCGCCCCACACCACAACACTCCTGCTTGCAACCACGTGACTAAACGTCAGGCTCAAAAATGTGAAACCACGCTACAGAGGATAACTGAAGCATTACGAACTTTTCTTTGACTTTCTTCTTTTGCAAAATTAGCTTGGGAATTTTTGCAACGCTGTTGAGTTTCGCATCAGTGAACTGACAGCTTTGCATTTCAAGACACACAATGGCTGCCCTATGGCTAAAACAAACGTTGCAAGCAGTATTCACAAGAATGTTCGAAATTTGGATTTTTAGCTTCATTTACTAATGAAACAATGCCCATGTGCCTGCCATGCGAAAAAACTTAAAGTAACGATGCCATGAAACCTGCGAAGATAAAAGATTACCTCGAAAGGATTCATTCTGACAAGCCCTTTAAAACTTAGATCTTGATTATTTTAAGATGCTGAAAGAAAAACTTCAATTCATAGATTGTCACACCATTTGATTTTTAATGTAGAAAATGCATACACTGATTCGCATTTAGAAGATGACCACGTTGATATGTGCGTGGGTTTCGAAAGTAGCTCATTGTTCAAATGCAAAAGCCCAACTGAATATTTATTGGAGCAATGTATACTGCTGCTGAATATCCCAAGCTTTTTGTAGCTTTGACCGGTTTTACTTGCATTCCCAACTTCGCAACCGGTTGAAATTGGTTTTAGGCTTACAAATGTGAGCCTAACAAATTGTAGGAACCGACTGAACCTGGAAGTGCGTGGCAACTTGCGACAGAAACTCACAAATTTCCAACCAGCTATCAATGCCCTTGCTTCTTTTCATAGAAAACATCTTTCCCATTATGGTGTCTCGAAATCTTAATAAAAACATGTGTTAATTACTCGTTTTCTTTCGTTTTACCTGTATCAATAATGATGTTCTTGCTCATTACCTTTATATTAGGTTTCGTATGACAACTAGCATTAATGCAAATGTAGCGTATTTCTGTGGCATTGGGATTTGAGAAGTCCAGCTAATCTGGCATCGATGAGAAGCCACTTATTTCACGAAGGGATCGACGGCCTAAAAGATTTGTAGTCCCCTGATCCACGCGGAATCCCGATCCACGCGGAATGTCGTCATGACATCAATGCCACTGTTCACTACCAATAAGTAGTTTGGCGATTGCACAAAGGAGATGCTGGGAGCACAGCACCAAGTGTTTCAAAAGGGCCTCGCTGGAGTAGAAAAAACTTCTCTAAGGAGCCGAAATGCACCATATGTAAAGACATTAAAACATTTGGCATGAGCAACCTTTTACTTTGTATTGCTTCTTACTTTTTTATTGAACAAGGTGTGTTCTCATTAGTTCTTCCACCCTTCTATTTAAAATGATCCTCTTTCCCCCTTCCATCGTCGCAGGCATATCTACTGTATCTGACTCAAGACTGCAAATACCCACAAACTTCACGTACTTTTTAAAGCACTTTTGACTGTTAAATATAGATTGATGTCCAAACTCATAGCTGACTCACAACAGGACATTGCGTTAGCTATTGTGCAGAGCACTGAGGACATTAGAAGCGGAAGTTGCCAATACAAGAATCTGCTCAGCAGTTAACTCTGTTCTTCTAACGCTTGAGACTTAGCAGTGATGAAAAATCACCATGTGCCGATCAAAAGCATTTTGCAAACGTTCTTGAGTTCGCCCTTCAAGTTTCTCGGGAGTTATTACTTTACGTACGATCGTTACACCGGTGCTGCGGCGCTGCTCTTTCAACTAATCTAATTTGTCTCACTTTACATGTTTCATGATCTTACTGACGGTAGAATCGTTTTTCTGTTTGCACGAAATAATCAACATCTTTGAAATTCAGGGCGCGACAACAATCAAAAAGCATCTTCCACAGAAAAGACAGTATTACCGCTTGCATGGTGGCAACTAACCAGACGAAAATGATTCAAACCTTTTCTGGCACAGCCAAGCGCAATCTTTCTGGAACAGGAACGCAGGCCGCCTTGACCTTTAACAGTCTTGAGTGGTTTCGCCCCGATGTTCGCCGGCGCGCGAACGTCAAGGTAGTAAACTGCGTGCGCTGTCGTCTTCGCTCGTCAGTCGCGCTGACGGGAACCTCGTACTAACGCTTGAGGATGGTTAGCAAACAAACAGATGAGCGATCAAGTGCAAAAGCAAATATTTTGCAAGGAAAATTGCGCTATTCCAGCACAGAAAACTGCCTGACAGGAAAAGGTCTTAGCGGAAAATTAGCTTGGCACTTGGGTTCCCTGGCGTCGTAATTTTTTTCTGATTCAGCGCACTGACCAAAAATGTTCAGTAGCTCGTTTCTTTTCGCTGTTCGGATTTATCGCTTTGAAAGCCGCTGCGTAAGTCATGAAGAATGAAAAGTTTAAGCGGCAACAGCCATATAAGCTTTGCATACGTGCTGCAATTCCTGCTGCATCTGGCCGCAGCAAACCCTGGATGACCGCAGCAGGCCGTAGCAAGCTCGTGTTAAAAAAAAACAGTCAACAATGAAGCATCCGCACATGCGCATTGCAAAACTTACGTCTGTTCAGCATGTACGAGCTGTATTGACAACTGATGGAGCTTTCTTAAATGCTTTCTACAAGCAACGATCCGGTCTGGGAGAGGCGGACCATCAAGCAGAACTTTAAATGCGTCTGTTTTAATGCAGTATTTGCCCAAACTTCCAAGGCGGACGACACAACAACAGAAACACTTTCTTTCACGCAGGATTCAGACAGTCATTCCGCTCAATCAGGTCCACCAAAGAATTCCCAGGGCTTACGGCGGCCATATCGGAGCAAGCCAGCTAGCTCAAAAACTGACACTCCGTTTCCACGTCAAAAATAGAAGCTTTTCAGAATTTCTTGCGGAACAGATGACGATATTCCGCCGAGCACCTGTTGAAAATCGAGGACTTATTTGCAACACGATTATGTGCGTGTTTTGAGTGATTTTTGTGTAAATATCCGTCAGTGATTTCGACAACGCATGCGTGAGCATTAACTGCAAAAACAATCAAGAAGACTTTTCAAATTTGCGCATCCTCAGTCTTAATGGCCACATTAGCAGCTTACTGCGTCAAATCTACGCTGTGACACAATTTTCAGAAGTCGCTGACGTCTTTGCAGCTGAATTTTTGTCATTCCCCGTAGTTAGATGCTGTGGAACATCAAGACGAACCGGTCCATGTGTCTGGCTAAATTCGGATCAACCTACAAGCGTCAACATTTAATCGCGCTCACTGAAGATAAAAAGCAACAGTTACTACCAAAATTATCATTTTCAAAAGCAGTGGAGCACGAAGCTTTCATTCAGCTCAAGTTTGATCCAGTGGGTGTTGCACTTCTTCCCATGATTGGCGTTGTTGCCACAGCGCCACTTCACTTTCAGATGTCGCGTTAACCTACCTGACGCCACAAAACCTCTGCCACTTATCTTCAGAAACCTTCGACCTTCTTACTTTGTGAATCACACGCAAATATAAAAGTACAAACGTGCGGTTGTCACATCTCTGAACTCGGCTAAAAACAAAGTACTTCATCTGGAACAAGGTCAAGCTAAAGAGCAGTGTTCTAATGGTTCAGGCGTTGGCATGAAGGTTACCCAGCAAACACTGGATTTATCCTCACGCGCAGTGGTGTGCAGGTGCGGGATAGCCTCCCGTTACCACTTTTCTTTTATTTCGTATTTTTGGTCATGCGTTGGTTTCACCTTACGTTCCATAGCACTCCATGTTCTTCCTGTTTGTATCAGACAATGTTTAAATATTATATCCCAACTGGCAATCAGCGGCGGGCTGGCCATGTTGCTAGATTTCCTCGACGTCAAGTGTCATAGCAGGATATTATGGAAGTGTTCTCTTGCTACAATGAGAAGTTCCGCTTGAATAAGAATGCTCAGTAGCTTCATTAGCTTCACTCTTAATAGGGGCGCAATACGCATCAACTAGTTTAAGCATAGGTGTAGGAGCAGGCAATTTTTTGGGGATGCAAAAGGATATTTTGCCGGAATTACCCCAAATTTGCCCGAAAATCTTTTATGCGACAAACTTTATCTATACAAATTCCTCTAGCTGCTAGTACATTATATTTTACTCTGCTAAGTCACCATAGACTTGAAATGGAAATTTGGTACTTAAAATTTAGATCTTAATAACCCAACTGAAAAAAGCACGCTAAGCTGTGCAAGAGCATTATCAGAAGCCAGCTGGCTCAGTATTCTTGAGCATGTGCCTCACATTTCTAAGATTTGGAGTTCCACGCAAATTCCAACTGTTGCTGTCACCAAGGAACCTCACATCTAACTGAGCTGAGCCTAAAGCTGCTTTCATCTCTGAAGACGTGTGTGTGTGTGATATATGTGGCACGTGTAAATATACAAATATGCGGCATGGTTAAATATAATAATATAATATGTGGCATGTATCATACTACTTATACGAAGACTATGCCGCGAGTCTCAAAACATTGTCTGTTCAACTGCACATATATGCAACAAACTGCATATCAAAATGTGTTAATCCAAACACAGTAGTTAAGACTAAAAAGAAAAGCCTTTCTGTACTTNCCCGGCATGGACTCTACTAACATGAAGAAGGTGCCCTGCAGCATANTCCATTACCTCAGTATACAATTGACAANGCACATAAATGCAATTTCTTCTTTTGTCCCAACTTTCAAGTGAGTCAGTTACTCATCAACACTCAAAACTAAAACACAAGTTACTACAAACAGTTGATGTATT
>JGI24159J19872_10009546_pt1 | contig 12714 bp, 7 predicted proteins | sample Ectturendosymbi4_FD_19872 | JGI IMG/M metagenome (IMG submission 19872)
TACACTTGAGTTAACAAATGTGACGTCACAAGATTACGTCATAAATATTAATGATCCGTGGAAATACTTGTGATTTCATTGGCCATCACCTACCTGAAGATTCTATATCCGATCCTCACATGGAGCCTCCCACCACGCCTGGGCCTCGGGCCCCCCACCATCTAAATCCGGCGCTGACCAGGCCATCTGCGTAGTGAAACCTGATTCTCGCGCACTTGCAACATTCTGAAACATTAGAAAAGCATGAAAATAAAGAGAAGCTATTTGAATTAAATGCGTATTTTTCTCGTATTTTGATATGATTTTATACTTATTCCAATAATTCATTAATTTTGTAATTCATTTAGAACTCTGCAAACTCAGACTCAATGTATTCATGCTTACTGAAACAAACATTTTTTCAGTGAAAATTTTCTTAAAGAGGACACTGAAAGTCTTGGACGCTACTACGTACTTGTGACTCTTTCTGTATTGCTGTGTTTTAGTACTTCCATGGCAACCAACATACGCAAATCAGATGTTCTTCTGTCACTGTGCAGTTACACTAAAGGCTACGCTCAACAAATGTGTTTACGATGCGCACAGCGGACAGAGGGTAGCGCACAAAATTTTTCTGTCCGCAACATCCCCAGTGTGAATGGCTTTGTGACACAATCGACGACAAAGCAGACTTCTTGGATCGTTTTCTCCGATGAAACGGCGCTTTCTGCTGTCAGGACGTGTAAACAGCAAAAATAATGTTTAGTGGGGTACTGTTGCACTGGAGGATGTGATACAAAGGCCGCTACACCCAACAGAGTGCATTGCATGGGTAGCAGTCTTTAAACATGGAAAAATATCGGTTCGAAGGCGAAAATGCGAGATTTCAAACAGTGACTACGGAGTGCTATGTGGCAATTTTGAGGAAGTTTTTGGTAACAATGGGACGAAGAAGAGGGCTAGATCGATATTTAATCGAGGTTTATCAGGGATTTCAGCAAGACGGGATATTTAATCGAGGTTTAACAGGGATCGAGGTTTAACAGTGATTTCAGCAAGACGGGTCCGGCCTACACATCAAACGTTTCCTTAACCTGGCGGAGACAGGAATTCAAGAGAGACTGATCAGCAGGAAGTGTAATGTTGACTATACAATGCATTTACTAGACTTGACCCCCTTGATTTTTATCTACAGGACTATCTAAAAGAAAACGTCTGCCACAACAATCCTCAAACAATTGGTAACTGAAGGCAGCAATAAAACAAAACTCAGGGAAATCACCAAAGAGGTATGCGTTCAAGTATTTGACAATTTTGCGGGTCATTTGCACGTTTGCCTTTAACGCCTCAGAGGCCATCTGGAGCATATTTTAGAAAGAACATGACTTTTACGCAAAGCGACCAAGATAACTGAAACTTTGGAGGGGAAAGACTATACACAGGCTGGAGTTTAAGACCAGCAAAAATCTTGAAAGATGCTTGACCTTCGTAGGATTTTAATAACATTTTTGTGGGTTGTATTTTTTGTGGGCACGCTGTAATTTGTTCCAGTTCTTCGAAAACCCCAATTCATTAAAAACAGACAAATACCCAATGCCCGATGAAATCTTCATTAAACGGTGAAGTAACCGTTTATTTACGCATCACGCTTGCTGTTCACGATCGGTGTTTAGCCAGCGCAACAATAGTTGTTCAGCATTAAAGCATGCGAAAATTTCAAACCAAATATTCATTTGAAATTTTTTTCTCAGGTTTTACGACGTTCAATGCGCACTCCATAAGAATGCACAGGTTTCTTATGGTGATCAAGCTGTGCCGCGATTTGCCAACTGCAGCTAACCGAGTGCTTGTAAACCTGTTAGTCGGGAATTGATAATAATCATAAGATCGACAAACAGCATTTTGCAAGTTGCATCCAACCAAGATTTGAGGGAAAAGATTTTCATCGTGTAATTTTATGCTCACGCATTTGCTTTGTGTGGCGTTGCATTAAGACTTTTAAAGGCGGAGTCAACCGCGTGGATCAGTGGTTCTTAACCTTATATTTATCGTTGCTCCTGAGAAGAACCTGATGAATTTCAATTACACCTTTCAAAAATAACAAATTATAGCTTGCAACCAATTAATCATAAAACACGAAAATGACGTCATTATTTGCTTTCAAATGTTCATTAAACTAATCAGTGGGAAGTTTGCTATTGTTTTAACTCTATCAAGCGATCAAACCGAGGCAAAGTTATTGAGACACAGACTGCATCTCATATCAATCTCAATCAGAAGCTTGTTTGGATATATCATTGTTATAGACACCATTGCACCATTGCAAAAGTCCTTCACAGCAACAAGTTGATGGAAAAGAACTCAATGCTTACTTGAAAGGATGGCGTGTTCATTTTGACGGCTAGCCCAAATATTTCCAATATTTTCGCTTGCAAATGAGTTTGAGGATTTAATGTACACGCAATCTAAGAATCTCGAACTTTGCCATATCGTTATCACTGACGGAGCTTTCTTCGTTCGAAAATTTCTTGCTAATCCACAAGTCCTTATGTCGTCCTTCAGTTCCGGGGAAGTTCTACAGCGGTGACGATTGCATGAAAAGGCTTAAAATGTTCTCCCACCAAGCGGTCCGCATACGTCCAAAGGCCTTCTGTTGCTCAAGTATTCTTCCTCAAATAAAACTATTTTTGCGTTTGTATGGAATCTGCGCAAAATGTTACGTTACGATAAGACCCGTTGCAATTCCTTGTAGTAGCTTATCATGTTCTTGATGCCTTGCTTGTAACGGTAACACGTCAGCAAACCGTTCAAGTTTCTTCAACAGCAACTGTTACGCAATAAATCGTCCTGCAAACCTTTCTGTTGTCTCAACGAAGACTCGAGGAGCACACAATGTCCGTTTGCGACAAAGTGAATTCTTGAAGAAGATTCACGAACAAAAAATTAAAAACATTGGTCGCATCATCATGAACCACACTTGCACTTTTTTGTATGTAGATAATTTATTGCTACTTACAGAAAAAAGACAGATTGTGCTGTGATAGCCGACCTTTGCAAAATTATTACCAAAGAAGCGAAGTCGTCTCAAAATGTCTAAATACACCTAAAACGTTTTGTATATTGGGCACTTGCTTTCAATCGTAACCAACAGTAACCAATCACAATGCGATGACACGTAAGCGATATTAACTGTAATTGCGTCCTTTATTCGACAAAACGGTCGAGTAAAATGCGGTCCATGAAAATGATAGCGAGCTTATCACGCAAAGCAGGCCATCAATATCATTTACGCAAACTGCTGTTTGCTCATCCTTTGCCGGAAACCCAACAGAAAAAGCGTTTTTCAGGAAGACGCAAACGTAGCGTACTTTATTTGCACCACCACAGCTGCATTTACGTCGGAGCATTTGCGAATTGATTACAGACCATTCGGTCATCTGAATCGCTCGCTCTGATCTGCCACCGCCAATGACGCAGTTGCCTCAAAAGCCGTGATCATTCTATTCTTCTCTCGAGTGGGAACGGGTCGAAGAAGCCTTTTATTAGCACAAGTAAAATAGCGAATTCCCAATTTTAATTTACCTAGGCTTTATTACGCATCCTTAAAAGTTGGCGATTACTGTAGGGGAAGTCAGAAATAATCAGGCGACGGTTGAAGACGGATGCAAAAGGCGATTTGAGATTTTAAGATATGCGTGATCAGCCAAACAAGATAACAGCAGCACAAAGAAGCTACAACTGATTTGCGATGATCGCTTGCAAAAAGACTGTCAGAGATTTAATATCCATAGTGTTCCGCTGTATAGGTGGAGACGATTATAGCGAGATCAACCCTAAATAAAACGCAAGGGCATCGGAAAACCAACCAGCAAAGAAATGTGAGTTTTTTTCGAAACCACGAAGGCGCGGAAGTCCGGCACAAACAACTACTGCCACCCAGACTGCATTTTGGGATTCCGATTTTTCTTCACGATAACATCAAAGATACACGCCAGTTTTATATACAGAGAAAGCAATTAGTTCCACTGATTGTTTTCAATACAACGTGATTGTATGGGATTTTTCACCGAGTTGAGTTGCACAGTTGCTTTTCCCTTTTGAAAGGACTGAAACATATTTTTAAAAGCCAGAAGCATTACATTTGCAAGTAAACGTTTTGCACAAAAACAAGCAAGTGATCGAACTATTACATTGTATGGCTCTGAACAATCTGACAGTAAAACCGGAAATTGTTCAAGACTACGTTTGGCTAACACTGTAAGATGAGAATCACCAAACAGTGTATCTCAAGATATTTGCAAAAGACTACAAAGAAACTCTGTTTTACTCGGCATCACGTTCTGACGTTACAACTAACGTTACAACTAACTTGAAACAAATTAAAAATGGCTAGTCACGCTGCAGCAAAAATGTGCTTGAGAAAGGAGTCGTTTACTTTCAATATGAATGGTTAACGTAGTGTTTACATGAAAAAGAAATGGCAACAAATCTCAAAAAAAACGTAATCTTCGACACCACCACCAATGCAGTTTTGCCCCGGAATAGAGTTGTGAGGAAACTACCTATGAGATTGGACAAGAATGGAAGCTGCGTAACGAGCTCCGCTATTGAATGGGGTTTACATTGTATGCTTTACATGAAAAGGCATTATGCAAATTAAAATGAAGATGAAAAGTTATATATGCTTACGCTATATTATTCCTCACTCAACTTTGTGCAGCCGTCAGTTTAAAAAAACTACGAAACTGAAAGTTTTCTCTTTATTTTGTATCTTTAAGTAAACACCGAACAAACATCTGCTTTTCATAAACTAACGCACTACTGTAAGTAGCTGATTTAAACAAAACTGTTCGAAGTGCGGCTTGGGTGTGTAGAAGCTTTTAGTTGCGAACTTGATTTTCTAAAATTCCCAAACAGAGCAATCATAGAGTAAAGATTATTTGGTTCGTGTTGCTTGCCTTCACTAAATCGAAAATTCATTAAATTGTTTTGCTAATAGTGCAAATGTTTTTTGACAGATTTGCTCTTCTAGGTCTCAAGCTTTGGCTTGTGTCGACACCTTTCTTAAAATGGGACACGAGTTGATACTGGCAACTGTTCTACTCTCACAACTGATCATTCTCGCCTTAAGTCAACATTTGACCACACAAGGATCTCAATCTTACAGTCAGTAAAAGAGTTTTGCAGTTGCTGTTTGTAGATTTCAGTGCAAAAGTGTCTTTTCATCCCAAAACTCTAACTTTCAAGATATTGGTCTATCACTGTCCACAATTTTTAGCAAGATAATGTTTTTAGACTTGTAATAACTCATTATTGCGGTGTTAACATTTTTAACATTATAAATACAAGCAGCAGAATATGCCAAAAAAGCTTAAACCAATAAAAAATATGAACAGAAAGCATTTGATTTATTATCTGATTACGTTTGGCTAACAATAAAGCACGAAGTCACACAGAAATCAAGATTATGAATAGTTGATTTTGTTGACATAAAAAGTGGATTTGGAACAAAATGTATGCCAGTACTTATCAGCTACACGCCAAGCGCTTGCGTTTGATATATGCAGGGGGAAACGTTCTAAATGGATAATGGTTCTCAAATGGGGGTACGTGTACCAACTGGGATACTCAAATGTGCTTCAAGGGGTACACGAATTTTTGGGAAAACCTTCATAGTAAATTTGTAACGTAAAAGTAACAATAATTATAGGTACATTTCTAATTATTGTACTCATGATTACGGTCAAGAGGTATTTGATAGACAGGATATTCCCACAGGGTACATCGCTGATAAAGGGTTGATCGAGAACTACTGAAATAGACAATAGTACAGTTATGTAGAACCAAAACGTTTTAACCTCAGTGCTGTTCTAATAATTTTGAAGCACCAAACAAAAACTGTAACAACATCTTTTCTTGGTATTGCAGTGTTAGTAAATTCTTTGTTGAAATGGCATTTGTTTTTGTTTGCGACAACTGTTTGTCCTGGTTGGTGGTTTGGAGTTTATTGACAGTTAACAAACAAATTACACCGAACTGCAAACAAAGCGAGGCATTTTAGATTTTATTTAAGTGACAAATCATAGGCACAATTTACCTTCGTATTTTTCTGCTCATGTAAAATGACTTGCAATGATTTTGCTTTGTGCTAAAATGGGCAAAGTTCACAAAAATCTCGTGCTACCCTGTAACTCTCAGCATTTTCTTTAGGAACCTTTTTATTTCGCCATTTCACGTTCAAACAATACGAGACACCATTTAAATAAATGGCGCTTCTTTAAAACTTCCAAGCTTCATAAATTCATGTTTCTCTTTTTGACGAGAGCTTCCTTATTGCCGCTGCTTTTTTGTGACTTTGGCAACTCGTTACAACTCAAATGTACCCGAAGGATATCAATAAACAGTGAAACTAATTTCCATATTGGCTTTAAAGAATGAAGCTAACACGTCCATTATTCCAATTCAAGCGTCTTGCACGTTTTGAATTTTGGTAGGCCCGTAACCAGGTTGGGACGCCAGGATGGGCGAAGAGTTTTCCGAGAGGGGCCCAAATTTTTTGAATTATGCCTAAGACATTTTTCCAGGGGGGGGCGAAGAATTTTCTAGGGAGGACTTTGCCGCCCCTGCACCCCCTGGTTATGGGCCTGACCTTTGGCACAATGTTTCCAATCTAATTTATCTTGCGTTTATTGTATTGCAGATAAGTTTTCATAGGATTGGGAAAAATCGCTGGATTTTTGTGTCGTAATTCAAACTTCCTCAAATGTTTGTTATGCACGCCCCACACACTTTTATTTTGTAAACTTTTAATTTTGTGGACGTGTGAACTTTCACTCACTACCTTTTGTGTTTTTGTGTTTCAGAAGTACGAACAACCGATGCCTTTCCAGCAATGCACAACTGTGCCATGCAAAAGATGCCTGCACCAACATGTAGCGATTCAAAGCAAGTTAAACCTCATGCATCGCAGTAGCACTACAGGCTATATATGCGAAGGAAAATGCTATCTTACAGTTTTTGAAAAACATTTTTGGGGTAATCTTTACCAGACCGTCAATGTCGCCACAATGGTGCAGATGAGGACAAACGGCTTTGGGGGCGTTGGTTAGGGAATACAAAGAGTTATTTTAGAGTAAAGGGAGCAAAAGTTGAATTCATGGTTGGAAGCCCCACAATAGAAATATTTACCCGATTGCATGTAGACATTTGTGGGCCCACTGCGCGCTGTACACAAATGTGACTCCCGGACAAACGTTAAAATGGCATATTTTTTGGATGTTTGCATATCGTATTGTACAATTGTTGCGACACAAGTAGCCTATATATATCTATACATTTGATAGTTGGTTAAAAATATACTCAGCATTTTGAAAGAACCTTCTGTGGTTTACTATTCGTTAAATGTTTGGGGATGATATTCTTTTACATAAACTCTTGACGTTCGTCTCACAGCGCACAATCACACTTCTTTCCGAATGAAGTACGCTTTGCTGTTTGCTATCTGAGAAAATTGGTACGAATTAAATGAAAAACGTGTTTCTGTGTAGGTATCGCAGTTTTGATGGAACATGCAACAACATGTTGAGCCCCGTTGCTGGTTCTGTGAACACGCCTTTCAAGAGGTTGCTTCAGCCGCATTACGGGACAGGAGTAACGGTATGAGGCAAAGAGTTTAACGCACTGTGCTTGTGGTGCCTTCAGAGCAGACGTTTCGGGCTCTGCTTAACCGTGGTTTAATAATGCTCTTGATCCAGAACTCCTTCAACGAAGTTTGCCCTTTTTTGCTGAAATAGTGATGTGGGCCAGATTCGTGGTCAGGCTGAAGGTTTTGATGTTTTGAAAGTCCTTTCAAATTGTTTGGGAAGTGGGTCGGAACTTGCTAAAGCTTATTAAATTTACACACTTTACACAATTTTAGGCCATCGGCAAAATATGGAGGCACGGCCAGTAGCGTACCTAGGGTTTCCCGCGCCCGGAGGCAAACTCAGTTTTGGCGCCCTACCCAGCCCGTTCATGGCAGCATAGATGCGAAGAATGAGTCGGGAATAAAGTGGCGTCGACAGCTGACTGGGCCCCTGCAATCGCCTGCATGTCAGAGATGGACGGAGTTTCAATTTTTTGACTCCACGTCCGCTCCAATTCCGAAGAGGTTTGCTCCACATCTGCTCCTCCTCCGCAAATCATAGAAATATTCAACTCCGATTCCGCCTTGATTCCGCAAAATTGCAAATTCTTCAGTAACGTATAGGCATGCTGCTTGAAGGTTCTGCTTAATGTAAAGTAATGCCTATTTTGCCTCAGGAGGCAAATAGTGCTCGAGTTATTTTGCCTTTGGATGAACATGATTGGTTGAAGTGATTTCATGACAAGTTCAGAACGCATAACCACTTAGTTGACCGTGGCATCTGCAATGGGTCTATTCAAGATGCATGGATGAATTTTGTCATTGTTTCAGTACTGGCAAGCTGTTGGCGGCTTCGTTGTCTGCATTGTGTCAACTGTGGGCTAAATCCTAACCACAAATCATGAGCCCTTCCACTACTCTCTAAATCGTTGTCTCGGCATATTGTTTTGTATTTGCCACATAACTATTAAGAAATTGTGTTCGACTGAAGGTATACTAGCCCCAGCGTGCTTTTACCTCATGAGGCAAGACAGGCATTGCCATAAATACTGTACTGTATATCCAGGGTTTTTTTTAAGGAACATATTAGGTACCCGGTAAGGATCTGTGGGGACCAGATTTCTCTGATTCTAGGGACCCGATTTTCTCTGATTCTAGGGACCCGACGATAGTTTTCTCTGATTCTAGGGACCCGATTTTCAATTCTAGGGACCCGAATCGGGTCCCTAATAAGCCTTAAAAAACCCTGGTATATTGCATCACGTTTTTCTGTCGAAAGACAACTCTTTATCTGCTTGAAATAAACAACTTCAATTGGACTACAGTTAACAGTGTCATAAAACTGATTTTTCATCAGTTCAGCCACTGACAGGTAGGCAACCAAATGCTAACAGCGTACTGCCAAAAATATATCTGAAATACTATGTCTTCAAAAATATTGCAGTCATGCAGTGCATATTGAACCACCACTCGCTTCGTACTCAGGGTTGCCAGATTTATATTTTGCAAAGGGGACAAATCTAGTCAAGAAAAGCGCCAAAAAAGAACCAAACTCTAAGGCAAGGGGCCAATAAAGGGCCAATCATTTTTTCCAATTTTAACAGCAGTTACAAAATCATATGAACTCACATATAGTAATTTATTGAATGGGAATGCTCCTCAATCACAATTCGAGCTCAACAGCAAAACAAGCAGCCTGCATGATGATGATGAAAGATATAAGATAGTAACATAATTTCTTAAGTTCCATGTGTAGACATGAACCGAGATGAATTTCCTATCATCGATAAGTGCTTAAAATGTTGAAGCTTTTTGATAACAAAACTTTGTTAGGAGCATTAGTAGCTCTAATTTCAGTAGAATAACTGTTTGCTACAACAGAGGTAGCAGTGAGAACTGTTGTTACTGTAGTCACTGTTATTTATTTGGTCAGGTGTGTTTCTTTCCCAAAATACACGTGTTTGTTTACTTTATTCAGATTGTTGTTGATCCCTTAAGGAATTTGGTCAAAATCTGCAATCCATTAGTCAAAAAAGTGTTTTTTCAGACAGGGCCCAGGGTGGCCAGATCTAATTTTTGCAAGGAAATAAGTCTAAATTGGAAAAGGGCCAAAAAAGAACCAAAGGGCCAAACGAAAATTTTGGGGCCAACAACTGTTATTTGGGACCAAATTTCTGAAATTTGGCCCCAAAAGGGTCAACCTGGCAACCCTGGTCATATTTTAGCATTGGATGAACATTAGATAACTCTACACTGTTACACAACAATGCTTTAGCCAGTGGTACAATTCTAAGTGAGACACAATCGATGGCCGCAAAAAACTTCCTTGTTTTGGTACTGCATTACTGTATAATACTATACATTAACTCAAGTAAAACGTCGTAGGGAGCCTAGGCTACACTAAAGAATGCTGGCAATAGCCATCAATCACACAAAAACCTCGAGCAAACAACGCAACCTGGGTTGGGGTACGATGGCATGTTAACCGCAAATGGGCGTAGGCCATTGTTCAGCTGCAGCCTACAGACTGCCTCACTGAAACGTTGAACAGATTGCAAAACCACATGCACAGTATGAGTATCACTAGAAGGCCCTAGGGCAGGGATTGGCAACCTTTCCCTAGTCGCGGGCCAAAAACTCTGCAGGATACGGCGGGCCGTACTAATTATATCCAGTAAAATTCGGTTCCCTTTGCTACTTATGTTGTTGTTAAAACTTGGGAATTTATGGAATTTTAATCAGTTAAAACTCCTGGCTTTCACAGTTCATAACCCTGGAATACGACATATAGTACATTTATAGCACAAAGCAGTTTTTCATAAGCATTTCATAAATATGCAATGCAAGAATTTGCACGGAGAGCATATTCCTAAAATAAAGTGCCACCGGGCGGGCCATACAGTTACTACATTGTGTAAAGGGGCTGCGAGCCGGATGATTTTGCTTGGCGGGCCGGATCCGGCCCGCGGGCCGTAGGTTGCCGACCCCTGCCGTAGGGTGGCCAGATGAGTAGGCCTAAGCGCTGGAGTTTGAATGTCCAAAATAGTATTACATTTTGCAGGCACTGTGTAACACAAGAGATGCAACAACAAACCTTTGACCCTAGAAAAGCTCAATGCTGCGTCAGTATAGCGAATCCTCCACAAAATGTCCCAAGAAAAATTTAAAGCAATCATGAGTTTCAAATTTTCAAAGAAAATTAAGAAAAAAATATGTCTCCTCCTGCGCTCCGCCTCTGCCGACAAACAAATTTCTTAGATTCCTCATCCGCACAAAACACGTGGAGCCCCCCTCCGCGGAGTCCAAACTCCGCTTTTTGTCCACCTCTGCTGCATATAGTTTTTGCTAAACCCGTCTGAAAACTTTCTGTGATCGTGACGTCACAAATTTGACGTCAGGACCTTTGAATCTTGGAAATCATTAACTACTGCAGAGTTAAGAATCTAATTCAGTGGTTCCCATCCTTTCTTGATGCATTTCCCCCTTTGCTCATTTTGGAAATTTATATTCCTCATCTACGGAACTATCATTCCTTACCTGTTCGGGTTCGTAGGCGAGTGTTAACTACAACTGGAACAATGGTCTTTGGTGACAACAATAACTTGATTAATAAAAGCGAGACAAAAACTATTTGATGTCAAATAATGGCACTGACGTTTGCCAACAAAAACGTGTGATAGTCCAGTAAATAACTTGCAAATATAAAAAGATATCACTAATTGAAAGAGCCAATGCCAACTTTGAAAAGAAATACAACACTTACAATGAATAGGTAGCTTAACCATAAAGTGGAAATTCCTTCCCTGAACTCATAAAATTCCTCCCTGGTTGGGAACCACTGATCTAATCGTTTTGCGTGAAGCAATTCCATTTGAAAATTTGGTCACGATATTCAAACTGTTGAATTACGACACCCCAAATTGCGGTAATACGTTCGAATTGTAGCAGCTAGTGAAATAAAATGCAAAAAGTAACCCAAAAGTTCCCTGATCATCAGTAAAAATATGCATGAATTTTAAAATACAGAATTTTTTGGGCACAAACATTTTCTGATAACACTGGATAAACTTGGCCAGAGTTGCCCCTTGTTTTCTAAGCTACGGGTTTGTCAGAGCCTTTCGAAGATGCCGAATCCAGCGCACCCGCTTATTCCACTCCCTGGTTAGGTCTGGTTACAATCACCGCTGATGAGAGCTGTAGGGTCTAGGGGGTTCTGGAGCATTCACTCTCAGAATTTTGAGTAATAAAACATCATAAAGGCTTGACTGTCTGAGGGAGACTCACGAATACATAAAAGAGAAGAACAGACAGAATAATGCATATGCAAACCTGAAAGCAAATGATTTTAAACAAAACTGCTAGACAAATATAAAATCCCAAAATCCCAAAGCATTTTCCTGGATATAACACCCTCAAAAGTTAACAGAAAATAAAAGAAATACTGCGATTTAATGCTTTATCTGTATTTATCTAACTTTTAAGAAAGTTTTTATTTACCTTTACTGTAAATTTGTCGATTGCTCCTTCAAAAAACTGCTATAAATGAAATGTGTCGCATCCACTAATCTAAGAAATGTCCAAGGTCAGTAGCGCTCCACGCGAAATTCCAGGTTAGCAATAGTGTGACTCAATGGCGTAGTGAGGCTAAGTACCGCCCGGGGCCGACCATAACAGTGCCTCCCTTTCCACTTCTCAAATTTGCTTACAAAATTTTAAAATGAGAGATGTTTCGTGCTTATTTAAAGATATAAGGATTAATAAGGCATGTTGATAATCACAATCAAACACTCATACAGTGAGAAATGGGTCTTGTTTTTCATTGTCCATTATGAGGGTTGCTTTTTCTGCTTGTTGCCACCTTTCGCATCATTAATGTTTTCTTTTTATTTTGCTTTCTTTACATATGCATATACGGACCCGACATGTTTCGTCAAATTTTCTTCCCTGTTGGTTTTCAATCTCCGGTAAGACCACCATAGGCGTAGCCAGGGGGGAAAAAGGGGACATGACCCCTCCAAATTTTTGGAAAATGTAGTCATTTTGTGCTTTGAGAGGCGTTTTTCCAAACAAAATAATGTTATTCGCCTAAAATCAGACATTTTGGCCCTCAC
>JGI24159J19872_10009549_pt1 | contig 12713 bp, 8 predicted proteins | sample Ectturendosymbi4_FD_19872 | JGI IMG/M metagenome (IMG submission 19872)
CGAACTCCTTTTCCGCTTGCGTTGTACAACTACAAACTTATCCATTTTTCCTCGCACTCTTCTGACTATCACGGTACCCGAAATTCGAACTACAGGAGGAAAAACTCCGATTGTAACGCATTGCGCAACACGTTAAGTGTTTCTACGTCATAGCATGTACGAAGCGGTTTCTCTCAATGCTATTATGACTCATGAATCACAACGTCTTTGTCGAAAAGCGACATTCAGCGAGAGTTTCCTAGTCTTAGCACGATTTGCTCATTGCAGTTGAAATGTAACACTCGTAACGTAACAAGGTAGCAGATAACTACACCACTAGTTATAATCGAAATATTTATATAGCTATGTATGCATGTGCGGAATTGTTTTGTGTTTTAACAAATGTCAGCAACAAATTTGTGTTTAGGCGATTTCCGTTAAGGAGGGGCTCTAGCCCCCTCAGCCCCTCCCTGCGTGGGCCCCTTAGGAAGGCATACTACCTTTAGCACAGTGTCAGACTCACACAAATATGAAAACCATGTAAGATCAGAGAAAGCATTGACAAAAGCTTGGTATGAGAAAATTAGCTAGGAGAAAATGAATAAAATCAACACGTTCAGACATTCTCCGGGGGCAAATAAGCAATAGAAATAGCGTATGTCTGATCTGTGTTTCTTGTACTTATTGTTGTTTAAATTGATGGAGCTGATGCTACGAAAAGAAGTTTGTTTGTTTCCAAAACAATTTGATTCTGGTCTGATCTTATTTCAAAACAAAACTATGTGGCCATGGGCATTGGAAGGATTTTTCCAGGGGGGGCACTAGGGGATTTTTCCAAAATTTTTCTAGGGGGAAAAAGTGGTGAAATTTGTTTTTTCCACTCGACGCTAAGAAAACAATCTTTATTTGCTAAGATTTTGAAAATCCATGGGGGGCAAGGCCCCCATGCCCCCCTGCCGACGACCATGGATGTGGCTCATCTTGCATTTTGTTAAAGAACAGCCAGTCCTAGATCTTTTGTGATTTTGGATTTAACAGTCTTCAGAATCAAGGGGGGGTGATAGATATATAAAATATATATGTATAGATATCAAATAATTTCCCCTAAAACGATTGCGCGCCTGCCTGATGTGAAATGAAGTAGCAAGGTCTGGTACAAGCGTGAGTTGACAAGAGCAAGCCAGGAATTTCTAACAATTTAAAGTACAGTGGTATTCATGTCAGCACAGACAATTTTTCTAATATGTCCAATGATGTGAACTATGCCACATCTCAGCTGGTTGCGTTGTTCGTGCATAGTGCAGGTTTCTGTCTGATTCGCACATGCCCTAACTTTGTCTTGCTGCTTCATGCAGTTTACTGGCCTCAACTGGAGTTTCGCTTACTTTATTGAAGTTTAACCTGTTATATTCGTTATGAACCGTCTTGAATCGTACGACTGCGATGAACGTTTTCCAGCAAAATGTCAAGTGTAGCCCATCAAAGTAGAATAAAGCAAGCAACCACATTTAGGCGGGAACATCATGTACGAACAATATCTGCTAGAATCGCAACTTTGTCACAATTGTCGAACATATTAATAGTTATCTAGAACCGTAAACAGACCACAATCTGTTTTTGCTGTGATTGCATTTTATGGCAAAGAAGAGCACATTGGTTACAAAAACTAACATATTCTGCTTTTGTTGTGTTTGTAAACAGTAATTTGTCTAGCTGGGGTAACTATAATGGTTTTGCCAACCGCAGCAAACATTTTGCGATTTAACAACATGAGTCAGTCAGTTGATAGAAGCTTCATCCGTACATTGCGCTTGTAATTGCAACACCCACATTTAATTAACCGTGTTATGGACGAACAAAATCAAAAATACCCTGTAGTTGCTGAAACTGGTAGATGTTACTGTGAAGTGTAAACATTGTGGATTTGTGATAAATATGTAGAACCCTATCTTGTATATGACCAAAACGTCAGAGCTTTTTCACCAGCAAAACAGTTTTTTTTTTCTTTTTGTTTTTAAGGAAACTTGAAACTATTTTAACCAGATCTTTAGCTCTTCTTTCAGTGGCTTTCGGTTTTCTCGAAAAGAGCAAAGCAAAGGTAACGAAAACGATGACATTAAACGCAACACTCAGAAGCAACATATCAGAAACACTACCTTTTACCAAGCCGTCATGGATTGCAACGCAAACTTTCCTTGCTGTATCAGATGTATTGCTCATCTACGTTTTTGTACGTCTGTTTGTGTCAAGGAATAAGCATTCTGCATCAGCAGCAACGGCAGGTAACGCTGTTATACTCTCCATTATCGTACAAGAGTGTTTACGGAATGTTCAAAGAGGCTTTTCTTATTTTGCAACAGAATTAAAAAAAAAACAATACAAGTAAGGAGCATGGTGTAGATAAGTTTTTCAGAAATCCAGTATTTTATCCAACGATCAACAGTGTCTGTGGTAAAATAAAAAAAATTAATTAATGCACAAAACGTGATTCGTGCATTAAAACAAGCAAGTCCAACCAGAAGCGGGTTCAATCAGTTCCTCAGTTTTGCTCATCATATCTTGACATTGACAAATCTTTCTGAATTAATGTCCTTGCCATGTTAAACATTTCTGTGCGTACAGAACTTCAGGGCCGCAACAAGCAAGTTCGAACACTGCAGAAAGGCGCAGAAATCTTACACTGTGAGCAAACTATTTCTTCAAAAGAGCGTTAAGTGCTGAAATAAATTTATAAGTGTGAGACAAATACTAGCCACTTTTGTGTTTCATATGGAGATTTTCCACCGAAAGCGTGGGTCTCGTTATGAGCTCTATTTTAAAACGTATGCTCGTGAAGATCTTTCGACAATATTGCGCAACTGTCCCATTTGTTTCTTCACCGAACAGAGTCAAGGACCAGTTTCAGCAAGAAGACAGGCGCAACAATGCACACGATCTGCATGGTGGTGGCTAGTACGGACATTCTTCACGCAATCGCCGTGGAGGTCTATCTGATTTGGGCTTGGGATTCGGTGAAGCTGTGCCAGACAATAGTCTCATTGTGTATTGCCACGTATGCAACTTCTGTTCTCCTAACATTCACCTTTTTGTGGTTGCGGCAAAGAATCTTGTATGCCAACCGACTGCTGCAGCACCTTTCCAATCACGCCACACAAGCTCTGAGCTGGATAAGCATCGTAGGCATCTCAGCAGCCATACTGGCTTCAGCTCTGCCTCATACCGTTTGGACAAAATACGAGTTGTCCAATATGGTACGTTGTTGGTGGGTTTTTATTAATCCTTATTTGCTGCCTTTGCCAACCACAGATCAGTCCGTGTCCACTTCAGTGCTGGCAGGTTTGGAATTCGACTCTACGCCGGGTTTCACTAATACCTAGTAAATTGGTAACCTATGCACAGGGGCGCAAAAGGGGGCCACAATTTCCCTGGCGCCGAATCACTACGGGTAATCGAATCAATGCGGGGGCCCCGAAAAGTCCCAAAAACGTCACAAGTACTTTCTTCAATACAGTACATTTGCTTTCGAAAGACCTCAGTTTCGAACATGGGAACGCCAAACTTGCTTCTTGCCCCTGCCACTATCAAACCTCATTACCCCCCTGCCTATGCATACCTTCTTGTCTGGCGCAAAGAGAAAAACTTTACAGGATAAAGCTTGTCATGTCCGTTGGGACATGAGAGGTACAAATCTGCGTGATGTCCGGTCGTCTTGTTCTGCTTTTTCATCCGAATACTTGTGCGTGCGGCTGAGGCACATTGCAACTACCTAAACACAATGCTTTGCCTAAGCGTCGTTATAGGTGTGTGATCTTGCGCACCGTTCGTATACTTACGTGTTCGAGTGACTGCATCTTGTACTTGCGTTCGTGCTTGATTACATGCGCAAGGACCTCGCCATCTTAAACATCATAGGCGGTTAACGTTTCTTTATAACATGATAACTAAGTGCATATTTACTTTATGTATGCACTTGCTTATCGTGTATCTTATACGTGCCCTTTCCGTAGATGTTTTGCAGAAAATCATAGAGTATTTGCAGCTTCTCTTACAAAATAAGGAAGGGTGGGGCGCATACTGTGGACGCAGTGACACGATAAATTTAAACACATTTAGTTAATATCTTTACGAAAGGCCAATGTATACACACTTAAGTTCAACAGCTTCTCTCTGAAAGTAAATCAATATTTATAAAGAGGCTGAAAAGTTTATTGTTAAACCACTACGAGTTCCGTAGTGTCATGTTATGAGGCTTAACTTCAAAATACCGCAGGTTAACTTTAAAAGTTGCTTAGGGTAATATCATCAAAAAGAAACTCTCAATTCGTTTTTAGTGATACTCATTCACCTTCATCTGCTGTTTGCAGGCTGTTACGAAAAAAGGGCAACTGTTACAAAATTGAATCGAAAAAAAACACTTCTAATGTGGAACTAAATGAAGAGCTTTATATTCAGGACAATCTGACTTTACTTTCGAAAATTTTTACTATTTTCAGTGATACTGTTTTGCGCAAATTATTACTAACATTATCGAAAAAAAACATTATCAAAAGCAACACACTATGACTAGGGTTACAGTGCACTTAAAAAGTTTTTTTGAAACTTCTAGTTTCGAGGTCTTATTTTGTAGAACTTGTCGTCATTTTACACAACTTGGTACCTTAGCGTAAACCCACAATGAATCCAAAACAAAGTTATATACACTTTTTTACTTTTATCAATATAGGGATCCAAACCAAACAACACGAGATCGCGTAGCATTCGCAAGACCGTGCTTTGAGAATTTTACTCCCGTCAAGGCTGAGTGTAATATGATTTCTTTAATCAAGCTAAGATCTCAGTTACCTAATGGGAAGTGGTATCAACATTTATAACCCCTTTTTTCACAAGCTTTTTAGGTTTTTGTTAGATAAAACAATGTTGTTATTTGGAGCATCTCTGCTCTCGCAGATTTAAGGTGATTTTAGTTTAATATACTTTCCAACGCGTTGGTAAAAGAATGCAAGACTAAAGCTATTTGTGTAAAGTCGCCCCAAAATATTTTCTCTTGAAAGGTAAATCATGCAAATTTTTATTCTATAGATATTTCATGCACTTCGCAGAGCTGATGATGGCTACATCTTAGGCGAAATATATACTCTGTGAGATCTTAAAGTGTCTGATTCTTGGTTGAGAAAGGATTTCTTTCCATAGACAGTGTAAATCATTTGTTTCAGAACTTTTAATGAATCAAACTCAGTAGAAAATTACTGAGGAAAGTTGTACGATTTTTACTTTGATTGGCTTTGGTAATTTAAGATTGGCTAAGATTTGACCATGACCCGAAACGACTCAAAAGGCGTTTGAAACAAATTTGCGCGGGCCTCTCGATCAACGCACGTGACTCGACAGAAAAAGTTCAGATGATTCGGTCTCGAAATTTTCATACCAGATGAGTAAGCATTCACAACCAAGTTTGTTCAGAAACAACACGCCAATGTTTTGAGACTTTTTATGCGAAGCAAATGACGCACCAAGGTTTATTGTCATTCAAATGTAACAGAAAAAGTTTGATCATCAGCACAGAAATTGGTACTGGTTTTGTTTCACTAATTCCTGCTCCTTCTTGTATAAATAAAAGCTCTAGGTTTTCTATAGGTTTTCGAGGAATCAGCCGCCTGGGCTCTGTTTTCATCTTTTTGCGATGATTCAAACTTGCGCATATCTGTATTCAAGTAACTTCACTCCACAGGTGAAACAAGCAAGGAATCAATCGGAAATTTTCAACAGGAAATCGATTTCACGTAACACTGCTCATCGTCAATCCTTACAACTTATTCAAATCCATATATTTTGCCTTCTTTAGGAATGCATCTTGGTGAAAGGTCAACAAGGAGCCTTCCAAAATTGGCTGATAGTTTACATGACTGCTTACAGCTTGGGAATGCTGCTTCTTCTCGGTCTTTATATTCATCCATTGATCAGACACAGGGTAAGATGCACCTGTCCAAAACAACCGAAATCATTTGCTGCTTTGATTACTTGCCACAGAGGCTTTATTTGTGTACTCATATTCTACCACACCTACTATCATGGCTGGTGTAGAGATAAAAACACCGTTAGACAAAAACGAAGAGCGTATGCACCCGGCCATAAACACTGTTTTTTTGTGAACTGAATTTAAAAAAGTAAAGACTGGCCACGTTTGAGTATCCTTATATCATTGCAGTGGTGAGCTTTCGCCGTTTCTACAACAGAAAGGGCTTAATAGGAGCTGCCAAGACATAATGCATTGACAGCAGCAAGCTGTCAATTATTTCAAAAATGTCAACTTAAAACGGGTTGTAATAGGTGGTCCCACCTTTCACTTCATTGTTTTCATAAGTTTCAGTTTGGCATGACTCTTACTGAGATTGCTGAAGATGACTTAGTGTCGGCTGAAGCCTTCATCTACGACCTGTTACTTTATAACTAAACATTCCACAATGACTTTGTTGATGGCCACAGCTTCATTTCCACCTTGATGATGATTTCAGTCAAGAACATTTTATAATACTGTATTTCCTTCGATAATATTATTACTATTACCAAACAAATATCTTGTTCTATTGGCTTTCAACTGTAGAATAAAAATTTTAACAGCAGATTTAATGATTTGGAAAAATCATTTAGGACTGAAACATATCTAAAAGCGAGAAGTGTCATAACGTGCAAGAAAGTTTCTCCCATATTATAAAAGTTAAAATAATGAAAACCTTTCTTCATCGAAATGAATTAGAAAGAAATACTTTCCCTCTGTTTTAATACATTCTCTTGGGACTGTGCATTATATCAGCTTTTCACTTGATAACCTTTACTGATTTGCTCACAGAAATTACTTCTGAAGCTCTTCGAAATTGTTGACCATAGTCAGTAAACTAAATACTTTGAAAGGTGGGACCTTGTTTTGTTGACATAAGTGCAGTTTTCAACGTTGTGTTACTCATGTTTCAACTCCAGCCAAATACTCCTTTTTTCATGCAGACTTTTGGATTGAGTCGACTGGACATGTGTGAAAATTTTAGTCTTTTCTGCAGTCGAATTTACTGGGATTATATCACCTTTACGATTAAAAACCTTGTGTTTTGTGAACTTTGCAGTCATTGTCAGCAGAAGAACGCGCTCAAGAGAGAAGCGGAAATGCGATTACGCTTGCTTCAGAGGCAAAGTGAGATTTTCTGAACCTGTCTTAACTGTTTACAATCATGCGTAAAATGCCAAATAACAAAGCAAATTCACCATCTTTTTTGTAGTCTTAATAATGCCGGTTGCCTCTGTATTTGTATCTCCATCACAAAAAAGCTTTTAATGAGCTTAAAACAAGTTTTACAAGTCTTTTAAGTGCAATACTAATTTTTACTTAATGCAATGAAACAAAATGGTGTCGTTTGCTGTGCTTTGTTGGAATTTCATGTAAGGGCAACAACTATCCACTTTCCAATTCTGCACATTTCGCGAGTCGCGCCAATTTTGCAACCACCAAAATCTTTTCTTTCAGAAGGCAGAATTTTTTCCCTCGGTTCATTTGCCCAATAAAATACCGTTGACATTACGCTTTACCCGCTGGATCGCAANCAGGTCTGAGGATTTTCTGCAGCGACTCGTTGCAGCAAACTACAGTAGCTTCTAACTTTGTGAGAAGTGCAAATGATGTTGGTCTGTGCTTTTATGCTGGGCGTACACAGCCGGATGTATTCTTTTTTTCTTTTTTTTGTCACTGCTAAAATTTTGTAGCAGCTTTAGCAGAAATATATTTCAGTACAACGGTATGGATGTCTTGGCTTATACACATGGTGGCTGCAATTTTCATCAGAGGGAGTAAGAAGAAGCATCACCGAAGTAAAATTTATTAGAATGATTAATGGCGATTCGTAAATATTTCTATTTCAAGCTTGCTGAACTTTCAATTCATTTAAAATATTGTGGTGAATCCACATTTCAGTAAAAATTTCATCGCGAATGGTCTTCATTGACCAGCACAAAAAATTTGCGAAAAAATTAACAATTTCCGTTTATTCCGTTCCTGTGCGCCGAAATTCACGTTCATCCAGCTGACATAACTTTTGCCTTTAAGAACAATTCACACTTTCTCCCATAAATTCATTAAGAATAAATTGCCACATGATTGACCGGCAGTACATTTATGTGCATAATTCAACTTCACCTATTTGCAATACAACATGGTATTAAACGTTTTCGGTTTATACTTCATGGGTAAGCTTTCTGATAGAACATGCTAAGCAGTTTTATTTTATTTTTGCGCAAATATTTGATGAAGAAAAACAATGCATGCTTTTTTTCTAAAAAATATGCCAGCAAATGATTTTCATAAAAGTAGATTTTCAAATACATATTTTGTGACAATTTGATCTTAACCGCAATGATAAAACACCAGAACATACAAGCTGCTCAACAGGAAACCGATTTGGTTTCGCGAAACTTCACGAAACAACCTGAACGTGAGGATGTTGGCACGAAAATCTTTGGTTTGCTGCAGTGATGTTCGATGCTCGTTGTTCTATTGGTAGGTGGAATGGAAGTTTCATCTTCTATTTGTTGCAGACGACAAGCCCGCTTTTACGCCTGCGTTGTCCGTTCCGTTGTCTTGACCGCAGTGTGCATCGCAGGAGACATCGTAGACGCTGTTGCGGCTTCGGTGATTTCTGGTCAAAATACGGAGCGTTGGACAATACTGGTTGCTCATCAGATGCACATCGTCCTCAATTTGATGTGCATGGTCTTCTGCTTCGTTCACTGGAGAGACATACTGCTGCCTCATTCTGCTCGAAACCTTCACTTGGCAGTTGAAACAAGCTGAGCGTCAAAGTTATATATAGTAGCGAGCAACCAGCACAAGCACTTTGGCAAATTTCGCTGGTTGTTGGGTCCATGCAACAAACCGGGTGGGGAACTTTCATGAACGCAATACTAACCGTTGTATTAGAACACACAAAGAAGGCGTTTCAACTTTTCCTAGCGTTCAGTGTTTGCCTAAACCTTCAATTATTTAGAGAATGACATAAGCAATGCTATCGCTTCTGATTGCCAATTACGCCAAATTTCGAAAATGTATTCTATAACTCCCTACATCGCGTTTAATATGCAACTCGTATAATCACACTTAACACCAATTCGGCAACTACTGCTTGCAAATGGGGGAGGCAGTGGTACCAGCCCACAACTGGAGATGGATTTTTTTGCGGACAAACAGAAGACTCTCAAATTACCATCTGTACATCTCCAGGTTGCCCAAAAAAGAAAATCGAGGAAAGTCAAATGAAAGAACTCCGCTGTATAAAGAATATAAAAGCGTACCACGTCAAATTCTAAAACTGGTTTACGAAGGATGCTGCAGACTAAAACGTTTAATAGAACTATTACATTTTGAGAACTATGAAGGTAATGATTTTTTAAAATAATATTCACCGGTATATGTATAATATGTGGAAAAAACAGTATACTTAAGTTTTACCTTTCTGTTGCTAACCTTGAATGTATCCCAGGCTGGGAAACCCTGTTCTAAACAAACATTAAGCGCTCACTGGTCACGAGAGTGGTTGTTAAAAATTAAGTGCAGTTTTTCTATTTTACTCAGCCATTTCGTCATAAGAAATTTTTGGGAAGGGGTAATGCTGAAGGGGTACATGCTCATCTGTCGAAGTGCTGAAGGGGTACAAGGTCAGAGAAAGGTTGGGAACCTCTGGTCTAGACATAAGTTGCGAGTGAAAAAAGCTATGAACAAATTTTACAACACGTTGTGCTGTAGCCTGTCAATGTCCGAAGCAGAAAGACTGTCAATGTGTTTGCGATGTAAGCACGCTGCGTTACTGTTGCAATGAATGGAGGCTGCAGAAGTTATTGTTATACTTATCTGTATTTGCCAAAGGTGAATGCCAAAAACCCTATAACTTATACAGTATTTAGTGCAGCTGTTTTTCTACCAGTGCAATTTCTACTGTCAGTTTGTCAGCAATTTTATAACATCCTTTCAGTTCGCTTGCTTCGGTAGTGGTCATCAAAACAAAGCACTTGTTTCACAGTCAATTCCTGTACGGGAGAAATATCGAAAGGCTCATTTTAGATTTTGTTGTAACTTCCGCTCATCCTTCTTAAATTATGATCAAAAACGTTTCATTATGATGGCCGTTTTGCTTGGTGAGCAGCGGTAACACTGGCGGCTGTTTCTTGACAGTAAAAGAATGTACAGTATGTAACAAGATTGTTTAGCAAAGAAATCTTGTTTCGAGTTTTGATTACTGTATCTGTAAAACGCTCCAAGGAAGTTGAATAAAAATTCCATAAAATCAGTGCTGTTTTGTTTGATAACTCTGTAATAAAACTAATCTTCTCCTTTACAAAACCTAATTACAGCTACTTTTGTACATATGAATCTGCGAATTCTGGCAATAGACGTTTTATTCTGTTTCAACTCAAAGCATTTACCTCGGCAAAGCATTCGGCGACGCAATGCTTCAACTGCAGAAAACTACTTTTCGCTTTGTGGTTGAAAACTTCTAATACATGTATTTTCATTTAACATTTTCTTTGTTGACCAATCGTGAGTTCGTGGGTTAATTGCAGTGTTTTCGCGAAATTATGAGTTGATCTACTTAAATTCAAGGTGGAAAGTGTGTGCTTGCATGGTCTTTTTACACGGGAAGCTATTTGCAGCCTACACCTGCTCCTCAGAGGAAAACATGGTCTGCCGTTGCATAAAGGAAGCTGGCGATTCGATAGGTTGTCATGCAGGCCCGTCGCCAGGATTTAGCAGCAGGGGGGGCAAAAACCAGAAGGAGGGGTCGAAAACCAGAAGGGGGGCACATTTTTCAAATACAGTATTGGAAGTATGCAGCAACCGGGGGGCTAAACGTTAAATGGGGGGGCACCGATTTCAAATGGGGGGCCGAGCACCACCGGCCCCCCGCTGGCGACGACCCTGTTGTCATGGTAGCTGCTGTTGCTTTGATTAGTTGCCTGGTATAGCCAGCCGCGCAGGTCATACTACGCATATTTTGCTGTAGCCTTGCAAGACCGCACCCTGCTTTGTCGTGAATTTTTCCTGAATACATCCTGCACTATTTATGTGTTGCTTGTCTTTGGTGACATTCTGGTAGTTGCGGCCGACCGAATTGGTTGTAAAATTTTCAAGTCATTCGCAATCTCAACTCGCTTGGCTGCTTTAGCACAACCACAATAATATGTTTTAAACTCTTTGTTTCCCAACACTGCGTGTGAGGAATATAAGATGCTATGTCCACAGGACCTACGAGAGGGGGGTACAAGAGGTACATCGTACCCGGGCCCGGAAAGTGCTTGGGTCCACGAAAGTGAAAGTACCAGGGCCGGATTTACCAATAGGCTATATAAGCTTAAGCCTAGGGCCTCAAGATCCATGGGGGCTTCCAGCAAACTGTGGTACGCATGGAGCCAATTGCTGGTATACGATCAGCTCGATAAGTATTCCCGAAAATTTATGGTTTAATTATTCACGAAATTTAATTTTATTTTCCCAAAGATTTCTTGTTGATAATGCCAGAGTCTTCCAACGAGTTTCCATGAATCTCAATAAGGCCGTTGGTGAAGCCGCATGCTGACTATAGTGTCAATATACTCAAAGCACATTGGCTGCGTCCTGTGTTTGCTGAATTGTACCGTTGTTACGTGTGAATCAGGCGAAAGAACTTGTGACTGTTCGTGTTTGAAATGCACCTGATCAAAGCTTAAGGCTGTACTGCAAATAAGAGATATATGTAGGTGTAGCACCAGTATCCTACAATAAACACATAGTTGCTTCTTCGGAGCAATACAGTAATTTTGTTAGCGTTTCTATGACGTTAAACTCGTTTGGTATTTTTAGATGTGCTTTTTTCCAATTTAATTTTCTTTAAACAAAGTCATTCAGAAGTCAGATTGCTATTGAGTGCTTGGGCAAGTTTGTACTGCTCCCATGCTAAGCAAATCAGAGATCTTGATGAGCTGAGATAGAAAAAGTTACTTTGCTGGCAAACCACAGAACTCTACCCCAAAGAGACAAAGAATAGGGAAACAGTAAGAAAATGACAAAAGCGCAATTGTGTCTGATGTCTTAGATTAGTGGTTTTAATAGTTTATCCAACCAAGCGGACCCTTATTTTTTAACTTGATGGTCACTAACTGCTCAGGAGAAAGGTCTTGTTCAAGATTCAAATAAATTGAAAATGAACTAAAGGGTCGCAATGTCCCAGGAGAGGTTGTCCGCACTAGGCATTCGGTGCAGTAAAAGTGACAAAGTTAGGCAAACAAATTTTAATGAATTCCTAGATGATTTTGTTATGAAGAAGGCCAGAGCAAAATCTTTTTCATTGTTTACTGTGATATGTTCAGCCTTGCTTGATTCGACGATTGCAGCTTTTTATGTCTTAATCAGTGTTGAAAGTAGAATAATTTTCTTACCGGAACGATCCAGTATTTGTCAATACCTTCCCAAAATGTCAGCCATAAATATAAAAAAGCAATCAAGAGCACGTCTACTTTTGGCCCACCCTGTATTATACATTTTAAAAATACAAAAAACGTACGGTACATTCTGAAAACCACCGTTTCAAAATTAACCAAAAAGCGTTAGGCGAAAGGCTACGTACGACAACTTGCACTATCTCCGAAAGTGGTTCAGGCAATGCAACTTGAGTAGTCTAAATTTAACACTTCATACTATAGCCTACTTGCTAATACTGTATTTG
>JGI24159J19872_10009552_pt1 | contig 12706 bp, 5 predicted proteins | sample Ectturendosymbi4_FD_19872 | JGI IMG/M metagenome (IMG submission 19872)
GTACCATTAACACTATGATGTAATGTTTTATGAGGGACCAATAAATGATTAATTAGGGATTTTCCAGAAGATCTGGATATAAAAAGGCCGATTTTGGTAACCCAGATCAGTTTACTTTTCAACTTTGAATCGAGAACTCNTTCCTTGGTCTACGCCATCGTTGAATGGTTTAGCCATTGAAGTAAATCCGAGACTCTAGCTCGTGAAGCTTTACCACGAGTGTCATTGTTAACCTAGCGCACGACCATGCCTAGCACTGTCAGTGGTTCAAGAATTGTTCTATGGTCAACACTAGTGGCTTTGTCCGAGTGAAACCATGACACTCAGGTCCATAAATTTGGCTTGTCCGAATTAGTCGCTGCCACATGGACTGATATTGTCAAAAGGCAATTTATTGTCTTGCTCGGTCCTAGTGGAATTCTGCCACACAATTTGCCCTCTGGACTGATATTGTCAAAAGGCGATTTATTGCCTTGCTCAGTCCTAAGTGGATCGTTGTCCCCAGTTTCGGCTAAAAGACCTTTGTCAGAGGGAATCTCTGTCACATGGTTCGACTAAAATGACTTTGTCATAACGAACATTGGGACTTTAGCAGCAAACCCCTGTCACCATATTTGACAAGTTTAAAACAAGTTAAACACTGTTAGCACAAAGACCTCCCTATGTGACAAAACTCACGGAAACCAAAACTAATAACTTTTTTCTTGATTTCGAGAAACCCTGTCACGATTTAGCCGTGTACTAAAACATGTACACTAAACAGGATACGTCCTTTCGTAGATTAATGTCTGAACGAAAAGACTCTGAGTAAAAGTCAGATAACATGTAAACTTGATGTCTGTAAGTTCGGTTAACCATTGAAATAACTGTGTCTGTTTTTCTGATTCGAGAGTGCCCTCAAGTTGATTTCAACTATAAATAATTGGTGAGTTCCAATATATTTCTGTGTGCATAACTCTGTGAAATAAAAAGAAGTCAAATAAAATCTACTAAGTCTGTTTTAATGATATACTTTAGCTAGCCAGATAGAAACCTTAGGGAGACCAAGCGAACTTTGATTCGTGAATGTCGTCTTATTACATCTAAGATCGAACCCATGTAGAGACTTTACGGATGTAATTAAATGCGGCTATCTAGATTCTATATTGTCTAGAAACCCGTCACATGCATATCATACGCACTGGATTTTGTCAACGAAGGAACTGATTGCTTGCCAACTAACTACTCACACTCCTCACCAGCTGGAGAAGTCTGCAATGAACATTTTTACTTTTTTGTTAAGACTTATAATCCATTGATCCAACTATTATCTTCAAAAGGAACTACGTGCATTTTGAATGCAGTTCGTGATCATTAGAGTTATTGCAAAGTTCAAGGCAGCGAAAGTGCATTTAACGATTAACTGTCGCAAGCAACAGTTACAATGAAGTATCATGACAAAAGCTTCAATATCATAGACGTCATACAGCTTTCATCTGCCAAAACGTTGTCCACTCGCGACCTGTCATGTCATGAGCAATTTGAGCATCTGAGCCTGGAGTCCTCAGTATTCTCAGCTTGTTGAAATGTTTTCAGCATTGTAGTGAACAATAGAATATTTCATCCATGTTTCGCAGCGCAGATGCAATTAACCTCCAAGCCGCACAGACACATAGAAAGGATTGTACAACGTTTATGCTGTTCTGTGCCATCCAGCACGCCATACGCATTTTTCGTTGTTGGTTTTGCTCGGAGGTGTGCAAATTGGGAATTCGTCCAATAAAGTTTTTTTTTTAAGACTGAGCAGAAACAGTGAAATAAAATGTTGAACCAAAATCACAGACGCATTGTCTCTAGAATCAAGCATCAATGCTGTGAAAAGTAGAAAGTATCAAATTAAGAAAACCACAAAAATCTGTTATTTTTCTAATTTTTCCTCAACCCTCGTCATGTTTTATAACGCAGCTCCAAAATTGTCAGCAAAAGCAACGCATCCGTTTCAACCAAACATCATATCGCTGCTTTTAATTCCTTTAATCCTGGTCCAAGAATGTTCGCGGGTGTTTGGGGCAAAATCCACGGCCACGACAATCTCGACACATTCTACGCGAAAGTGCAGCAGCCTCGGTGCGACCCCAGCGGCATTCATGCGTGACGCGTGCGCAGTTATTGCAGACTGGCTGAAAACATTCAGCGCACTTGTCAGCGACTCTGAGGTCTGCACCGTTGATTGGACGGGAGCAACATCCGCAGGGAATGCACCGACCGTGGTGCCATGCATGGTGACGACAGAGTGCCTCACCACAGCCCAAGCATTTCTCTTGCGCTGAAGATTTGATTGATGAAACCTGAACAGCAGAACACAAAAGGCAATGCATAATTTTGATGATTAAGTTCCGAACTTTGAAAAAAACTTTTACTTGTTACCATGTTTAAGGTTGCTGATCTTTGTTAAATACCAAAAAATGGAGGTATTTTTAGATTCAATTCATTTTAACTTTTTTCGCAACAAAGCATTAGCTTTTTTCCTGTTACGCTAAGACAGGTCCAAATACTCTTAGTTCAAGACATACTTTGCATCTACAGCACAAACGCTGGGAATAACCATGGTTCGATGAGTCTCTTTGCACCACGAATGGTCCAGCATATCTGCAATGTAAAAAGCACTTTCCAAAACTATATATCGCATATGTTTATTTGTTTACTGAGCAGAGTTTCACGCAATTTTTAGTAAAAATACGTTTTAGAAGAAATGCTTGGTGAAATAGATGATTCATCGCTTTTTTCATGATAAATCCAGTTATTTCTAGACTTAAACTAAAACATCCTGAAAAGGAAATTGGTTACAATGCCGTCCAAAAATAAATAGACAGCTTTATAGCCGGGCTATTGCCTAATTTAACAAGCAAACCCTTTCCGGGCACTTGACTGCAAACACCAGCAATAACACAGGTGTCTTTCGAGCGAGCTGTAAAAGAAATTTACTTAATGCGCAACATGAAAGCGTTCACAGCGCTTTTGCGTCAGACGTGAAGGTAAGCACGGACGATGCATAAACTTTAAAAGACATAAAATATGCAAACTGTAACTTTGCAACTGGGTAAAAAAAACAGGCGACTTCACTTTTCAAAACTTTTTTCCTTGAATAGAGCATTAAAGGACAAAGGTAAGTTTTCAAAATGTGATAGCCAAATAACTGAAGCTACTGGAAGAATAGTCTGCTTTTTGGGTTTCAGCAACTATTCAAGAAATTCCTTGCTTACTGATACCCTCTACCAAGTTTTTTTTTAAGGAAAATGTTAGGTACCCGGTATGGACCTGTAGGGACCCGATTTCTCTGATTCCAGGGACCCGATTTTCTCTGATTCTAGGGACCCGATGACAATTTTCGCTGATTCTAGGGACCCGATTTTCTCTGATTCTAGGGACCCGATGACAATTTTCGCTGATTCTAGGGACCCGATTTTTAATTCTAGGGACCCGAATCGGGTCCCTAAAACTTATTAAAAAAAGCCCTGCCCTTTACACATTGCTTCGACACCGAAACAAGGCGTAAGCACTGGCGTAATTGAAGGGGTTTTGCAGATAGGCGGTTACTTGTACTGGGTTGGGCTTCGAAACATTAAAAAATATTTTGGTTGAACAAAAATTTGTATGGACCGGGGCTACCGCATCTGTATAACCATTAAAAAAGGAACTACTTCCTTGGACATGNAAGTTCAGCTTAAGAAGAAGCAATTACAATGCTTCCTGAACATATCCTGCGATTTTTCTGTTAAGCATGAATCTATTCTTCAAGTAATGCTACTCTAAACAAAAATAAACACTTGACGTAGTTTTTCCTCAAAAATATAAATTAATTTGAGCATCAACTTTTCATCAAAATCGTGTTTGTATTATATATTTTTTCAGCAGGTTGAAAATGTTGTTGTTATTCTTCTCAACCGAAGAATGACAACTGCGTTCAGAGACAAAGAATCAATCTATTGTGTTGAACGCAGGTTAAGAGGCACCTTCGCTCAGTTTAAACTTGCTGCAATATCGTGTGGGGGTTCCATACAATGCCCTGCTTGCCAGTGCGAAAACGATACTCACAGTTTGACATTAAATCACTTAAAGAGGCGTATCACAGCAGCCACCTATTTTACATTATATTTCCTAAAATGTACCAGTTCTTCAGACATTTAATGCTTTGATTCGAGTAAGCCTGCACTAATTCGTTTACTAGATTATTATCAAATATTTTTAAATATAGCTTTGTACGTGTCATTACTTTTTGCTACTTAAGGGACACTACTGTGTGATAATGATGAGAGATTATAGTGGACGGTGCTGCGTTTTTACAATGTTTATCCTCTTCCAGTATTAGACGCTGGAGGCAAAACAAGTAAGGGCAACAGAGTAAGCGAACCTGGGAATTGCAGCTAATATGAAATATTGGTAATCAACCCATAAAACAAGCTGGTCTTGAGCTTGAGAAAGTTGGCAAAGATGTGTGTTTTCGTTAGTCACAAAGCTAACACTTTTTAGTTTTCCACTTAACAAAAGTCACACGAATAAACAGACAATGAAATATTTTGTCTCATGCAAAACCTATCAAATTAAGGATAAATCTTAGGTTTCGGAGCTCCAGAGATTACACCCACACAGTAAAACCTGCCACATTGAGTATCAACATCATTTGAATGAGGTGTTACTAGAATTTTTTCAGTTAACTGACTCGATCAAACTAATCCGCAACGCTGTTGCTGAAACACTGGAGTCCACGAAGTAAATCTTCAACACCGCACAAAAGACGTCCATGGTCTATGTCTGCTTAAAACCTCAGCTCTACTAAATCACAAGAGTTTATTGCCTGCGATTAGAAATCATTCTTTGCAGTTTAAGAAAATCTAGAAGTGCATCCAGGCGCAGAACATCTACATATTAGCAACATTTCTAGGAACTAGCGCTGAAGCTAAACAAAGAAAAATCATTGAAAATGCTAGAATCATCGGAATTCAGCTGTAGCATAAAATATTTAAACACTTAATTTCTCCTCCCCAATTCCTCTTTTGTGCAAATTTTCTCGCAGGAACGGAAACCTCCACCCCTTATGAGCAAAGTGGCTCCCGGTTGAGAACCACTCCACTATACCAACTTACCTTTGCAAAAATTGTGAACCCAACGCCATCTCTGGTGATAGTGTGCCTCCTCCGGTATATCTTTCTTGAGCGCTAGCAAGTCGTCCAATAAGGCGATCCGTCTGACAACGAAAGAGATAAGATGTCATTGTGCTGAATGTTTCACCAAAATATAATATCAAGACAAGCGTAGAAAACGAACATGAAGTAGCCTACACTTAATTACGAGATGGAACCCGCGTTTCGACTTAATAAACCTCGGAAAATGAGCAGAGCTTCGCGTGTTGTGTTAATGGGGATAAGGAAATTTCCATAATTAAACAATCATCTTAAGATATCTTAAGATAAGTAGTCAAATTTTACAACTTTATCAATAGTACCACACTAACTCCTGAAGCGTTTGTTTTTTATATGTTTTATTCACCTTAGAATCTGTTTCTAATTATGCATCAGCTTGTTACCAAAAACTAATATTTATTGAACTAAATTTAATTACATTCATCTATATCTGAAATTGCCGTTGTTTGGATCAGCAAACACTCTGTCAACGCACAGGAAAGTAGCACTTTACTCTTACCAATACTCTGGTGCGTTTATATAACTACGTGCAACTGCCCAACACGACGAAGAAAGTTATGTTATCTGTTTACGGCAAATGGTGTCAACAGAGTGCTTTCTTGCTTTTCTCGAAAAAAGAATTGATTTAAATAGTGCGGCAGTTTCAGGCCAACAACGTCGTTGAAGAGATCGACGGTTGCATGGCGCATTTTTAAATGTCGAATATAAAGTAACTGATAAGAGGTAGAAGAAAATTGCGTTAATTTTCCACTTTTTCAAAGGAGGAACTTGTCACAAAACTGCATGATATTATTCAACAAATAATGAAATTATGTTGTATTATTAAGACTGCCGAGATTTTTGAGGTTCAAGACGCATAATCACTAACGAGTTTACTTTTTATTAGTATTTGGTAATTGTTTTACATTGAAAACGGGTTTGGTGGTACCGACCAAACGATTCTACGTTTCAGCCAATCGGGATCTTGTTACTAATAGCAAATGGGTTTCAAATGAAGGACAGAAAACCTCATATTTTGTATAGGTCATACATTTTTGGTTGGTTAAAACATTAGCTTAAGGATTGCTAAAATTCGTTTCACACTTACCGGTGAATTTGAAACAACTGAAGAATTCATCAAGTTGTTGAAACGAACCAAAGATGGCGTATTATTATTTTCCGCAAAAAGGACCAGAAAGAAGATTGTTAAAAGCTGCATGCAGTCAATTCCAGTTGTATCTGAAATGTCAAGCCAGCGTTCTGCAGCTCTTGGCCAAGTCACGTCACAATAAAACCAACTCAGGAAAATTTCTTAAACAGCAAATATGTTGTGCTAGTCTAGAGCAAACGATTTTCAAAATTAGTATATTGATTTAATCCTGAGCACTGAACCTAAAACAAAGTGCCTTCTTGCTTTCGTTCATGTTAGGAGGTTATCGATTGTCATTTCACCATCGATGGCAATAAAGTGATTAGTTCTGTAAGTTGGTTTGAATTAGACACAAAATATTCCGGGATTTATTTCGCCAAGACTTCAACAACTTGAAGATAACTCGCTGATGATGTGGCAAAAAACATTTGACCTTTATCAAATCATGTCGAAGATCAATCATTGGTGGCTTGGTGAAAAACATCCGGCGAGTAGGAACTTACGTAGGAGATGACTTGTGCATGGTTTGGTTTATTAAACATTTTGCCAGTATCTTTTATTTTAATTGGTTACATACCAACGGTAATTGCAAATTTTGCACAGAAACAAGGGCGCAAACAATGCAGAAACAATAAAAACTGTGAATTGCTTTGCACAAGCTGCCAGCAAAGCTTAGATTTAAAACATATTCGAATACAAGGAAACCTGACAGTTCCCATAATTATTTCATTCAGACAAGAGTTTCTTTTCAAATAACTTTAACTGACATAAAGTTCATTGCTAAAAATAGCTTCAGGCTTAGCGATCAAATTACTTATGGTTTGGGCAAGAATTCGGAGCACAAGGCTGTCGTTGATCGATTGACATTCACAAACGGCTTTTGTGCAACCAAGATTCATAAGGCTATTTCCGGGTAACCTAAAATCAAACGGGAATTGCTTTTAACAAGGTCTCGAATTGATTCAACGGTTTAATTGCATTGGCACTCACGGCCAGTGGCTTGAAATCGACTGTTTTTTCACCACTGTCATGTCTATGCGAGAGTCTTTAAAAGCATCTTTCATCATTTCCTCTGTCGTATATTTTTTACAACATCAAGATATAAAAATGATGTTATGAAGACAATTGCCGTTTGTTGTCAGCTGTCGCGAGACTCAATGCTGAAATAGTAGCAAACTTAGCCCACTGAGGAATTTTTACTACCGGGTTTGCGATAAGCTTCTGTAATTCAACAGTCATTTGTAAATGCTTGATCTGGCAAAGTTGTAAAAAGTCTCGCTTTTTATTCTCCCTAAGTTCGGAGTTAGGAAAGCCAACATGAAACGAATTACGTAGACTTATTTGTTTGCTGATAACGGTAAATTTCTAGTCAATTGTAGACTTCACAAATCGGCTTAATGTTTGCGTAGGCAATGTTCATATTTCGGAAAGCATGTTGTACTGAGCCAACAAATTATATTATAGGCAAACAGCATCGCACAAAATATTTTTAGGATCCAGGATGCTTATCCGTTTGCGTTTCAGAAATAATTTATTTGCATTTTTATTCCGGAGTGCGAAGTGTTTTTCGGAAAGGAAAGACGTCGAAACTATATTGTTTAAAAGCCTTGCTTAGCACTTGTAGTAGCTCAAAATACCAGCAGATATACAAGAAAACATTATTCAGCTTGTGTTAATTATGTGATCAATTGCCAGCTTGATTGTGAAACAGCCACAATAGGACAAGAATTTCATGTCTCAAAGATTAACACAACGTTTTAAGAGACTGTTACATTTGCATCAATTCCTTACCTCGTTGTCCACGACGTCCATGGCTTGAAATAATAGACAGAGCAACGACTGCAGTTGAGGTATCATCCTTACGCGATGAACTGTAATGTCGATTGCTGACATTGGGCCCAAGTAGACCAGCTAATGAGTTTCGCAGAAGTTGTTTAATTAAAGCTAACAAGGTGCATGCGAAGATTGCAATCAAATGGATGCGACGATTGGAAGATGCTCCTGAAGCCAATCTTTCAAATATTTCAGGTTGGTTGGAGCAGATTTCATCAAATCTAGCTGGAGCATGTGCATAGAGGTGAAGCGAAAATGATTTTTTGAAGAGGCTGTTACTACAAATACCAGGATCATACGTAGGAACTGGGACCAAAGAAGTATTCCAATCCCGTTTGCAGGTTTCAGTTTTGGGCTTTTCATCTGAAAGATTCTCAGATCTTTCACAAAAAGAACTATCCAATTTCTTTGCCTGGTCAATCTGAAAGAAGGCAGAAATAAGTATTACGGCCTTCACTCCTCACAATTTATTAGGCAACAACCCAAAACTCACCACAATCGTATAGCTCCAATCGCAAAAATCTCGTCACAACTCGATTTGCTAACGGCGAAGTCTATTACGCAAATACGCAGTTCAGTACATAGCAAACATCTATTGGCATTATAGATTTTGCAAACTTGGTTTATATAAACAAGCAAGCCATCAAAACGTACTACTCGCACTTTAATTGGACCATTCAAAGCACTGTTTTCGGCGAAGACATCATCTGTAAGTCCGTGTTTAAAAGAAATCCTCTTTTCTCGACTTTTTCTCTTGTTTGACCTGAAATTTGAAAACGCAAAAACTTTCAAACTTAATATTCAGGCAAATTTTACTTAAGCTTTGCAGCAGCACTCATTAACATACACCACAAGAGAAAAATTTTCTCATAAAAAACATGGTGTGTATACCAAACGTAGCGCAAAAGATATCATCTCAAATTCTACAGCAGTGATGGGGAACTTATTTACTATCAGGGCCACATGAATTGTGCATTATCGTTGGCGAGCCGCAAATTCAATTGATTTCATCCCAAAATTATATCTTTTCCTATCTGAGTATCTGCTTATCACTGAGCTCCGTTTAGACGCGATACTGTACTTTAACTTGGGTAACAAAAACTCTAATGAAGGCCACATCAAATGTTCATGGGAGGCGCAGGTTCCCTACCCATGTTCTAGAATCTAGATAATCACTGCTGTTGATTCTGCAAATGACAGTCTGGTACAACAATAATTACATCGCTATTGGATACAGCGTCGGGGCAACAACTGAACTAGTGTAGTCAGAATGTGAGTAATAGCAACACACGCCGAAGCTCCAATTATACAGAAGACGGGTTAACAGTTTGTTTAATAAAAAGACACACACAGATATATGTTTGTCAATAGTTGCGCTTTGACAATTGTATGAAACTACTGGAAAAAAGCAACTTGCGATTAAAAGGCTGATTTTAAACGGTGAAGAAACTCTTCTCGTTATAAAACGTTAGAAGCTGTCATCACAGGCTGTGTCACACGAATGTATCATTTAATGATCGAGTAATTGTTGTAAATGAAATTTTAGTTCACGCGCATACAACACTACCCCATTATTGCCAGTCAATCTTGTTTAAAATGTTTTTACATCCAATGAAGAAGGACGCATCCACGTTGCGGACAACGTTCTTCTAAAGAAGATTGCAACCGGCCAGTGCCTGCTAAAGTTTGTACATTGTCAACACTAGCGCTTAGCAAATAAACTTCAGAAGAGTGTTACGGCGATGTAGAAAAGTTCTGTCAACGTTGTTTGCAAATTTCCGCAAAACCACACGATGTCAGTACGGTCGTTTTGTCCAGTAGAAGTTTGCAACAAAACATTTGTGTAAACGCACAATATGTAAATGACCCTTCTTTGATGAAATTTGTGATCGGCTTTAGGATAAACAAAAAGCTTTTGACCTAATCAACTCGCACCAATCATGGGAATCAACGGGAAACCAAAACTGTTGGCTTTTGTTTGAATTGACATTATTCTTCATAGACACCTCCTGCCAAAATCATAGGGGAAAGGCGCCAAAACCATCATTGCCTTGCTGAAATACATTGCAAAGATTCAAGATGAAGATGATTTTGTTGTTTACATTTTTGGGCCACTTTCTACTTGTTTTCTGCACACGTAACCAAACTTCCATGTTTGATTATCTTGTTTTATCATTTGGTTCTACCGTAGTTTTTTACTTGACTCTTTTTATGTTCACCAAATAGCTTTCAGTTAAAGATTAAGTGAATCAGTATTTCAGTTGGCATTGATAACATGGTGCTGGTTGCTTCTGTAAAATGTGAAGCGTCGATCATTACCCTCGGATTATCTTACTGCAGCAGAGATTTTTTAGGAAATGCAATGCTGCTTTTGTTATTAGCAACAAGTTTTCATAGACAGAATAATGTGCCTAAAATTTGACCTTAACATTTAAACTTAACCTGGACTTTTCCCTACCGAAAAATTTGCTGCACACTTTTTCTAAATCTGGCATGGAATAATGCAGCATAGAAAACAAGGTCTGATTTTGAAGCAGACTTGTCTTGTTAACAACAGAAGCTAGATAAATGTTCGCTTGTCAGCCCATTCGTATTAGAATAAAAAGATAAGCTGTTTGTTCAAAGTGCTTAAACCAAGTACATTAAAATTCAGCTCCATTTTTCAATTCGACATTTTCCAAGAAGTGAAATAAAGCTTACATAGTTTTATGTATCGCGGGCTGTCGGCACGCGCAAGCATAACTATCACTGCCAAGAAAAAGACCATGAAAGATGTTGATAAACGGGGAGTCTTGCTGTGTGAAGAGATCGATCACTTGATCTTGCAGAGTTTGTTTCTTCAGATCGCACCAACCAAATGAAGTTTCTGACAAATAGTTACATCTCAACTTTACTTCGAAATACTGCACAATAATTGAATGCAAGCTCCTTGAACCGACTCAAAAAATGTACAATACCTAGAACCGTGTTTTTTCCAATAATTTAGCCTAGGAAGAGAATAAAACAAGTCGGCGAATCTCCATAAAGAGAGTAAAGAAAAGAGCTGAAAATGGAAAAAATAAGCGCAAAAGTTGTCTTTCTAGTTCACTGAGCTTCACTTTTTAGCATCGCTTATTTTTGTAACAAAATTTATTTAAGAAGAAAGCGGCCAACTGCATTAGCAGCTGAAACTAGCTGTGGAAAGCAAGCTCCACCATTACGGCAATTGCACAAAAACATCATAATTTTTCTAATACCAGTGACGTGCCAAACGCTTTCTAATTCGCGAAAGTAGTTTTTCAGCGTTGCTTTTCCTTTTTTGCAACAACTCTGTGACCTAATTACCCACAAAACAACAAATAATTTCTTTGAGCAAAAGAAGAAAAATTCCAAAAGGAACGCAAGAATTTGTTTTTTCTTACATAGACTGGCGTTTGGTGCGAAACGTTATGACGGAAAATGCTGTGGAGGACGCACTGCAACATGAACTCTGCAGCTTGAAGCATATGCGACGTTTAGTTTCGTTGAACACATTTTTGCAAGAATTTAAACTTAATGAGTTTCATTTCATTGTGCAGTGTCTTGAAATAAACCGGACTTACTGCTCAAGCCGGAAGAATTGCAAGTTGCGATACTTTCAGTCTTGTATGGCAGAACAGCCGCATGGTAGATATTGACTAGGCTTGGAGAAGGACAAAGTGCGAAACTTCTCACATCTGCGCAAAGGATTACGCAACTAATAAAAAAGCACATATGTCCACTAGAAAAACCTGCCATGGCTGAGGAAATAAACAAGTTTAAAAGAGGTGCTCAGAATTAATTCAAATCTCAGTAAACCGTCCTTATTCTGCCTACGCAAGTTTTGTTTCATGTTCTACGCCCGCCATGGGGACTCCAAAACCGAAAACCGTAGCTTACACAATTATGTTTCCAAAAGCAATTAGTTTTTATCTCAAATGAAACCGTAATAATCATAAGTCGCAGTAGTGACATACACAAGTGAATCCACCACAATTTATTTGCACAGGGAAACTAGTTTCGTGTTTAAACACATCTCCAGTCCTGCCAAGTTAGAAAATCTTACTAGGAAAATATTCAAACGAAACCGCATCGTGTTTTTGTATAAGAGTCCGCAATTTAAATGTAACTTTATTCTCAACGTCTAGCAGATACTTCTCGTTATTTGGTAATGGGCGCGAAACAATCGGCACTAAAGCCTTGCATTCATATATAATGGAATGCTGCATCAAAGATTGAATGACGGTGTCTCCAGTGGCCAAAGGCAGTGTCGCAGCCGGGATGGGGCCGAGGAAGCCATGCCACCCCCCGAAACAACATGTTGAAATTTTTGCTGGTGCTTCATAGCTATTTTTAACTGTCAGAAAATAAACGGAAGTCCGACTCAAGACGACGTCGGTGACTGACAAAGTCATTGACTGGCCCATCCCGAACAAAATTCTTGGCTGAGCTACTGGCCAAAGGGGCCATGCGCCAGTGGCGATTCTAGAATGAAAAAAGTGGGGGGGGCACTGCGGGGCCAAGGAAAAAAGTAGGGGGGCCAACATAAACGTAAAATATTGCTGGC
>JGI24159J19872_10009555_pt1 | contig 12704 bp, 9 predicted proteins | sample Ectturendosymbi4_FD_19872 | JGI IMG/M metagenome (IMG submission 19872)
TCAGGGCTTGCACTCGTGTGATCTACTCCCGTGCTGGCTTCGGTCAAAGGTTGCTGGCGTGGCTTACTAGTGAACCTACATGCACCAACTCCTTTTGCCCAGATTGGTCAAGGTTACGTTAGGAGGGATCTTTGTNTAGGAATTTTGTTACATCTCTGGTAACCATGGGTCAATNTGGGCAAATTTTTGTTCCCCATCGAAAACTACAAACTTGTGCAGATTTCGATAGGACTGCCCGAAACAGCGTCTAAAAAATGCAGCTACTGAAAGAACCAGCTTTTACGTGAACGTTAACTAATTTTTAATTTAAGTAGAATAACTGTTTGCCCAAATTGGGCAGAGGTTACCTGAGCAGGGTTAAAATATTCATTTTAACGAGCTTGGTGGAATAGTTGGTTGAGCACGCACGACCAAAGGTGGTAGGATAAGATGGTTCGATTCCCGGCAGGGTCATACCAAAGACTTGTAAAATGGTACTAGCGACCTGTCTCGCCTCGTTCTCGACGTTGATGGATGAGTGCAAGCAAACCGTTCACACGCAGTGCTGCTAATGACTCGCCACCAGTACAGCATTCGCTTCGCAAGCAAGCGGAGATGGGCGCCGGTGGACCACTCGTAACACTCCGAAAGGAGTACAAAACCGTGTACAAACTAAACTGCATTAGATTGTGTAACGCAAGAATAAAAGCACAATGAAAACCCGCCTACTATTACATATCCTTGTACCAGGCCTGTAACCAAGGGGCGAAGCATCATCTGCAAAATTTTTCGCCCCCCCGGGAAAAATGTGTTGGACATTGTTTAAAAAATTTGGGCCCCTCTGACAAAACTCTTTGCCCCTCCTCGTGTCCCAAGCTGGTTACGGGCCTGGTTAGTACACGGTTGTTTCCTTGTTTATTTTTATTCCATATGGCAAGAGAAATAATTCAGCTTAATATGAGTGACATAAAAAGCAGGCTACCAACACTGCAAAAGCATATTTGAGCCACTTCGGAGAATACTAACCTCCATGGATGCACTTTAAATTGTACTATGTTTAATAACAACAACGCTTGTTTTACTACAAATATAGTGGTGTAGTGTAACAACACACGTAGTGCAAGCCCGTAGCCAGGTTTTAAGTTTTAGGGGAAAATATATTTTAGAAGGCAAAGATTTTTGTTTTGTTATATGTTTAAAACAAATTTTTCTGGGCACAACAAAATTTGGGGGGAACAAAAAAATTTGGAGGTCACTGCCCCCGAATGCCTCTCGTGGCTACGGGCCTGGTGCAGTGATAACTTCATTACAAAAATTCATGTTTCATGTTAGCTGAAAAATCTTCTGATGGCAATATCACTGTCAAGGGAACACCGTTTCCATAGGCGTTGCCAGAGGGCCATGCACCCCAAAAATTTTCGGAACATATAGTCATCTTGTGCTTTAAGAGGCGGTATCCGAAACAAAATAGTGTTTTTTGCCTAAAATCAAGCATTTTGGCCCCTCTCGATATTTTTGGCCCCTCCCAAATTTTGGGGCTGGCTACGTTACTGACCGTTTCCCATTCAAAAAGGGGGTATTGCGTTCGAGCGCTATCCCCGATTGCACCACTGAACATACAGATTTACCCTTTGTAACTTGAAAAGCTATGAACTAAGGCATATTTGTAAAACCGTAGAACTACGTCAGCAGGATTTTTTCATCACGTCATCAGGATTTATTGCTTTAGGTTGGAGTCCTACGACCACTAACCGTAGCAATGTTCATTGCCGAGGCAAAGAACACATCTTTTCTCAGTTGCTATCGTCTCTGCAATAAAAAGCTAAATGCAATCCATGCAACAGTTGCAACACGGGCTTGCTGTAAACATGCCGTATTTTCAAACATATGAAATAATGAAAATCTTGTGGGAGTACCACAATTTTCGAACTTCGTTATGATCTGTCGAAAAACGCAAACAAATATTAGAAATCGTATGTCCGGTTGGGTCAGCTACAACGTTTTTCCCTCTTTTTGCGACATTTTGGCATTAAAAATACACACGCAACTGGATGCTTCACTGAACATCTTTTGATGTAGCGTAGAGTGCGACCGCACTTTCCTTTTACGGATGATCCCATCACAAAGAGTGCAAAGAAGTTTGTTACTTGCTGCTTAGCGTCATGTACGCAGGCCCGTAACCAGCTTGGGGCACCAGGGGGGGAGAAGAGTTTCTGAGGGGAGCCCAAATTGTACATCAACAGCACGATTTAGAAATACAATAATTTTGAACTACGTCCAACACATTTTTTCATGGGGCGAAAATCCTTCCGTGGGGGACAGAGCCCTGCTCTCCCCTTACTTACGGTCCTGCGTGTAGCCTACGTTAGCATAATTTAGTACAAGTTGAAGCTTTTTCACATGTCAGAATTTGGGACTTACGGGAAAACGTGAATTGCTGGCAAATGGACGGAGCGGCAATTTTAAGGCGAGTTTCGCACGAGGAGTAACAGGAAGACATGTTGTACAGTCATCGCTGCGGCAAGCTGTGCTGATGGGCACAAGAGAGTAACGAATCGTCGAGGGAAGGCGGCACTATTCGCCAAACGCTGTCAACCTAAGTTACGCTTTAAGATGGCACTAAAAATGCAACAAAACATTTTTGATTCTGGAAAGAGCGCACAATATATTTGCTTACGGGTTAAACATAACGCGTAGCAGCGCTATAGGATCAATTATGCCCTGTTAAGTCTGTTCACAGTCGCTGCGCGCCTTTCACAGACAAAAACATGCAAACTTAACTGTTAAGATCAGAGCCAAGGTTGATGAGCCAATACCATGCCATGCACCACCTGTGTCTTTGATCATGCATCCGCAACTGGATTTAATACGTTCAGACTGCTCCTGATCGCAATTGCTCATGCTTGTCGACAGCATTCTAGATTTAGAACCAGGCAAATTGCTTTCAATGCGAAACACAGCCTTCCGAACGAGCTGATTCGAAGCAGTTTGTCGAAGCGAGTGGATTCAATCTAACTGGACGGACTGTGCAGCTGATGCTCTCACCAAGGATTTTCGACAGCAGGCAGTTGACGACGAACAATATTTATATTTTCGACAGCTACAACAAGCAATACAAATCGTGTAAAACAAGCTCCAAGGCCGGAGTCACTAAAAATTCACCCCGTACGAGAAGCGCGTACATTTTGGATCAGGGTCTTTTTTGGGCAACGCATGCTAGAAAGCACCAAGTGCAAAAATAAACCGGAGTCGGAGAGCGCCGACACCGAACGCCCAGACTGCGTGAAACCTCCTGTGAAAGCATGAATAGCTTCACGACTTGTCACATGAATCGTGCAATTTAAAGAGATTATTCCGAGTAACGACGACGCAACCACTCCGAATTGACAGGCGTGTTAATAATGCGACAGAAACACGTTCCCGTGACGTCAGTGAAACTCGCCATTGCACAAATTCTTCTGGTCCAGTCGGCACAACAGATCGCCTCAGGGTAAAAAACGCTGATTGCAAGGGACGCATCCTCAGCACGCACCTATCTTGCTCAAGTCAAGTCAAATACCGTTAATTAATTTAACAGAAAACTGATCTGGCTACGTTGGCATGTGCTGCTCGCGGCATAATCGCAAGTAAGATCCCCGTATCGTGTCAGTCAACAGGTCACATGACTTGTAAGCCCCCGTTTCACAAGTGACGCTTCATGTACCAGCAACTGGCCATCTGGAAAATTATTGCGGCATTTAAGTAAACATGCTTTAGTATGTCGACGTGTTGTAAGGTTCAACCGTGTGCAGTAATAACATACTTATCCGTTTAGCCGAAACAGATAACCCAGCGCAAGCTTAAAAAAATACAAATACAGGAACAATGTTGAGCGTCTCATAATATAAAGCAGAACGTTTCGTTGTTTCGGCACTGCTAAAGTCACAGGCGTTCTTTGTATTTTAGAACAGGGTCTCAAACTCAAATTGCACTGAGGGCGAAATGAGGACTTACGAAGTAGCCCGTGGGCCGCATTATGACGCTGACGAAACAATAGTGGTATCTGAACCTTACTAGAAACAGCTTTCACATCTTAATTCCTGCGAAAGGTTTCACGAGTCACAGGCAAATCATTTCTGGCCGTCTCTGCATTCGTTTGAAAGGAACTTCACTCGATGGCCGAGCACTTTTAAACACCGGTGAATAAACCAAATACACACTGGTGAAGAAACACTTTTAAACACCGGTGAATAAACTAAATACCGTAAATGTTAATTATTTGAAAATTCCCAAGAAGTATCGCGGGCCGTACAAAAACGACCTCGCGAGCCACTTGCGGCCCGCGTGTTTGAGACCCTGGCGCAGAACGACCGTGAAACCAATCTGCGGCCAGTTGCCTTCACCGGCCAGCGACACCCGGAGAATCCTGACAATGTATTCGCCTCTTGTTATATTTCGCTACGTCCCGAAAAGCACGCGCTCTTCGTTTCAAGCAAGAGCATTTAAAAAACGTCAAATTCTCACGATCAAAAGCGCGTGTTGTGTTCGAAGGGCTAAAACCTTCCTCTTGGATTTTTCGGTTGCATCGCTCAACCCGTGCGACGAAGAGCATTCAGACAAACGACAGAATTAACACGCAGGCGAGAAGAATGCCTAGATCTGAACAATGCCTCCCGGAAGAGTGTTGATACTAAGCTGGAACGCAGCACAAGCATGTGACTTTAGAACGACGGGCATCGATGGCATCCGAACAGACTTCGACATCTGCATTTAGTTTCGACGGCTGTTCGCAACGTATAAGAAAATGAAACCAACAACCGCAGTAAAATCGAGCAGTGTCTCCCCAAATGCATAATGCAACGCATAAGTTATCACAACTTTTTTTCGAGAAGATTGTTGTTTTTTGCACAGCAGCTTCTGCCTCCGGGACATATCTGGAACCAGAACACCACGTGCGAGCTGCCATTTCAAGAAGCTTAGTTGCAAGCTGGCAATGAGTCGTAGAAAGCTGCTATTCCTTTATTTAGGGTTTAGGAAAGTTGTGTTTTTATAGACACAGGTCACGACCATTCTGCTTGATTTAGAATTATCTTACATGAAAATTGTGGCACTGCCTATTGAAAGAAATATTTTCTCAGCACAGAATCAGACACTAAGATCTTACAGAGTATATATTTCGCTACAAAGTAGGCATCATCAGCTCTTATTCAAATAGAATCCATGAAAATTGTGGCGTTTTCATTTAGCAAGGTCCAAAGGTTTTTAAAAACACGCCTGATCACTTGCTTTACCAATATCAGGCGACGTTCAAATGTCCCTGCACTCTCTCGAGTTATGTGGGTCCATCTCAGGATAGTTAAGGCCGGAGGTAACTTACATAAACGAACGACAGGGTGATACGTGACGACAAAATGCGACGGAAAACAAATAACGCTAACACTGAATACTGACACGCACACACGATCGTGTACATTCAAAAGAAGTCCGAGCGAAGCGCTCGGCGATGGCTCACGACGTGATCAAGAAAGCTGTAGAAATTTCTCTAAAAAGAGGTGGGCTTGTCAAAACGTCGCGCACCCTCGAACGCCTGCCTGTCGGAGCTGTATCGAATGCGCGTGAAAATAAGCGTCCGTCGCTCACATTCAAGCAACGTTACAGCGCAGCGCACACGATTTAACGGGCGATTCTTTTTTCGGATGATACGGGGGATCAACGCCACGTGACAGTGGCGAGGATATGCCAGAGGTCCGACCGGGGAGAGGGGGGCAACGTAATAGGTTGCCGTGGTTGATACGTTGCTCCGGGCCAAGCAGAAGGGAGGAGCAGAACTCAGTTCAGCTTTTCTTCCGCAATTTACGGCTGTGCTTAGCCTGGTGGGAAAAGAAGCTGGGAACAGGAGTCCGGCCATACTACGTAGTAAAAAAGCAAGCCTGAAATGAAGACCGTCATTTCAGTTGACAGAAATAGAAGCAAATATAAACGTTAGTTAGGCATTGTTTTGTCACAATACTGGAAAACGGTTCAAAAGCCAATGATTTTCAAAAAAATACTCGCATCTTATAACGAGCGCAACTGACAAGCTCCGATTGAGAACGCCGGTGAAGAGGCAGTTATTTTTGAAGAGCGCGAATTCCGCGATGTTTCTTGACCCGGCCCCAGTGACATTTTGCTGTCCCCCCCACAGGGAGGGAGAACTGCGTACAATGCGCGTTTTTTCTTGACCACTAAACACAGCAGAGTGCATCGGGAGGCAGCAGAGCAAACGAAAGGCTACAAGCAACATCCGTCGCCGGGGTAATGGCTTATTGTTGAGGGGACTGGAGGGACAAGAGGCATTTACCTATTTTCGCTGCGAGAACCGTCATGTTCCCGACTGGCAGCAAGACGGTAACTTACATTGGCAGCATTGCTCGTAAGGATTCCCGCACGTTAGCGGCCAGCGCTTTCGATACATGAGAACCTGAAAAGGTGATAATTGTTTGGTGCGAAACTGTCCAGTAACGAGCTGCAAATCAACGGATCACAGCGACTCAGTTCACGCTGAGACGGGAACGAGTATTTGCGGTTTGAAGGTCACCGCGTTTGCTGCACTGCACAAGTGTTTTTCTCTGCAAACGAAGTATAACAATGACCGGCAAGCGGGAAAAGGGTCAGTTTTGGAACAGGCGGTGGCGTACACGAATAAGTGTGACGTTAATTTGAACGATAAAGGAAAGTAAATCCGATGCGGAAGGGAGCGCATTGCTCGGCGTTGAAGACAGCGCGCTGACCAAGGAATGTCCTAAGCGATTGCAGAAAAAGCGCACACAGGTCGCGAAATCGCATTTCGGCGTGGTGGTGCGTAGGTCAATGGCGTGTGAAAAGAAAAAAGGTAAACCGGAACAGGACGAGCGAAAAGGTCGTCAGGCTCCCGAGCGAAACAGAGGCAAGCGATGACGCCTTCGTCAGGTTCGACGTCGCGTCGCGATCGCAACCGGCACTTGCGAGCAGGCGGTTGCAGCGACGCTGCCACACAATTCCTGTGTTGCGGCGAACGGAGGTCAAGTTGTTTTGGTGTAAACGCTAACGGTAAATGCGCGCGACACAAAAACGGTTCTCGGCGAAACGGGATTGGCCGCCGTGCGCTGGACGCGGCGGCAACGAGTACATTGGCCCCGTCGAAAACAAATTTTTTTTTTCTGTACAGTGGACATACATCGAGCAACGAAAGCGCAATTTACCTACAAGCAATATATTCGAGAAAATGCTTTTGGGCGCTCTGCGTGGCACGCAAGTGCAGAAGCGTGCAGTGCGAAGCAAAACGCTTTGCTTTTATTTCGGCAAGCGAACCCGGTGAACGCACATACGATACGGCCCAAACGCCGGATTTGGACTCACGGGACGGAAAACGTCCGCGCAGCCGCGACAGGAGACCATGACAGGTGTAACAGGTTAATTGCACAGCAAACAAATAGACTACGCGTGCTGAGTTGCCAGCTTTTGCGCGACTTTTGGAATTCGGGGGGGGGCGTGTTCGGATGCGAGGTCCGTTTTCTTTTGCCAAACCTGAGTCCGCACCAAATCGAAGCACCCGGAAAGGTTTTCGCAGCCAGATCGCGGTGACGGTGCCCGATTCGGGCCAGCGGTACGACGGAAGGCCGCGTCGCTCGAAAAAACACGCGACCAAGGAATCGAGAGCGAGAGAGCGGCTGTTTTATTCGCAAGCTAGCTTCCCGTCAAAGCTGGAAAGAGCAATGGCAAAGGCCTGCAGCGCATTCATCGGAAAGTTGTAGTCGACGGTGAAGACGTCCTCGGCCACGCGACCGAACTGCATCACGATGTAGTCAGCTGTTGAAACAAGAACAAAATCAATCGCGATTGGCTAAGCACCGATCACAGGCGTCGGAAAGGCTGGGTGGGGGGAGATAGTGGAATGGATTTTTCCAAGGGGTGACCAAAGAGAATTTTTTCGGTGGAGAAACAGTGGTGAAATTTCCTTTCAGCAGCTCTGAAACTGAGAGAAAAACATTTTTTCTATAAAAAAGTTAATAGCAAAACATCAAGTTTCAAAATCCAGGGGTGAACCGTGTCCTACCCCCCTTCCGACACCCATGGCGCCATTTGTTATCTGTTCTTCGTGTCAGCAAGAGCATTTTTTCGCAGCGTACGCATCAGTGTCACGACGTACTGGCTATTTTACTGTAACTAATGCACGAAATGCTTTGTGCAGTATAAATGTCGTCCTAGGCAGGATGCAGCCTTAATGGCCACTGGTCCTTCGCAGCCTCCCACTCCCCCATGCATTTCATAAATCGGTGTACTTGGAAGTCATCGCAGCAATACGTTTTTATAATCGTGATGGCGTCATGCATTCGCACGCCCTTTATGCTTGTGCTTCATCAAAGTAAACGTATTAGCGACATCAAGCGTATATATCCTCGTTGTTCTTACATGTATTTGTGTGTTCCTTGTCACTGTAATGCACGCTTAAGTCTCACGCGCTGCGTGTGGGAGTGAAGACGTTGCACACAATACAATATACCAGTTGAACTGAAGGGCCACCAGTTTGTGGTCGCTGGTTGCTTCATTGAAGTTTTTCCGAACGCAAGCTCGTCTGAAGCGAACGCGCAGGCAAATCGCCGTCAGGTGTCGCGCCGAGCACCAACAACGGTCTCTAGCGCTTCCTTCTCCCCCGGCACGCACGCCACTTACCGTCGCTCTGGTGAACGATCTGGAAGTTCTTCACCGACGCTTGCGTGACCCGGCCGCCGAAGTTCAGCACGTACGATTGCGTGTCTGCGCGCAACGAAAAGCAAGTTGGCCGCGCGCACAAAAACGCGAGACGGGCGAAGCAAAACGTACAACGCCAACGGAAACGCGCAAGGTCAGGTCGGCGATTCTAGGAACGGAAAACGCTAAGCTTCCTTTGAAGTGCTCCGAGTAAGATCGCGGCCGCCTCCATGGCAAGAATCGGCGCGCTGCTCAAACGTTACCTTCATTCCACATGGGCGTCTTGTTGGACAGCTCGATCAGGTTTTCCATGTTCTTGTTCTGCCATCTCGACAAGATGGTTTCGCGTTCCTGCGCGACGACGAAATCGAGCGGCGTGCCAAGCCGTAACAAAAAAAACAAGACTGATGTCAAAAAATATATCACGATCAGAAATACAACGTCGGGAAAAAAGTTGCAAGTTGCGCTAAAAGTTGCGTGTGCGAGAGCGTTGCACTACAGAAGTAGCACCACGACGTGCTGTATATTGTGGAACGCCTCCGCGAAGAAGTGGGTGTCAGGGGGTGGTGGTAAAGAGCCAAGTCCTTATTGGATTATGTTTATTCATAACATCATTAAAAATTTAGTTCGGTTGTCCCTTGTCAGCACATACCGCGAAGCTTTCGCGTGTCGCATTGTTGCGCAACTCATTGGCCACAGAAATACGTTTTATTGATTAATTGAAACTTGACACTGTTCAGCTTAAAGGACGCAAATTAGCAAAGGTAGAATTCAGCATCTTACAAAATGGCGACGCGTTTACGTCCAAGCGAAAGTAATGTCGGAAGTTTACTTGCATTTCCAATTTTTGTGGCGAGTTTGATTGGCAGAGCTCCGCACCAACGCGGCCGCCTTGGTCGCGCACCTGTCTTACTTTAAAAGTGGGAGGCTGTGACGGCAGGATTTTCGAATGCTCAGATTTCGATCAGTGAGTCTCTGCACCAGCTCAACATTCCTTCGGAACCCGTTCTTACTGTTACACGGAGTACTTGAGTCAATCGATGAACGCAACTTATGACCATAACGGGCCTTATCAGAGGGGCCCAGCCTGGTTGCTCGACGAGTTGTTTAAGTCGCGTTATCAAGCCGCGTTTATTTGCACAGCCCCCGGGAAGGCCGGCTGCCGAAGAATAAGTATCGCGTCGCTTGGCACTGATGGGTTCAAAGTCTCGTTGCTTGGAAACCGCCACGCGACGCACGATGTCGCTAAGCGACAGCTGCAGTAAAAAATTTACCTTCAACCATTACAGATGTTTAAATATTAACTGCTGACTTGACCAAAAACAACAACAAAAAAAGAAAACACTGCGCGATCTTGTAAAGGGATTGTGAAGAGGAAACCCAACCGCTCGCGCATGAAATGCGCAACGGCATGCCTTCTGCACACACTTTCGAAACAGACAGGGATAGATTGTGAATGCTCGACAACTGTCATGACGGGCAAAACAGGTGCAACCGATTTTTCGACGTTTGGTAACTTTTGCAAACGAACGAACCGTTCAATTCGTCGTCCTATTGTTTGTCAGCAGCATTTCCGTTTACAAAATTCGTACAAGCAGGGCAACGACCATAAAGAAATAAGGCAGGTTTTTTAAGGAAAATGTTAGGTGCCCGGTATGGACCTATAGGTAACCGATTTCTGTCATTCTAGGGGCCCGATTTTCAATTCTAGAGACTCGAATCGGGTCCCTAAAACACCTTAAAAAAGCCTGAACTAAGGAGACCACAAACCCTTTGAAATTGTTTTTCTCCAGAATTAATAAACAAAAACAGCTTTGAAAATATATAATCTGCAATAACGAATTAAATCTATTCACGCCAGTAAGGCACATAAATACTGAAGCTGTTGGTCAGTGAGAAGGTGGGTGGTAAAACATGAGGCTGCAGCTTGTTTTTAAAACGGAATAGGCCTCGAGATGGTTTGGCACGGGGAAAACAGTTTTGGCCATTTTTTCATTTGCAAGAACCAATACGTCAAATTGGAGGTAACTCAGTAACTTCCATGGCCCTGACTGCACATTGAGGAGAGCAAATCTAGTAAAGGAAAATCAGTTTAAGTTCTTGCAACTAGAATTTCTGAAAGCACGTTTTCACACACTGAGCGCCTGGGATGAACCGCCACTCGCCAGTAGCACGATGAGGGGAGCGTGTAACAACCACGAGAACTCACGTTGTTTGGCTTGAACTTGACGCGCTGCTGGGCGAGATCCATGCTGGGGATGATCACCGTCATTTTACGGGGTCCCTGCAACAGAATTAAAGTTGTTCGATGTGCGAGCGGGAGAACCAAGCAGTATCTGTCTGGCGACACTCGCCCATGTGCGCGTCAGAGATCGCGCAACTGGTTCTGCGCGCGCAAGTCACGCACGATTGAACACTGTTGACGAAACTAACACGATGTGTGTTCGCTTGCAACGTCCCTTGTTTAGTCGTGAATTAAAAGCAGAACCGAACCACAGCAACAAAAAAAAAGTTTTTAAAGAAAGCCGAAGCAATCGCTATCAGCTTTCTACAGTCAAAGCAACAGTTTCAAATCCAACAAAGCAGAAAACGTGGACGGTTTTTGTCTCCGGGACGACTTGGAAGTTCACTGCAGCAAACACCGAACGTATCAACATACTTTGAAGCCGAGAACGTTCGTTTGGTAGCAGATCGCCGCCAGTTCCTCGCGCCCATTGCTTCGGTCGGTATTGATTCCGGGTCTTCCCCACTTCAAGCCGTTGTCGTACACTGTGAATTTGGTCCCCATGACGTTCGAGCGCAGTTTGCCTGCAATGCATGCAAATGATGACACACGCGGCTTCGATTCACTTATCGCTGCTGCCGCCAAGAATCTTCAGCGGCCTCCAAGCAACTTCCGGACACATATATTCAACAGACTCGCAGCCACCAGTGTGCAGGGATCGGTTACGGCTGGTTAGGCAGGCAGGAAATCTTGCTAGCCGCCATCCTTGTCTTCCGAGCTGGTATAATTTCTCAAGCCAGTGACTTTATATCCAGCCACCCATGATCCGGAGGCAGTGCCCAGGACACCTCAGACCTGCGTCGCATCCATGTCTACTTCATTCCAATCGTTCGTGTGAGAAACAGCGCAAATGTCTCATCATGCAGCTTAAACGAGATGTAACTCCGCTAACGCGTTTCGCCGCCAAAGCAACAGCAGCGTCGGTTGAAAATGCACGACAAAATGCGAGACTCCGAAAAAAATTTTGCAACACAGTGAACGCAGCCTGGTAGTTCGGTAGAATGTTTGCCAGCAGCGTACGCCGGGAGCCCCGAAAGAAAGACTCTGAAAAGTTTTAAAAAACTGCTCAGTTTTCAAAGTCAATAAGATCGTAGCATACCGCCTTTTGCCCGGGCTAAGTCAACGTAGCGCACTACTTACCGTCGTAAACACTGTATACTTTAGACAAAAGCATTTTGATTGAGCACCGAACAGCTCTTTCGCGAGGTGCTCCGCGCGGTCACGTGCGTGGTCATTGTGACGCACAATTACTACTTGGAAAGCGCCCTTGAGCTCACGGGTCTTGTTCCACATTCTGTTTCCTTTCGATTCCTCGGGCATCGTGCGGCAACGGGTATTTTACAAGATATCGCTCCGCCATTAACCGCCGCCACCGACATTATAAAGTAGGACAGAGTTGAATGTATGTCGGACGCATGAAAACCGGTTTGGAAAGCAGAGTTCCCACACATTTTTCAAAAATCATTTTCCGTACTTTTTCAATACCTTTTCCATACTAAATAAAAAAAATTTAATACCATTACTTCTCTTCGTTTTTCAAAATTCTTAGTCATGAAAACCAATTTTACACATTGTATAACACTGCACATGTGCTTTGCCTTCAGTAAAATTCTGCTCAGATACTCAAGATTTCTTTTCCATTTAGAATTTCCATACTTTTTCAATACCTGATGTACATTTTGGCCAAATTCAATACTTTTTCAAGGTCTTGAAAACCAATTTTGAAATTCAATACTTTTTCAATACCGCGTGG
>JGI24159J19872_10009559_pt1 | contig 12702 bp, 5 predicted proteins | sample Ectturendosymbi4_FD_19872 | JGI IMG/M metagenome (IMG submission 19872)
AAAAAAACGTATAAGAACAACAACAGGTAGTTTATCGACGGACATGAAGTATGAATGTGAAGCTGGATGCATTTGAAGCATACTTAGCAAGCTAGGATAAAGTGATAGGCTCCTGGTTACGCTGTGAGTGATAAGTTTTTGGTACTCAATATCCACGAAGTCAGTGTTTTTCACTCTTTTTTTTCAAAGTCACAAGTGTTTTCACAGCTCTTCCGCACACCGTGCGCCTGGTAAGAAAGCTGCAGTACCAATTTACAAGGTCTTGGTAAGACCCGGCCGAGAGACGAACTCTCGACCTACCAGCATCGAAGGGCACGCACTTACCACGGGCTGGTCCTGACTGTGCAAATGCAACCAAACGTAATTCACTCAGCTTAAAAATAAATTTAGTCCTCTCCTGAAAAAGGGATACTTCTGACGTATTTTTTCATTTTTAGCATTACTGATTAGCCATAGTTACTAGAAACTGCAACACTAAGCGATGTGCAATACTCTGATCACCGCATCACGGTTCATCAGCAAAGCCAGAACAGTATAGTGGAGTCAGTCCGCACTCTAATGCCGAAGTCATCGAAATGCTGAAAAACGATTTACCACTGTTATGTAACGATTTAATGTGAAAGCATTCCTGCCTTTCTAGCCGAGAATTAATTCGGCCGAAACATACAGTAATTAAACAACTTGCAGGCCCTCCCATAAACTAAGCCACCAGCTCGTATCTTGTTGCAATTGAGTTGGGACAGCTTACTGTACAATCAGGGCTGGATTTACCAATAGGCTATATAGGCTTACGCCTAGGGCCTCAAGATCCAAGGGGACTCCAGCAAACTGTGGTACGTAAAGAGTCAATTGCCGGTATCGGTATATGATCAGTTCGATAAAAATTCGTCAAAATGTTGTCTTAATCATTCATGAAATTCAGTTTTATTCACCTAATAAGATTCCGTTTTGATAAGCCAGGGTCTTCCAACGAGATTCCACAAATCTCAATATTACGTTGGTGAAGCCGCATGCCGACTATTGTGTCGATATACTCATAGCACGTTGACTGCGCCCACTATTTGCTGAAACGTACCGATTGTTACGTGTTAACAAAGCGAAAGAACGTGTGGCTGTTCGTGTTTCAAATGCATCTGATCAGAGGTTAACGTTGTATTCCAGATAACAACTATGTGCTTGTGTAGGGCTAGCAGCATTATCTTACAATAAAAACATAGTTGCTTGTTCTGAGCCTGAGCAATACTATAGTTTTGTTAGCGTTTCTATTACGTGAAACTTATTCGGTATTTTAGAGATGAATTTTCTATTTTAATTTTATATTACAAAGCCATTCAGAAATCAGATTGCTATCGAGTACTTGCGGAAGTTTGTACTGCTCCCATGCTAAGCAAATCAGAGAAGATCCTGATGAGTTTGAATAGCAAGCAAAAGTCACTTTGCCAACTGGCACATAACTCTACCCCAAACGGACAAAAAGGGTAACAAGAAAAGCGCGTTTGGGTCTGATTCCTTAGAGATTCTTAGTATATACAAGCACGCGGACCCATATTTTTTAGCCTGATGGTCAATAAGTACTCAGGAGAAATGTTTTTCAAGATTCAAAAGAATTAAAAGCGAATTAAAGGGTCGCAACGTTCCAGAGGGGTTGCCCACACGAAGCATTCGGTGCATTGAAAGTGACAAACTTGAGCAAACAAATTTTTATGAATTCACAGATGATTTTGTCATGAAGAAGGCCAGGACAAAACCATTTTAATTGTTTACTGTGCTCTGTCCGGTCTTACTTGATTCGGTGATTGTAGCTTTTCGTGCGCATTTCAATAATGACAGCATGAGGAATTTTTAAAACAGTCATGTCGCCAAGGGGGAGCATTGGTAGTCTCAGCCCTCCAAACTCAAATATGAGACACTGTAATCAGTGGAGAGTTTATCAAATTTTCAGAATGTCAAGTCCCCCTGCGCAAATGTAAAGCACCCTATTGTACTTTCTGGCGATGGTTCGCGTTTAAACCTCACATCCTTTCGCGCGAGGGTTTCGTTGCTTTCGATTCATAGCAGTCTGAAAAACTAGCAAACACGCGAATCGTAAACCTAGCAGTTGCAACCATTTGGGTGCGTTTTACTTGACGTGTTTTGTTCGTGTGCGTGAGACTTTTATAACCGTGGTAAGCAGTGGCGTAACTAGAGGATTGAGCCAGGGGGGCCCACTAGCCAAAACTTAGAAAAAGGTTAAGAAATGAGTGAATCTCTGGATGTCCACACTAGATAAAAAAGCGAAAAAAAACGAAAAAATCAACAAATACTAAATATTAAAATGTCAACTGAAGGGGTCCCAGTTTTTCCATTTAGCTTTCCAGGGGGGAGGCTTGGCCCCCCGTCAGTTACGCCACTGGTGGTAAGCGAGTCGCAACGTGGTCCTCATGTTGTGCTTTAAACGTCTTTATGCCGCCACACATATGTGCAGTGTGTTTTGAGCACATAAGAAAAAACTGACACGAAACTTAAAAAACGTAGGCCACGTGCTTTGTCAAATATTTAACCGTGACGTTTTCGGTTGTTTTGTCTGCAAAAATTAACAATCCTGTTCTCGCCACCCAGCACGATTGCAACAATTTCGTGTCATGGAAAGCTTTTGCGTTGAAGGTAGCAACAAGCGCAGCGATATTGGGGCAATAGCGTACCCAGCTCAAAAATTTGAGGGGGGGCAAAATGTTTGATTTTAGGCGAAAAACACTATTTTGTTTGGGATACTGCTTCTATAAACACAAAATGACTATATATTCCAAAAATTTGGAGGGGCATGCCCCCCTTGGCTACGCCTATGTATTGCGGCACTCTAGTAATGATTTCGAAATTTTATACCGTACTTTTAGAGCGTCAATATCGTCATTTTCAGGTTTGCGCAAATTGATTAACGCTTTTCCATTTTTTTCCTCGCAACAATGGAAGAGGGAGCCTCACAAGTGGATTAGCCTAGGGCCTCGGTTCAGCTAAATCCGGCCCTGTGTACAACATATCATTATGTAAATAAAACTTTCTGGCGATAGTTCTGGTCATAGCCAGTGACATAACTGACGGGTGGCAGAGGGGTGAATTCCCCAGCCCTTGGCAAGCAAATGTAAAAACCGGACCCCACTTAATTCATATTTCGGTTTAAGTATGCTTTTGGTTTTCAGCAGGTTGTTGATTTTTTTGCATTTTTCAAATTCTTTTCCGGTGATTTAGGGTTTTAGTATACACATCCACATCCTGAATCACGATCATTTCTCAAGTTTTTTTTCTGAGTGTTGGCTTGTGGGCCCCGTAGAGTGGTCACTGGGGCCCTTTAAGCTAAGTTCTCCACACTGGCTCAACCCTCTAGTTACACATGTACGTTAGCAAACAACTTGCTGCTATCTGGCAAAAAAACAGCCTGCTGTCATACAGGGTTTCCAGGTTGTCATGATGTTAAAAAGGCCAAATCAACCCTTGAAAAAGCCAAAGCACCAAAAAAGCCAAATACAGATAATTACACGACACCTTTAAACACCCAAACGCGCTTTTACAAACATAATATACGCAATACAGAATAAGCTGCCTCAATTAATAGACTTTTCGAAAAGTTTGGTCTAGCTGAACAGTAACCTGAAACTGCAGAACTAAAAATTATAAATTTTAGTGCGAAGTTTCCTATAAAACTTACCATTCTGTGACCAGAAATCTGCCAAATCGACATAAAAATCTTAATTGGCCAAAAAAAAACTAAATTTCATTTGGCCTTTTTCCAAATATAAAAAACAAAGTTGAAAAAAAGGCTAAAATTACAAATTTGGCCACAAAAAAGTCAAACTGGCAACTCTGCTCCAAGAGCTCAAGGAAGTGTGACTTAACAAGCAATTGTGCAACACCTCACTCCCTCAACGCGGGCAGCGCAGCAATGAATCACTACGTGGTAGCACGACGCGCTATAACAAACCATGGTACTCAGCGCAAATGCAGAAACTTTGGCAAATTACAGGCTACAGTGGAGCTCGGTGGAATGAATAATTGGCTTTACGCCGTCATGGCAATTTTTGCTCAACGGTTCAATATTTGCAATCCAAAATTTTGGAGACAACTACGCCTTTCGACCGCGCCTGGCAACAACGACTAATGGTACGATTGTGCTTAAGAATGCTAACACTCAAAATGCCTCTTATACTCAAGGAAAAAATTCCATTTCTGCAACTCAAACGATACACGCATGAACCATAAAATTAAGCTGTTCCTGCACTGCTAAAAATTGAGATCATCTTCAAAAATCGGAAACAAGTGAGATATAGCAAATACTGTATTTTGAAACAACCTGTACTTTGACTACATTCCAGTCGGTTTCTACAAGCACAAACTCAATGCAATTTACTTTTTAAGACATCCTTTGCGAGTAGCGACTCAAATTGCACAGGACTGTTTTTTTATGATCTCTCCATGCTTTTTTATCACAACGGGCCCCTGAAGTCATGCTCTCCAGGAACCAGTTTTGAAACCTGTATGGTATTCTTCAGCAGCTGCTTCTTCAAGTCAAAACTACATCAAACTAAACATAAAGCGATATTACTTATCTATCCTGCTGAAGCACATCTCGCGGTGAGATACCAAGAACCACGCACCTTTTCGCATTGTCCTTTTCATTACGAAGCACGCCGGCGCCTGTTTTCGGTGTAGTCCCCGACTTGCCCAGAAGCATGCGTCGAGCATAGGCGTAGCCAGGGGGGGACAAAGGGGTCATGCCCTCCCCCAATTTTTAGAAACATAGTCCTTTTGTGCTTTGAGAGGCGTTCATCCAAACACACGTGTTATTCGCCTAAAACCAAACATTTTGCCCCCGCCCAAAATTTTTGGGCTGGCTACACGCCACTGGCGTCGTGGTGGGTTGTATGCACTACTTCTGCACAAATAAACATCACGCGGCCACATAAAAACGAAGTGTTTCAAACTTTTGCAACGAAGCAATACTTTAGTCATCGATGCTATCAGCAGCACAGCGCGTAGCTAACCACAAAAGAACACGATTCTTAAATCCAAACGATTACGGTTGAAGAAGGTTCAGAGCATGTCATTTATCTTACAGTTCGAAACTGCAAAATGCGACAAGACGGTATCACTGTGGTTTCATTGCAGCTCGTGTTTCCACTCCTGTTCAACGTCACTTTGCCAATGGAGACTGGGAGGTAATAGCACCGCAAAAAAGTATACACGCAGTTTAGACATAGCTTTCAAGATGAAGCCACTGTACTGGTGTAAAACCACATGGTTGGCAGGTTAACGCACAAAAAAACAAATATCCACCGGGGAATCCAATTAAACTTCCGCTAGGTTTGTTTGGGAAACCGCAGTCACGATTTCGTTATTTTTCGCAGTACTTACGATGATAAAGCAATGGATAACATGCTTTTTGATCAAATACGACCAAACCACCTCGAACGACTGTGCAAGGTTGCCTTGATGCCAGTTCTTCGTTTGAACATTACACCAGTCGACACCCAAGCCGCTGCGCTTCCAACTTCGTACATCGAGTTCTCGTATTGTTCATATTCACACAGCTGTAGATTAAGACGCCTGCAGAACTGTAAATTGCGTGCTCCAAGCCACCCAAGGTATTGGGCAGTGAAATAGCGAATTTCTAAAGTCAAAGATGTGCTACAGTCAGATCTTCGCTGGAGACACCTCGTCTTCACCGCCCAACGAACGGGCGTGCGGAAGAGTTGCGCTGATCGATTTCGTAGGTCCTCGCTTGTTGATAGCGGCAAAGTCAACGACCACCTTTTCTGATCTGGGTATGTGCTGCCGAAACGATATCTTCGCCAGATTGAGGAGGCGCTTTGAGGCTTTTGTTGAATCTGTTTCCGCGTGTTTGTCCGAGTAGTACACGACCTCTCTAATACCTGCGCGCAATACCAAGTGTTAAGACAAGGTTTCGCAGCGTGGAGAGTATGGTTGTGGAGGTGCTCACGCCTTATAATGCCGTTTCCCGTTGTCATAATTTACACCAGAGTTCGATAAACATATCGGCATGCCGATATAACGATGATGCCGATGTATATGGGCAAATTTCCGTCGATATATATCGGCAATATTTGCTCATGAAAGCCACTGCATTATCGATTCGAGAGGCGTGTTCGGTTGCTCAGCCCAAGTTGGTCAGTCTTTGATTTATTAGCGCTAAGTCCCTGTCCTGTTCCTTATGGCACACAGCTATCCGACTACTTGAATTAGTGCCTAAATGTTCTGACCGGTATACTGTTTCTTTTGCTGAGACATTTCGGTCATTTTTTCGCTGAGACATTTTGGTACGTCGAGACGTTTCGGCCATTCGTACTGAAAACTCGTGAAACTCGTGGTAACACCATTCATTACACTATACAGTATTTCTGACCGTGACTTCACTTTTTTCGGTCATACCGAAATACACCGGCTTATGACGCAACATACGCTCGTGGTAAGTTTCCATCCAGGAAGCAGACGACTGACAGCGAACAAATCACGGCCCCAGCGCTGTGGTGTATGACTGTCTTAATGAACCACGTCTGCGCGGAATTTGGTGTTGTACGGTTCCTCATCCCAGGGAATTGTTTGCTTCCATAGTTTTGAACGAGCCTTGCATTGGTGTTTGCCCACACATGAATTTCATTTTAGCTTCGCAAACGCATAACGGGTTTTCAGCACAGCTGGGCTTCCATGTAATGACTACGGCCATTGTTTATGACCTAAAAAACTTGATAATATGACCTTGTTTTTCAGAAAATATGACTTTATATGACCAAACAAAAAGACTGAGCTAGAACATACAACAACTGTACAAAGANACATTACCAGCGAAAATAAGCATGAGAGATGTAGCCCATGAAACGTTGAAACCCCACTAAAATAACAGCGCAAAATATATAGTTTCATTTTAAATAAACTGAAAACATGCATGGACATTGGTTTATTTATTTGGGGCAGCAAGAACATGCATTTTTAGGCAGTGCAGTACATTTCATCCCAATAATTTGTTTCACCTACGTGTTTGCCAATATTGAAGTTCAATTTGCAGGGTGCACGTGCAGGTTAGTCCTAGCGACATGGTAGTTTCACTTGATATTTTGAGATGGTTTTAATGGCTTCCTTATTGAATTAGGTTGAAAATATGCAAAAGATGACTTTATGACCTAATATGGAAAATACTTTTTATGACTTTGTAACTTTTCTTGTAGACTTCGTAGGGGTGCATTGGGCGTCCGCAGGGGGGAAAAATGGGCATTTGCCCTCCGCCTTGAATATGGAACTAAGAAGCAAAAATTTATAGAAACGTGAAATCAGCATTTTAATTCTGATGAGTTGGGTTAATTCTTGCAATAACAGTTTGTTTGCCGATATGACACTTGCACTACAAAAGAGTCAGGTTCACTGTTCTGGTAGACTAACATGCAGTTATGAGCTTGCAGTTCACTAAATTCACTTCTCTGCATGCAGAGGCAGGTTGCGAAACACGGGAGCGAATTGTTCTACTATTGGCGTTTGTTACGCAACAATACCATGGCAACAAATCTTCGAAGATGCACTTCATGTCACGGTGGTAGGCGTTTTTCCACATGTAACTATTGAACGCAGACTTCTTGGCAGGTACTGCTGCGAGCGAGACAGCGACTGGTGACAGCGGTAAGACAAGTAGGACTACACCAATGGTGGACTAACTACGGCTCGTCGACATATTTCGTGTGGCACTTCCAGATAAATAGTAAAATCTCAAATTGAGAGAGTTGTTAGCTCATATTAAACGCGTGTTTCATTTATCTAAGTGTTTATACACGTTCGACCAGGGAGTCTGCGCGTTTTGACAACGACAGTGAACCTAAATCACAAGTCAGGCTTACGGTTCGAATTGTCTTATTGTTCTACTTAAGTTCCCAGAGAAAAATTAAAAATTTTCAAAGACACGTATTGTGAAATGCATTCTGTCATTCTTCCAATGTCAGAATGAGAACGAATGCTTTTCGAGAAGAGGCACTTGCAGACCAAAAGTGGAAGAATACTAAAATAAATTTTATGACTAATGGAGGAGTTCCAAGCCAGATTTGAGCATTTCCAAGAGTTAAAACCGTGCTTTGCGTTCCTTGTAAATCCATTCAATGTTAATGTATCGGTGATGGCTGTCCAGTTCACCTACCGTTTGTCACACACTTGACTGCTGCAGAAATTAAATTGGCCGAAATGAAAAAAATCTGGCTCTAAAAAAACTTCAGTCAATGCCACTCTACAGTTGATTTCTGGCAACAGGTTCCAGGAAGGAAATGACCAGAATAAAAGACCAGTGTACAATTCATTTCTGCATACAGCACGACACATTGCTGCGAATTTTGTTTCTCTGTAATGAAGTTTGTAAAATCAAACCATTGTGCAACCCTGAAAAATGAACACTTGGGAGAATTAATTCGCACATCTAACAACGTACTTTCCAGATTTTCAGGGACCAGAACATAAAAAAACTTAATATTGACAATCACTACATCATTTAATGTAAAACTTCCATTCTTTACAGTATTTGTATTGACACTACAAACTGTTTTTGCGACTCGCCGGTGTTTTGGTTTTCTGCAAATGACTCTTCCATTGAACAAGTTTGCCCACTTCTGGTTTGTACTATGTGCAAAGAAGCCAGGACCGTTACAAGTGGCGCTGGGGGGAGAAGCCCCCTTGGAAAATTTTTCTTCTCCCCTGGAAAAACGTGTTGGACAAAATTTAAAACTACTGGATATTGTTCAAAAAAATTTGGCCCCTCTAAGAAAACTCTTCGCACCCCTTGGTGTCCCAAGCTGGTTAGGTGCCTGAAAGAAACATTGCTGCCAAAAAAGCGCATTTTTGCAACCAACGCTCCCTCTAAACAGGGGCGGATTAAGGGAGGGGGGGATCGTCCACCCTAGAATCTAAGAAAGTAACTTTATGTAACTTTATTCACCATGGTTTTGTACAATTCGGAAAATAACACATCGAAACCAATTCCGAATAAGACTTTCGTCATGTTCAAATCGTCTTATTGTTCGTGATATAAGGCCATTCTGTCGTCCATTGTTTCGTCACAGCAGTGTCCATTCTGTCGTCCATTGTTTTGTCACAGCAGTGTTGTGAAGTATACATCATCTCTTCTTACAGCAGCGAAGCCGTTATAAAACTGACTACCACTGAAATATACCACCCTAACATTACTAGCAGAACCCGCCTCTGCATCTAAAGTGGGAAACCGCGCAGTACTACCTGACCATTTGCACACTGAAATCTCATTGTCACGCACTTGCAACCTTCCCAAACATTGGAAAAAGACGAAAACAAGTTATTTGAATTAAGTATGTACATTATTTTGTTCGTATTTTGATAAGATTTTGTGCTTATTCAAATAATTCACAAAGTTTGTAATTCATTTAGTGCTCTGCTAACTCTGTCTTAAAATATCCAATCTCACTACAACAAATATTTTCTCAGTGTAAAATTTTCTCATAGGGAAAACATTGCATGTAACTGTTGCCATAATATTGGACATTTTTTGTGCACGTCCATTTTCATTGCACTTGCTTCGCCAGCAAACTGCAAAAGATAAGCAAAATGTCGACTTTGCCTCCCACTGGAAAAATATCTGCGGACGCCCATGTAGGGGTGCACTTTTTTAATTCGTTTCATAGCTTCCTGAAACACAGAAAAAGGTATGACTTTTATGACTGTAAATGGTCCTGGTAATGACAGATGTTCATGGCACGAAGAAAATATTGAAAAACTGTTTCCTGAACTTAGAATTATTAAATTTTGATCATTGCACCATTCTTTCGTAGAAATGCAAACATTTCCGTTCATTTCTTCAGCTGTGAGCTCTTTCCATTTTCTTGTGAGTTTAATTAATATGAATTGGAATGCTTTTGTTGTGGTTGGAGCAATGCACAAATATCGGCGCATGTTATCAACAGTGAAAATATCGGCCCGAAAAAGCCATATCGGTCAGGCTCTACTTTAAACTACGCATCACAGTCAGAGGGAGGAAAGTCGTAATACGACGATCGAAGTCGATGGTCGGGTAGGAGAGTAGCAGGTAGACGGACATTTTATAACAAATAATTAATTGAGAAAGAGCCGGGGCCTGTCATATGAACGCCCCCTTCAGGAAAATAACTGACCCGGCTTCTCGACAAGCTCTTCTTGCTGGCCTATTCTCAAAGCCGGCGTCAAGTATCTCTCAATCACCTTTTTGTGCGCACCCATAGGCATGGGGGATCAAAAACACCTAGGGGAACTTCAGCGTTTTGCACAAAAACGTATGTTCATGCAATTTTCACCACATTAATACCATAAAAGAGTTAAACTGACAACGAATTTTTTTAAAGATAATCGCAATTACGATACTAACAATTTTGAACCATGTTTGAAAAGATTTGATCTAAAGCAAAATAGCAGGTGTGCTGCAGCCACCTCTGCACCAGCCTCCTACGCTTCGCTCAATGTGTGCACCTAGCTCAACCGTGTAATGCAATACCAGTTACTAATTACGATAACCTTTACCTGACTGAATAATGAGCTTAGAACATTCGTGGCAGGGAAAAAGAGCGACAAAGAGTCTGCAGCCTTTCACGGTAGAAGAGTTCTTGTTAAGAATCGCGTTCATTTCAGCGTGGCAAACTAAAACAAAATATAAATGCGTTCAATCAGAACAAACAAATAAACAAACACAATGAGCTTCATAAGATAGACAAATGCGTTATTTCTGCATCTTAAAGCGAACAAAGCTCGACTTAAACCGCGTGTGGAGGGATTGTCAGTTCTCGAAAAGTGCGATTACTTTGTATTTTCGTCAAAAAAAAGAAGCTGAGTGGACTTGAAACCACATGGCTTAGAAAACGCTGTTGCCACTGAAGAACAACCTGCTTCAACTTGATCATATCTGTCTGCACTTCAAGTTTTAACAGTGCAAAAACCCAGGCTGAATAGCACAGCAGCAAAGTATCTTTTCAATTTCAGGTCAACGGAAGAACTTTTTCCTTAATAACACACTGTATATGGATTCGGAAATTTGTGAAGCTCCCGAAACCGGTTTCTGAATTCTTGCCTAGAGATACTGTGAAAACAAATTCCTCAACCTCACTCAAGATTTGGATGTCCCCTCCAGGTATTATATCGTGTAAGGTCGAGGATTCGCAGATTTTCTGACCAATTAACGACTACAAATTCATGCATTCCTAAAATTCATAAAGATTTTTGTCTGAGTTTTTGCAATGTTACTTGATATTGCAGTCATCTGTGCGCTTTGTGTGGCGAGAGTAAAAATGGCAGATCATCATTGTCATTCATCAACTTCCAAACAACCTAAATTCAGTATGAAACAAAAACATTCAAACAATTTGAAACGAAAAACAAAATCACAAAGTTTGTCGCTTTGCACAACAACATGACCATACAAAAACTTCTTTCATAAAACAGTTGGGATTCTATTAATAAAACTGAAAGCACAAGATGCTATGGCTTTCCAGCTTTTCATTTGATACTTGGTATCCTCAAAGTTTTCCATAGTTTTCAGACTTTTTTCTGTTATGTTGTCTTACTCTAGTATTGAACTGAGTTCTTTCAGAATCTGCCTGACCACCAGAAAGGCTCGATCGTACATGCTGTGGCGATAATTGTTCCATATAAGAATCTTACACATGAAGGTTCACAGAAGTCTTCCACAAAAATCTGGCCACAGTTATTAAAACAGGAATATTAATTTCGCTCAAATGAGCATCGTCAGTTCCACAGAATAAAAAAAGCGTAAAATCTGCAATGCAATGAATTAAAATAATAAGTCCCTAAACACTAAAGAGTTACAAGTCAGTATGCTATCACGCAAAGTGTTCAAAACGTTGACCTCATTGCACACTGCAAAAAAACGAACTATCACCAGCAATGAAGTGCAGCACGATATCAGCGTCAGGACTTGGAAAGCAGGTTACATCCCTGCAGCAATTAGATAAGAAAGATCCGAAGTCACAACGCAGAGCGAGAAATGACGTATCACGAAAAAAAGCAGTGACCAAAAGAGTGACTACTTGGCATGGGGCAAAATCATTTTTTTAATAATAATTTCCGCGTCGATTTTGTGAAACCATTTATCTTCACACTCCTCGAGATAGCTAGCTTTGGGTTGTTCCACAAAGGTAACTTCAAAACATTGTGAAATGGGTGGTTTTTGTGTCAAATCGCGGTATTTGTAAAAAATTTTTAATAGAGCTACCTTATCATTGTCAGCAGTAGCGTCAAAGGAATTCCAAATGCTAAGATAGGCATTCTAACGAATGGAGAATTTATTTATCGTCTACCCAACATATTGCTTACTGCAAATGGTGCAAGTAGCCACAAATTCCGTAGTTGGTGCAATTAAGTTTCTGTTTAAGTCGAAACGTGTTACTCGGTGTTTCTAAACCTTCAGCATAGTTTACCATCGATGTTCTGTGACGACCAAAATTTCCACACAGTGCGCAGTGACCGCATGGAGCAGATGAACCAGTCTCTGCAGTCACATTTCTGTGCGCCAGTGTTCTATAATTTGTGATGTGCAAACCAATTGTTGCTGGTCGTTTGTACGTAGTCATTGCATCTAGTTTCATTTTTTTCTTTTTGAGTAAGTTTCAATAACGAAGGGAAAGATGTCGCCCAGATCATTTTATTAGCATTGTTTTTTCCTCTGGG